>ODAI013004657.1_pt1 | contig 11307 bp, 8 predicted proteins | sample 1539321 | NCBI WGS metagenome assembly ODAI01 (sample SAMN02144231, study PRJEB22623) | gut metagenome | biome: sheep rumen | host: Ovis aries | place: New Zealand
AACATCTATCTCGTCTGCACGGCCATGGGACTGAAGACCGTTGCGCGTGCCACCATGGAAAGAGACGCCCTGGTGCGCGAGCTGGGACTGACTGACTCGCAGGTGCCGATGCTCAATCATCCTGTCGGAAAATAAAAAATACAGCACAATATGAAACAGACAAAGATTGTTTGCTCCATCAGCGATTACCGTTGTGATGTGGACTTCCTGCGCAAGCTTTATTTTGCAGGAATGAATGTTGTGCGCATGAACACCGCCCATGCCACGCAGGACGGCATGCGCCAGGTCATTAACAACGTCAGGGCTGTGTCTTCACACATCGGAATCCTCATCGACACGAAAGGACCCGAGGTGCGTTCTACAACCGTAAAGGAGCCCATTAATTATAAAACCGGCGACGTGGTGAAGATTTTCGGACGGCCGGAAATGGAGACTACACACGACATCGTCAACCTCTCGTATAAGGATTTCTGCAGTGATGTGCATGTGGGTGACCACGTGTTGTTCGACGATGGAGCCCTCGACATGCTTGTCATTGAGAACACGGGGCCGATGATTGTCGCCCGTGTCGAGAACGACGGCGTCCTAGGGGCGCGCAAGAGCGTGAATGTGCCGGGTGTGCACATCGATTTGCCTGCACTCACCGAGAAGGACCGCAACAACATCCTTTTCGCCATCGAGCAGGACATCGACTTCATAGCCCATTCCTTTGTCCGTTCGGCTGCCGACGTGAAGGCCGTGCAGGACATTCTTGACGAGCATCACAGCGACATCAAGATTATTTCGAAAATCGAAAACCAGGAGGGTGTTGACAATATAGATGAGATCATCGAGGCAAGCTACGGCATCATGATTGCACGTGGCGACTTGGGTATTGAGATTCCGCTTGAGCGCATTCCCGGCATTCAGCAGGAAATCATCAGCAAGTGCGTGCTGGCCAGAAAACCGGTGATCGTGGCTACGCAGATGCTCCATTCCATGATTACTCAGCCTCGTCCCACGCGTGCAGAGGTGACTGACATTGCCAATGCCATCTACATGCGCACGGATGCGCTGATGCTTTCCGGCGAAACGGCCACCGGCAAGTATCCTGTGGAAGCCGTGCAGACCATGGCTACCATTGCCGAACAGGCCGAAAAAGACCGCCAGCGCCTGACGGGATTCAACATCTCGCTCTCAAAAAACTGTTCGCAAAAGGAGTTCCTTGCTTATTCGGCCATCGACTCCACGCGTCGTCTGGGCGTGGCTGGAATCATTGCCGACTCGATGACGGGTGAGGTGGTGCGCTATCTGGCGTCGTTCCGTGGTCCGAAACCGATTCTTGCCATCTGCTACCGCGACAAGACCCAGCGTCTGCTGAACCTCAGCTATGGCGTCATTCCCATCTTCCAGCACCAGTCGAAGTCATCGGAATACATCTTCCTGGCAGCCCTTCGCATGCTTCGCCAGAAAGGCTACGTCGACCTCGACGACAAGATTGCCTACCTGAGCGGTAACTTGGGCTTGGCCGCAGGCACCACTTTCCTCGAGATAAACCCCGTGCGCCGTGTGTTCGAGAACATCGACTTCTTCCACCTGCCTCAGTATTCCGACCATCGGATTGAATGAGGCAACTAAGTAAAGAATCAAAAACGAAAAGATGAAACTAATCAGCTGGGGCTTTATTGGGTGCGGAGAAGTGACTGAAAAGAAGTCGGGGCCCGCCTTTAATGAGGTGGAAGGCTCCCACATCGAGGCTGTCATGAGCCGTACGGAGGAGCATGCACGTTCCTACGCAGAGCGTCATGGCATTGCGAAATGGTACACCGATGCCCAGAAACTCATTGACAATCCGGCCGTGAATGCCATCTATGTCGCTACGCCTCCAAGCTCGCATGCAACGTTTGCCATCATGGCCATGCGGGCAGGGAAGCCTGTCTATGTGGAAAAGCCCCTTGCCGCCAGCTATGACGACTGCGTGCGCATCAATCGCATCAGCGAGGAAACGGGCGTTCCGTGCTTCGTTGCCTATTACAGGCGCCGTCTGCCTTATTTCCAGTATGTCAAGAAATTCATTGATGAGGGCAACATCGGGAATGTGACCAACGTGCAGGTGCGCTTTTCGGTGCCTCCGCGCGAGTTCGACAACATTGGTCCTGAAAATCTTCCATGGCGCTTGCGTCCTGAGATTGCTGGCGGAGGCTATTTCTATGACCTTGCTCCTCATCAGCTGGACTTGCTTCAGGAATTTTTCGGAGTGATAGTTCGGGCTCACGGCTACTGCACGAACCGCGCTCATCTTTATGATGCTGAGGACACAGTGAGTGCCTGCTTTGCCTTCGACAACGGGCTTGTCGGCAGTGGCTCGTGGTGCTTCGTGGGCCATGAGAGTGCGCGAGAGGACCGTATAGAGGTGGTCGGAGAACGCGGGATGGTGGAGTTTTCGGTTTTCGACTATGCTCCCATTCATCTCGTCAACAGCGATGGCGAACAGTTCATTGATGTGCCCAATCCTCCCTACGTGCAGTTGCCGCTCATCAGGGAAGTCATCCACGACCTGCAGGGATTTGGCAAATGCCAGTGCACCAGTGTCAGCGCAACGCCCGTGAACTGGGTGATGGACCGTATTCTTGGCAAGTTTTAGTATCTGATTTTTAAGGTATCGTTGAATGTTGCGGCTGCTTTTTTCTGTTTTCCTATCAGTTTTTGCTGCGTCCTTTATCTTTGCTCAGGATGTGGTTTCAACTGATTCTTTGGCTGAAGCAACCACGCAGCCAACAGATTCTGCCGCCGTTGCACCTCAGAAGAAACGCAAGAAGACTCGCGAGGAGATGACTTTCTGGGATAAGGTTTATGAGGAGGTGAAGAAGTTCAGCCGTGTTGACAAGCGCTACATCGAGCCCCAGCATTACAACTACACGGTGATGCTGCAGAACACCAATACTTATGAGTCTTACACCCTGCGCGACAAGAACGGAAACGAGCTTGTCCTTTCGCCTGAGCCCAGCTTCAAGATGGGACCCTACGTGGGTTGGCGGTGGCTCGTTCTGGGTTACACCATTGATTTCTCGCACATCGGTGACAGCCATCACAAGCAGGATTTCGACCTCAGCCTATACAGCAATCAGGTGGGTATAGACCTTTTCTATCGTCGCACGGGTAACGATTACAAAATTCGCCGACTGACCTTGGCTGGCCAAGACGGGGCCACTTCCATTCGCAACGTGCCATTTGGCGGGTTTAATGCGAGCATCAAGGGCTTCAACTTCTATTACATCTGGAACCACAACCGCTTTTCCTATCCGGCAGCCTTCAATCAGAGCACTTGCCAACGCATCAGTTGCGGCTCGCCGCTGGTTGGCATTGGCTACACCAAACACTCGCTGAACCTTGACGCCCTCAGCATGCAAGACCTGATAGCCTCGAAACTTGGCGACAACACCACAAGTGTCGGCCTCGACTCGACGATGATTTCAGCCAAGGTGAATTATTCCGATTTGAGCGTTTCAGCCGGCTATGCCTATAACTGGGTGTTTGCCAAGGACTGGCTGTTTGCCGTTTCGCTCTCAATGGCGCTTGGCCATCGGCAGAGCACGGGCGATGTTGAGCAGCTCACATTCAGTTTCCGCGATTTCTCGTTTGAGAACTTCAACCTTGACGGGGTGGGGCGCTTTGGCTTGGTTTGGAACAACACCCGCTGGTATGCAGGCATGAGTGCTATTCTGCATTCCTACAATTACAAGAGGAGTCAGTTCTCAACCAACAGCGTTTTCGGCAGTGTCAATATCTATTTCGGTTATAATTTCGGAAACAGATAGAATAAAGCCGTTCCAAACGTCTGATGTCAGACAATTTGGAACGGCAATCTAAACAATCTGTAAAAAGAAAGGATTTTAAAACTATAGGATGGTCTTTACAGCTTCGAGCATGCCCTTTTCTTGAATCAGGTCGAGGTCTTTCTTGACGAGTTCTGCCAGGCCTGCTACGTTGTGAAGGTCCTCACCCCAAATGGATTCAGCCGAGAGGACTCCGTCGGTAACCTTCTGCGTGTCGCCGGATGCCCAGAGGTCGCGCAGCAGGGCCATGATCTTCTCGTCGTCGTTTGGTGTGATATCGGCACCGTCTTCGCGCTTGCCACCCTTGTAGTAGGTGATGATGGCCGCCAGACCGAACACGAGTCCTTCGGGCAGATGTCCCTTGCGCTCCAGGAAGGTCTTTACGCCGGGCAGGTCGCGGGCCTGGAACTTCGGGAAGGAGTTCAGCATGATAGAGGTCACCTGATGGTCGACGTATGGGTTGTTGAACCGCTCGAGCACGTCAGAAGCAAATTGCTTCAGTTCGTCCATCGGCAGATTCAGTGTTTCCATGAGTTCCTCGAACTGCACCTTGTGGATGTACTTGCCCAGCACGGGGTGGTTGCAGGCATCGCGCACGATGTTAACACCACTCAGATATGTCACCGGCGAGAGAACCGTGTGTGGACCATTCAGCAGCGTTACCTTGCGCTCGTGGTAGGGTTTCTCGCTTTCTGCAATCAGGACATGCAGGCCAGCCTTCTCGGCGGGGAACTCTTCGCGGAGCTCTTCGCAAGTCATGTTCTCTGCCTTCTCAATCACCCAGAGGTGGAAGATTTCAGCCTGAACGACGAGATTGTCCTTGTAGCCGATCTTTTCCTGAATCTGTGCGATTTCCTTGCGAGGGAATCCGGGCACGATTCTGTCGACGAGTGTAGCACAAACATAGTTGTACTTGGTGAACCACTCCTTGAATCCTTCATAGTCAGCACCGAAGTCATCCTTCCAAAGTTCAATGTATTGGTAGATGCATTCCTTCAGGTGGTGGCCATTGAGGAAGATGAGCTCGCACGGCATAATGATGAGACCCTTCTTCGGATCGCCGTCGAATGTCTTGTAGCGGTGGAACAACAGCTGAACCAACTTGCCGGGATAGCTGCTGGCGGGAGCATCCGTGAACTTGCAGGCAGGGTCGAAGGCGATGCCGGCCTCAGTGGTGTTCGAAATCACGAAGCGTATTTCGGGCTGCTCGGCCAGTGCCATGAAAGCCTGATTCTGCGTGTAGGGATTCAGTGCACGGCTGATGACGTCGATGCGTTCCAGCGAGTTGACGGCCTCGCCGTCGAGTCTTCCCTGCAGGTTGACGTGGTACAGGCAGTCCTGGCCATTGAGCCAGTCTACCATTCCGCGTTCAATGGGCTGAACAACCACAACGCTGCCGTTGAAGTTGGTCTTCTGGTCCATGTTCCAGATAATCCAGTCAACAAATGCGCGGAGGAAGTTTCCCTCACCGAACTGAATGATTTTTTCCGGCATCACACTTTTGGGAGCCGTCTGTTTGTTTAGAGATTTCAGTTTGTTCATTATGTTTCTATCTTATATTAAATTAAAAACTTATCATTCTTAGAAAACACCAATGCTATGGAGCAATACAGAGAATCCATAGGCAACAATCGTACTGGTAAAGACTGCGATGAGGCCTGGGACCATGAAAGAGTGGTTCAGCACATACTTGCCAATCTTTGTGGTTCCGCTTCGGTCCATGTTCACCGTGGCGATGTCTGTAGGATAGTTCGGTATGAAGAAATATCCATAGGCACAGGGAAGAACACCCAGCAACACCCAACCTGGTATTCCTAATGCGTATGCAACAGGAAGTAGAGAAACAACGACAGCGCCCTGAGAATTGATGAGCACGGAGAAAATGAAGAACATGAAGGCTACAGTCCAACTATACTTTGAAACCATATCGCCCAGCAAGCTCTGAATGTCGGCCAAGTGGGCGTTGAAGAAGGTGTTTGAAAGCCACGCAATGCCGTAGATAGCCACGACAGCCACCATTCCCGACTGCCAGACATTGTCGGCAACAGCGTTCTTCGGCTTTGCCCCACAACAAATAATCATGAGCGCAGCAGCAGAGATAAGGATGATCTGGATAACCAGATACATCTTGATGGTAACAGGAACCTTTTCTGTCACACCTGCCATGACAATGCCAGCCTGTGCCAGCTTGTCTGGAGAAACTGTCTTACCGGTAGGCAGAAGCACGTCCTTGGCACCCTCAACGGCAACAACGGTCTCATAAGCGGGAAGAATTTTCTGAGCAAAAGCAAGCACAATGATAATGGCAATGGCTGCCAGGAAAATGTAGACGGCAAGCTTTGAATTCTTGTCTATCTTCTTGTCCAGGACAGTCTGGGTGTTTCCATAGATGAACTCGCGCTGCACGGGATCGGCCACACGTGCCTGAAATTCCGGGTCCTTGTCAAGATCCAGGCCGCGATGGCTGCTCCATGCGGCTGCAATCATCACACCTACCAGACATGAAGGAATGGTTACTGCCACAATCTGCGGAATGGAAATGTGGAATCCGTTCAAGGCTGAGATGGTTGAAAATGCCACGACGGCAGCTGAAATTGGTGAGCAGATAATGGCTATCATTGATGCCACGCTTGCAACTGCACAGGGACGCTCGGGCCGGATGCCTTTCTTGATGGCCACATCGGTGATGATAGGCATGAGTGTGTACATGACATGGCCTGTTCCAACAAGAATCGTCAGCACAAAGGTGCTCAGTGGTGCCAGATAGGTGATGTGTTGCGGATGACGGCGGAGCATGCGTTCAGCAATCTGAATCATCCAATCCATGCCTCCTGATGCTTGCAAAATGCCGGCACAGGTCACGGCGGCAACGATAATGTAAATCACATCTGTCGGGGGCGTACCAGGCTGCAGCCCGTGGTCAAAAACAAGAATTGCAAGACCTAAGCCAGCGATAGCTCCAAGCGCCAGACTTCCATATTTGGAGCCGAGATATAGCGCAAGAAGCACAATCAGTAATTCTATAATTGTAATCAACATAATTATTCTGTGTATTTAGGTGTTAGAAAAAGAGCATCGAAAGTCCATAGGCAACGAGTGTTGCCGTGATGACATGGATTAGGCCAGGCATCATGAACGAGTGGTTCAGCAGGTATTTACCAATAACTGTCGTACCTGAACGGTCGAAATTCACCGTGGCAATGTCACTAGGATAGTTCGGAATGAAGAAGTAGCCATACACAGAGGGAAGCACGCCCAGCAGAACGGGGCCGGGAATGCCGAGCGAATAGGCTAGTGGCAGCATCGAAACGACCACTGCGCCCTGTGAGTTGATGAGCACAGAAACCAGGAAGAACACCAGTGCGATAGACCAATTGTATTTGGCAACGATGTCACCGAGCATGGCCTGCATCTCGTTGGTGTAGTTCGAGAAATAGGTATCGGCCAGCCAGGCAATGCCGAAAATGGCAACCACAGCCACCATTCCGCTCTGCCAAACGGCGCCGTGGACGGCCTTTGTTGGTGAGGCCTTGCAGAAAAGTATCATGATGGCAGCCGCAGAAACCATGACAATCTGGATGACGACGTTCATCTTCAACTGCACGGTCGATGCCTCAGTAATGCCGGGGATGAGCACCTTTGCTTTTGCCAGTGCTGCTGCCGATGCCACGGTGCCGTCACTGAACGTAAAGTCAGGTGCATCCTTCACGGCCTTAATGGTGGAGTAGGAGGGCAGGATGTCCTGGAAAATAGCAAATAGCACGATGATGATCAGTGCTCCAAGGAATACATAGACAGCATTCTTGGCTGACTGCGGGATTTCTTTGTCAAGGGTTGTGGACGAACCGCCATAGATGTATTCACGCTGAACGGGGTCTTTCAGCTTGGCCTGGAATACCGGGTCCTTGTCAAGATCTAGTCCGCGGTGGTAACTGGCAGCAGCAGCGGCCATCAAGCCACAGATGCAAGCGGGGAAACTGATCATCAGAACCTGAGGTATCGAAACGTCAAAACCATTTGCATTTGAAATAGTCACGAAGGCAACGACTGCAGCCGCAATGGGCGAACAGGTAATTCCCACCTGAGAAGCGATTGATGCTACGCCGCAAGGACGCTCGGGGCGTATGCCTTGCTTCAGCGAAATATCGCAAATGATTGGCATCAGTGTATATACCACATGGCCCGTGCCGACCAGCACGGTCAGCAAGAATGTGGAAAGTGGAGCAAGGAACGTGATGCGTTCAGGGTGTTTTCGAAGCATCCTCTCTGCAATCTGAATGAGCCAGTCCATGCCGCCTGATGCCTGCATGATTCCCGCACACGTCACTGCTGCAATGATGATGTAGATCACATCTGTAGGTGGAGAGCCTGGCTTCATGCCGAAACCAAATACGAGTAGTGCCAATCCAATACCTGAAATGGCACCGAGAGCCAGGCTGCCATAGCGCGAGCCCACCCAAAGGGCAAGCAAGACTATCATCAGCTGAATAATCATTAAAAATGTCATAATGTTGATGTTAAGTTAATAGATTGAAGTCTAAAAAACTGAAAAATGCAATGCAAATTTACTCTTTTTTGTGGATATCTGCAAATAAAGTTGTAATTTTGTGAACAAAAAAGTGTCTTAGGGCTCTTTCTTTGGAAAAAAGCGATATGTTTTTGAGTACTCTTCAACATCGATATAGATTCTATAGTTGTTTCTTCCTGGTGGCAGTAGGGCTCTTGCTTTGCAGTTGCCAGCAGAAAAAAAACAACGAAATGACTCCTTGGGGCACGCCGGTTGACGCGCCTGAGGACACTGTTTCTGATGCTTTCACGTTGGCTGATATTCAGACTAACGGCGAGCTCATCATGCTAACGCTCTCAGGTCCTGAGACCTACTACGACTATCGTGGCCGGGGAATGGGCCTGCACTACATGCTCTGTGAGAAGTTTGCCCAATTGCTGGGCGTTTCGTTGCGTGTTGAAGTTTGCGAAGACACGCTCGACATGGTTCGTCGGCTTCAGTCGGGCGATGGCGACATCATTGCATTCCCCCTACCTGCTAAGGACATTAAGGACAAACTTCTGCCCTGCGGATTTGGAAAAGACTCGCTCGATGCCAGATGGGCCGTGGCAGCGGCTAACAGGCAGTTGGCCGACACGCTGGACAGTTGGTTCCGTCCGACGATGCTTGCTGAAGTGAAAGAGCAGGAGTCGTTTTTGCTTTCATCGAAGAGCATCACGCGCCATGTCTATTCGCCCATGATCAGTCGTTCGGGTGGAGTCATCTCCCACTATGACCATCTCTTCCAGAAATATGCCCAAACGGCTCGCTGGGACTGGCGCTTGATAGCAGCCCAATGCTATCAGGAGTCGACGTTCGACCCCAAAGCCCGCTCGTGGGCTGGCGCCTGTGGACTGATGCAGATTATGCCGGCAACGGCTACTCACCTCGGTTTGCCCGTTTCCCAGATTTATGAGCCAGAACCAAACATTGCTGCCGCCGCGCGATACATCAGCGAACTGACCTCTCACTTCAGCGACATCGGTAATCGCAGCGAGCGTTGTCTGTTTGTGCTTGCTGCCTATAATGGTGGATTTTTCCACATTCGCGATGCCATGTCGCTTGCCCATAAGAACGGCCGCAATCCTCATAGCTGGCAGGATGTCTCGGAATTTGTGCTGAAACTCAGTTCGCCCCAGTATTATCGTGATCCGGTAGTGAAGCACGGCTATATGCGTGGTTCTGAAACTGTAGGCTATGTCGAGAACATCCGTCGTCGCTATGAACAGTATCGCGGTTTTGCCAGCGATGTCCATGTGCCTGGCATCTCTGGTAATCCGCATCCAGCAAAACGCAAGAACAAATACACCATCTGAGCATTCGCAATGGGAATGATTTAGCAGATGGCACAAAGACGCTGAAGGCGGTCTTACACTGCAATATTGTGCCATTTGCCATATGGTTCCCATCGCGTTTTACTAGCTGGCCTGAAATCTTGAGCCTGCAGGATTCTGTAGTGTCTTGATTCGTCTCAACCGATAGCGTCTTTCGTCCTCATGGCATTCTCTTACCCTCCAAGAACATAGCTTTTGGCTTTCAAGAACATAGCTTTTGGGCTCCAAGAAGATAGCTTTTGGGCCCCAAGAGCATAGCTTTTGGCTTCCAAGAACATAGCTTTTGGGCTCCAAGAACATAGCTTATGCCTTTCAAGAGCAATGTACTATTGTTCCTCTTGCTCAGATAGGGAGAGGCTTGATGACTTTCTTCAAGGGGTCTTTTCCCTCTTTTTGCTGTTGGAGGATGGTTTCGTGCAAACGAATCTTTTCCTGCGCGCGCTTCTCTGCGTTCTCAGCTGCGGCATTTCCAGATGTTTCCTCCGGTGAAATGCGCATGGTGTTGGCAAACCGAATGAGGTCTTTCACCACTTCGCCGCCCACAATGAGGCCGGCTGCCGCAGGAACAAAGGCATTGGATGCAGGCACTTCTCTGCGGCCAGAAGCCGTCGTCGCATCCATTTCAGAATCAGAACAGTCAGTTTCGGTTGAATTCAAAGCCAATTTGATGGGGTGGAGGGGTGGTTCCTCACTGTATACAACCTTCAGGCTTGTGATGCCTTCTTTGCGCAAGGTTTTCCGCAGGACTTTTGCCAGTGGGTCCATCTGCGTCTTTGAAAGGTCGCTCACACGGAACATGGTCGGGTCGAGTTTGTTGGCTGCCCCCATGCTTGAGATGAGGGGTACGCCCAACCGATGGCAACGTCGAATGAGTTCCAGTTTTGCCTTGACGGTGTCTATGCAGTCAACCACGTAGTCGAACTGCGAAAGGTCGATTTCGTCGGCGTTGGCTGGATGATAGAACATCTGATACCTGTGAACGATGCAGTCTGGATTGATGTCGTGGATTCGATCAGCAGCCACGTCAATCTTGTACTTGCCGATGGTTGAGTTCAGGGCGACTATCTGCCGATTGATATTGGTGATGGAGACTCGGTCGTTGTCGAAAAGGTCTAATTCGCCGATGCCAGAACGGGCGAGCACTTCCACGACATAACCGCCGACACCTCCTACGCCGAATACGGCCACGCGCGAGCCACGCAACGTGTTGATGGCGGGTAGCCCCAGAAGCATTTGTGTTCTTGAAAACTGATTCTGCAAGGGGATAAAGAAATTATTTTGGGGAGATTAAGGACTCTAAGGTCTTTAGAGTCTTTTGGACTTTTTAGGGACTTTAGGAAGTTTCGGGATTTTGGGTTTGTCCTGCAACTTCTTGTCCTTTTTGAAATAAAAAGAATGATTCTCAGCCCCGACTTGGCAGGGCTGAGAATCACAAATGAACTTATTATTCAGCGGCGCTCCAGTCTTCCTTCGACTTGCGCACGTAGCTCTGGTAGCGGAGCTTAGCCATGCGCTCAGCCTCGGCGAAGAGCTCGTCGGCCTCGTTGGGATAAGCCTTCTGTACCGACAGGTAGCGCACCTCACCCAGCAGGAAGTCGCGGAACTTCTCCCA
>ODAI012557753.1_pt1 | contig 11306 bp, 10 predicted proteins | sample 1539321 | NCBI WGS metagenome assembly ODAI01 (sample SAMN02144231, study PRJEB22623) | gut metagenome | biome: sheep rumen | host: Ovis aries | place: New Zealand
AAGGATATCCCCATCTCCACATTGATGGCATTGTAGACATAATTGCGGTTGCTGTTCAGCCGCATGGCTAGGTCGCTGACCTTCAGATTCGGGTACAGATAGAGTTTCTCTTCACTCATCAGTTTGCGGATCTTCTCCAGAAGTTCGCTATAGACACATTCTTCTGTCATCGGTTCTGCTCCCATAAAGACTTCGGCTTCGATGTCCTGCACAGAGAACTGCTGGTTCAGCCCCACGTGGCCTATCAGAAGGAGCAGCATGGAGAACAATAAGGAAGGAATGGCTAGGGGTTCTGCCCCGTCAATGAAACGCTGACGCCCTATCAGGTTGAACACAAAGGCTACGAGCGACGTGACTGCGAAGAGCACCAATAGTGTCTTCACCCTGACAATTCGTTTTCCCTCAATGTTCGAATAGTTCGTTTCGACAACGGCATTATAGGCTGTAATCCGACGGAATCCGAAAAAGAGCACTAAAGGCACCTGAAGAGCAAACACGATTCTGACCACGACATGGATTATGGCCTGCCAGTAAGCCAGTCCAGACAGCGAGGCAAATTCATCGTCATAGAGATAATGCTGGACGAAGGTGGCCGTTTCCTGAGGATTCATCAGTGTGTAGAGCAGCCCTACGGCCAGACAGCAAAGCAGCGACGGCAGCAGGTAAAGGGCTTGTCGCCAGCGATTGGGGCGGTAGTCCGTCAACTCTTCTATATATAGGTAATATAGCGGGAACACGGCTGGATTGCAGAAGCAGTAGAGTGTATCCGTTAGAGGTATGACGGCCATTAGACGATTGAAATAGAAGTAATGGGCCAGATAGAGCATCGTTGCCGTAGCCATGAAAATCAGCAATTTCAGCTTTGCCATGTTCCGATGATCATAGAGGCTCAGGGCTATCAGCACTGAGAGAATGCCGCATACGATCATCGGCAAGGAGGATATCAAAACGCCTAACATGGCTGCAAAAGTAGTGTAAAATCTTCAATTATGCAAATAAAAAAGGCGTAAAGGATACAAAAAAGCAGATTGGTGTTTGGTTTACACCTGCCAAATGCGGAATATGCCGATGAAATCGTAGTTTTTGGGGTATCTGATTGCATATTCGGGAAAGAATTGAATCTTCTGATAACGAGAAATTGTGAATTCGGGAAAACTTTCTTGGAATAAGGAATCGCATATTCGTCACAATTTTCTATTTTTGCGACATATTAAGCAACTATAAATTAAAACTATTGAACTATGGGGAAGAATTTTCTACTCAAATCCTGTCTGGTGCTTGCACTTATAATGGCTTTCTGTATCAAAGCCGCGTCTCAAAGTACCAATGACATTCCTAAGGAGGGAAACATGTTCTATATGGAGAACGGGAAAACGCGCACTGTTAAGGCGTCTACCCGAGGAGACAAGGATCCCCAGTGGTCGTTTAAGTCTGTCATTGAGAATTGTTATGATAATAAAAAATACAAAGACCAAGAAGCGTGGATGATGACGGCTGATGGAGAAACGAAGCTGAAGGCCACCTTTGAGTACAAGACCGACGACGAAAGCTATGATATCGATTCGACATGGGTTGAGTTCTGTTTCTATGACGGAAAAGACCTGTTCCATGATGAAGAAAACGTCATCTACTTCGACGATGAAAACATTTCGGGTACTTTCACCATGGAGCAGACAAAAAAGACAGTTACCCTACACCTGACAGCACCTCCAGTATTCCCAAATCCCTCCTATGCGTGGTATACATATTATGTGGTTCTCCATTTGAAATTAAAGGGTCTGGGAGAGGCTGCCGTAGCCAGGCAAATCGGTATCAGCCGTAACGGTCTTTTCCTGTTGCATGGACTGAATAGTAGCAGAGAATGTTTCTTCCCGTTTAGAGAATACTTGCTAAATACAGCCAAAAGTTATTTTGTGAAGCAGATATACTTGGGGGACTATAGTTCGTCAAACACCAGTTCTTTCTCTGATAACACGCATAAGAATGAGGTCGTGAAGAAAGGTTTGCATCAGCTCTGCGAAAGTATGCTCAAAGCTGGTATCGCAAGTACTAAGTATGATATGGTAGGCCATAGCATGGGTGGCATCCTGGAGCGCCTTTACGTCCAGGAAGTCGATGACAACCACACGAACAGGCTTATTACGCTGAACACACCTCATTTCGGATCAATGTTGGGTAATATATACCAAAAGTATGATGAATTCCTTGAGGATCATCCAGGCGTAGAACTCTACCATGGTGTGGAAAAGTTCAACCAGGCACTGGATGCAGCCTTCTCAAAAGATCGTAGCATGCAAGCAGTGAAAGACCTTGGTGAAAACAGTCCTGCCATCCAGAAACTTGCGAAAAACAGTCCTATGTTGCTTGGAATACCCGTGTGCGCTGTAGGCTCAGAAGTTAATGAGTGGGGGCTCAGAATGGCTGTCAAGGAGGTTTTCTATGCCAAATTCCCCAAACTAGCCTCTTTCCTCTTTGACTCGAAACCAGGTACAGGTAAAGCCTATCTTGACAAGATAGCGGAAAAAGGCTCGGATTATGTGGTTTCAGTGGAAAGCCAAAAAGGCGGATGTGAAAAAAGCTTTATTTACAAGGGAGATTTCTCCCAGGCGATGCATTGTAGTGTGACCGAATGGAATATTATACACGAAGAGCTGAATAATCTGCTGACTGCTACCGATACCTACGGCCTCTTCACTACTGGGTCATTTGCGGAGGCTCTTCCGACACCCGCAAGTACCAGGGGTGAAGCCGATGAAATAGAGTTTGTTGAAGGGTTTGAGGAACCTAAGCCCACTTCTTTTATCAAGATTGAGGCTGAGAAAGTAGATGGTAAAGACTATACCCATGAGATCAGGCTTACCCACAGTGACGATATGATGGCGCAAGTGGCTTTCTGTCTGTTGAGCCCAGACGATTTGATTGCCGACTATGAGAAGGATGTGATGTATTTCGATATGAGTGGCTATGAAGGCGAGAAATGGATATATGCCTTCGGACGCACCAACTACAATGCGTTGGTGGTTGATTCTGTGAAGGTGACACTGGGAGAAGGCGGAAGTGGCATCAAGTCTGTGGAGGACAACGCAGCGTTGCGCTATGCCGTCATAGGGAATATCCTAAATATAAAGAACATTACGGGCCCCTACAGCGTTGCCGTCTACAACTATGCCGGCCAGATGTTGGCAGAAATGGAGAGTAATCCGTCGCACATGTATGCACTTCCCCGCAATAAGGGTCTCTTGATTGTTGGTGTCCGTTCGAATAAGGGCAACCAGTTCCTTAAAGTAATGTCAAAGTAACAGTATTCACCCAAATTATAAAGAACAATGAAAAAGTATGTTTACCTTATAGCAATGGCAGTCCTGGCCATCCAGTTCCTGTCATGTTCAAAAAGCGATGACGAAAAAGTGTTTCAACAGCAGGATCCTGTCATGAGCCGGTCACTTTCTGATGGTACCGAGATCCCTACCGGCGCTATCGGCGGTACTGATGCCAAACCAGTCGAGGGGCAGATGTTCTATGAAGAGAGATCGTCTGACATCGTTTTGATCTCCGTTCTTGGCACTTTCTCCACAATAGATCAGGATGACAAAGTGGAAGTGTATAATAACCTTGGAGGAGCAGTGCAAACCAAAGATGGCGGTTCGTTCACAATCACTTACAAAGGGAAAGGCATGCATATTGTAGGTTCTGGCATTACCCACCCTCAAACCGGGTTCACATATCATACTAAACTGTCTTTGGATATTGATGATGCAAGTCTGATAGAAAGTTGTAAGGCAACTATCACAAACGTCGATCTCTCGATGAATACAGAAATCAATTGGTTCGGATTATCCTCTACCGGTAGTGCCCACCTTTCTGCCTCTGACATACCGATTGTTGATGGCTTACTCTTTACCTATTGGAAGGGTGGCACAGTAACAGATTATACGTATTCTACTTCAGATGGACTTGCTCTTAATCTCGTGGATAATCCTGCAAATTATATTGAAGTGTGGATATCTTTCAAGATGGATCTAGTGTAAAGGCTAGAATAGACAAATGAGTGAAAAGACCGATAGCCGCGTGACGCTCTGCCCTGACGGGAAATACCGCTGGGTGTATGAGGTGCCGATGATGAAAAACCCCAGCATCCTGATGGATGTCTGCATGGTACTGGGCATCAGCTTCGGCATCGTGTGGCTGTTTATGTTGTCGCTTACCTGCATCGAGGATGGGTTTACGCTTGAGGGGATATGGGGCATCACCTCGGTATTCCTCATGTTATTTCTTGTCTTTCTGGTCATCGGCCTTATCGCCTACACGCTTCTATCCTGGAGTTACGGCTGGAAATATGTTGGACTCTTCACGTTGGACGAGAAGCGGGTGCACCATCAGCAGATGCCTCGGAAGGTGAAGAAGGCACAGGTGCTGGGGGCGCTGACTACGTTTATGGGGATAGCAACGGGCAAGCCTGGTGTGGTGGGAACTGGCATCCTGGCACTTTCGCACACTACCTCTACTTCTGAACTCGTCAATGTGGCCCGTCTCATCCCTTGTCGTCGCTATCACCTGATTAAGATAAACTGCTTGTTGAAGAAGAACCGCATCTATGTCCCTGACGAGGATTTCGATTTCGTATACGATTTCCTCTGCCAACATTGTACCAATGCAAAATTTTCACAATAAACTCCACTAGTATCCCTAGTACCGCCACGAAAATCGCCTTACGACTGAGTGGTATTCACATTACGACTGACTGGTGCTCGCCTTACGACTAAGCATCAGTTAGTCGTAATGTAACTCTCAGGCGCCATACATCCACTAAAATCGACTTAAATTTCTGATTCTTAGACAAATAAGTTGCTTTTAAACCTCCACTAAACCTCCACCTAACCTCCACTAAACCTCCACTAACAAATTCTTTACAAAAGTAAGGTAAACAGCCGCAATTACCATAATAAATCTGTTAATTCGTTCTTTTTTCAGCAAATTATTTGCTTGGATAATAACTTTTTCGTAACTTTGCCCACATAATATTATATAATAACCTGATTATTAATTAAAACAAAGAAAAAAGAGCATGAAGAAACTGACGATGTTGGTGGCATTGACCTGTGCCACAGCTACTATTACCTTTGCACAAAAGGGCACCAAGGAGATGAAGTATCGCAGAAGTTCGCTTTACACGATCATGGTGCCCAGCGACAAACTGACGGGTGAAGCCAAGGAAGTCGTGACGGCAACCTTTGACACACTGGCAATTCCAGACAAGTACAACGACCACAACTTGAAGGTGCGCCATATTGATCTGACGAAGATCGAGGTGACCCCAGAGGAGGTAAAGGCTGCCGAGGAGATTCGCGGTGGTCATAAGAAAGGTATTGCCGGACTGGCCAAGAAGGGTCTGAACTTTGCCAAGAAGGCTGTCTCCAAATCGGAAACAGGCGGCATGGGCGGCGACGAGAAGGTGGCCAAGATCTTGAAATTCTTCAAGGAGAACTATATCGCCAACAAGCTGATTGGAAAATGGTATAACGAGAGTAAGACGCTGAAGGGCGGCTCTCATTTCAATACTAATCTGATTACAGAACGCGGTCTGTTTGGTGCCAGCCAGGAAGAACTGAATAAGTATAAAGGTGTGATCGGAGGTAAGAATAAGATTATGGATGCCGCCGAGAAGGATCTCGTGCCGCGTACCTTTGTGATGGTGACCTCTTACGCTTATCAGTCGTCTGAAGAAGTGGCTGCTATGGCTGCTGCAGGCAGTGCCGTTGCAGGCGGTACCGTAGGTGCCATTACGCAGTTGACTGCTTCGGCTGCCGCTGCCGTGCTGAAGGGCTATTTCATCACGACTACCAGCTATCTGTTCCAGCTGGACTGGGATGAGGAGAAGATGCTGACCTTCTATGAAAAGTATTGGAATGCGAAGGATACAAAGGCATTTGATACCGACACCACCTTCCAGCTGAAGTATGTGGGTAAGACTTCCGACTTTGCGCCTGCCACCTTGAAGCTCACTCTCAAGGGCGACGAGATGGGAATGAAGCTTATCAGCCGTGCAACGGCTCGTGCCACCGATGCCAGCATCGCCAAGCTGCAGAAGAAATACGAAGTGTTTAAGACCCTTTCCGTGCTGAATGTCAGCGACGACGGTTCTACGATGTATGCTTACGTCGGCAAGAAGGAGGGCGTGAAGAAGGGCGACAAGTTCGAAGTGCTGGAGCAGGAGGCCGACGAAGACGGTAACATCACCTTTAAGAAGGTCGGAACGGTGAAGGTGGCCAAGGGCATGATCTGGGACAACCGTGCCGGAGCTGGCGAGAAACTTGAAGGCGAGGCTGAGACAAAGGAAGACGACGATGACGACGATATTGCCTACGACAAGCCTTACACCACCTTTGAGGGCAAGCCTGGCAAGGGAATGGAGATGGGTGGCCTGTGGCTGCGTCAGTTAAAGTAAGAATATCACTGACTAAAACAAATAGATATGAAAAGATTTGGATTACTGATGGTTTGCATGATGGTGATGGCTGTCTTCACCGCAAACGCTAAGGATGGTGAGTCGGAGACTTATCGTTATGAACTTGAGGCAGTTGACGGTGTGGCCTCTGATGGCCGCGTGATTATGAAGGTATGGAGCTATGGAAAGAAGGAAAAGGTGACTCGTCAGGCTTGTATGGCGAACGCCGTTCACGGTGTCATCTTCAAAGGTGCCCCCGCTGGTGCCGGCTCTGGTCTGATAAAAGGTTCGAAGGCGCTTTGCCCTGAGGGCTATGCTGCTCACAAGGACTATTTCGACACCTTCTTCCGTAACGGCGAGTATCTTCAGTATGTAGAGCTGACGAACAACGGTAACATCCAGGCTGGTGACCGTATCAAGATCTCCAGCAAGGAATATAAGGTAGGAATGGTATGCATAGTGAATTATACTGCTCTTCGCGCCAAGCTCGAGGGCGACGGTATTGCCAAGGGACTGAATTTCCTGTTCTAATAACCCAAATAAACATAAGAAGCAATGAAAAAGTTAATTCTGACATGTATGGTTCTTGCCATCAGCATGATGGCGTTTGGTCAGGCCAAGAAGCCGACGATCATGGTTGTGCCTAGCAAGACATGGTGCAACGATTATGGCTATATGAAGACGCTCACCAATAATGGAAGTGTGGAAAAGGTGCCCGACTACGAGCGTGCCTTCCTTGAGAACGGCGACGTGAAGATAGCCATTACCTGTATCAACGACATGATGGCAGAGGCTAACTTCCCGCTGAAAGACATGGAGCAGTTTCTCAGTTCGCTGTCCCTGACCCGAGCCGAGAATGCTGCGGCAACATCGAAGTCGGGAGGCGAGGTGGCTGAAAGTCCTATGGATATCATCAACGCCAGAGCCAAGAGCGACATCATCTTCGATCTCTATTGGAAGGTGAACACACTTGGTCCGCGTCGTACGCTGACTTACAATCTCCGTGCACTCGATGCTTATTCGAACAAGCAGGTGGCTGCTGCCACTGGTACGGGCGATCCTTCAATCTCTGCAGAGTTGGCAGTACTCCTGCAGGAGGCTGTTCAGGGAACCATGCAGAGTTTCCAGGATAAACTGCAGAAGCATTTCGAGGATATGGCAGCCAATGGCCGAGAGGTGGGGCTGGTGATCCGCACTTGGGACAACAGTCCTTGGGACCTGGAGTATGAGATGGGTGACAAGGAACTGAACGAAGTGATCGAGGACTGGGTGGCTGACAATACCGTCAACGGACGGTTCACGACACTCGATGCCACAGAGACACGCATGGAGTTCGACCAGGTGCGCATTCCGCTCTACAATGCCCAGGGACGTGCAACGGATACCCGTCAGTGGGCTCGTGGCCTGGTGAACTTCCTAAAGGGGAAGGGTATTGCATCTAAGTTGGAAATGCGTGGTCTAGGCCATGCAACTATTACCATAGGAGGAAAGTAATATGAAAAGACTGATTGTTATTCCGATTTTACTGTTGTGTGTGCTCGGCATCCGTGCACAGATGATTGTCACGCCCTATATGCCTTGGGATCAGGAGGGTATGACAGAGAACAACGCCAGACTGATGGAGAACCGTCTGGCTCAGATTATCAACGATAGTGGTCTGCTGAGTGCTGACTGCTCTCGTTTCTTGCTCACCATGAACTGGAACGTCGTGGATAAGGAGGTGCTGAGTACGGCACCGACGAAGGTGGTGTATCGCTTGGAGGCTGGCGTGTATATGGGCGACGGTATGACTGGCAATAAGTTTGCCTCGACTGTCATCCCTCTGAAAGGAGTAGGCAACAGCGAGGCAAAGGCTATCGTGAACGCCATGAGAGGCCTGAGTGCCAGTCGTCCTGAGATTGCGCAGGTGATCAAGAAGGGCGTACAGCAGATCCTGGCCTATTATGAGAGCCACAAGCGGGAAATCATGACCTCCGTAAAGACGATGATGGGCATGCACGATTATGAAGGAGCCATGTTCGCACTCTACCAGATTCCGATGGAGTGCTCGTACTATCAGGAGGCACAGGGCATGCTCGTTACGGCTTATAAGGGTATGGTGAACAATGATGCTGCCGTGCTGCTCCAGCGTGCCCGTGCCCTGTGGGCTGCTTCTCCCTCACAGGAGAATGCCGAGGCTGTGATGGCACTTGTTGGCGACATCGACCCCTCTTCTAGTTCTTACAATGCCGCTCAGTCGTTTATGAAGGAGGTGAAGGGGCGTGTGTCAAAGCTCGATGATCAGGATCGTGCCGAGGTGTTCAAGGAGTTGGCTCATGAGCGCAGTATGGACAAAGCCCACATGCAGGCTGTCCGTGAGATATGTCTCGCCTATGCCAAGAATCAGCCGAAAGTGGTTTATAATATCGGTTCATGGTGGTAAATATAATAATGTAGAGAATGATGAAGAAGTTTTTTATAGCAGCCCTGTTGCTTTCGCTGACTTGTGACGTCTGTCACGCTCAGCGTCGTCAGAATTCAGGTGTTAAGGAGTTCGAGGCAGAATGTCTCGGCGTAGAGGGTGATGGCTCTCAGACCATTCGTGCCTATGGCTTTGGCAAGGACAAGGACGATGCGGTGGAGCAGGCCCAGAAGAATGCGGTCTATGCCGTCATCTTCAAGGGTATCACGAAAGGTTCTGGCTGTAATATGAAACCGCTGCTCACTGAAGTTAATGCCCGTGAGAAGTATGAGGACTATTTCGACAATTTCTTCAAAGACGATGGTCCTTTTGAGGATTTCGTTTCTATGGCCGACGAGCGTATGTTTGGTCGCGAAGACACCCGTAATGCCCTCGGACGCCGTTATGCTGTCGTAGTCAGAGTATTGCGCAGCGAACTCAGAATGAAGCTGAAGGAGGACGGCATCCTGAAATAACTTCAGCAATTATATATGTACGATATCAATAAGATTAGAATGGACTTCCCGATACTCTCTCGGGAAGTCTATCGTAAGCCGCTGGTATATCTGGATAATGCGGCTACCACACAAAAACCGCTCTGCGTGCTAGATGCTATGCGGGATGAGTATCTTAACGTGAATGCCAATGTGCATCGTGGGGTACATTATCTCTCGCAGCAGGCTACTGATCTGCATGAGGCGGCACGAGAGGCTGTGAGGCAGTTTATCAATGCCTCGAAAATCGAAGAGATTGTTTTCACCAGGGGAACGACGGAGGCCATCAATCTAGTGGCTTCTTCTTTCTGTGAATCACAGATGACGGCAGGCGACGAGGTGATCGTCACTGAGATGGAACATCACTCGAACATCGTATCGTGGCAGTTGCAGGCGATGAAACGGGGTATTGTCGTGAAGCATATCCCCATCACAGATGATGGCATCCTTTGTCTGGATCAGTTGGAGCAGCTCATCACAGAGAAGACGAAGCTTATCAGCGTGGCCCATGTGAGCAATGTGCTGGGGACAGTGAACCCTGTAGAGGAAATCATCAAGACGGCTCATGCACACGGTATCCCCGTTTTGGTAGATGGTGCCCAGAGTGCGCCTCACTTCAAAATTGATGTGCAGACAATGGACTGTGACTTCTTCGCTTTCAGCGGCCATAAGATGTATGGCCCCACGGGCATTGGTGTCCTCTATGGTAAGGAAGAGTGGCTCCAGAAACTGCCTCCCTATCAGGGCGGGGGGGGGATGATCGATAAGGGGACGGGGGGGAAGAATACTTTTGAGCGTTTGCCGTTTAAGTTCGAGGCAGGCACTCCTGATTATGTGGCAACCCATGGACTCGCTAAGGCTATCGAATATATCGGCTACATCGGCTTCGATGCCATCCAGCAACATGAGCATGAACTCACTCGTTACTGTATGGAACAGCTTCAGACCATCGAAGGTATGAAGATCTACGGTCCTTTGGATCCTTCGAAGAAAGATGCGGTGGTGAGCTTCAATGTGGGTAATATCCACCATCTGGATATGGGGACTCTGCTCGATCGTCTGGGCATCGCTGTACGTACTGGTCATCATTGCGCTCAGCCCCTGATGGATCGCTTGGGGATTTCAGGAACAGTGAGAGCTTCGTTTGCGCTTTATAATACGAAAGAGGAGATAGATGCCCTTGTAGCAGGTATCCGTCGTGTGTCACAAATGTTCTGATATGTTATTAGGCAAATACTACGAAGGAAAAGTTGAGGCTGGTTGCGATGAGGCAGGCCGCGGCTGTCTGGCAGGCAGCGTCTATGCTGCTGCCGTCATTCTGCCTGATGGCTATCAGAACGAGCTCCTTAATGACTCTAAGCAGCTCACGGAGAAGCGTCGTTATCAGTTGCGTGAGATTATCGAGCGCGATGCCGTAGCTTGGGCTGTGGGCATCGTCACCCCTGAAGAGATTGACAAGATCAACATCCTCAATGCCTCAATCCTCGCCATGCATAGGGCGCTGGATCAGTTGAAGGTTCGCCCCGAGGCCATTATCGTCGATGGCAACCGCTTCAAAAAATATTCTCCCCCTCTTTTTGGAGGGGGACGGGGGGAGGCTCTTCCCCATACGACGATTGTCAAGGGCGACGGCAAATACCTCGCTATCGCTGCCGCCAGCATCCTCGCCAAGACCTATCGCGACGACTATATGAATCGTCTGGCAGAGGAATATCCCCAATACGACTGGCTCTCCAACAAGGGCTACCCCACGAAGAAACACCGTGAAGCCATCAGGCAGTTTGGCATCACTCCCTACCACCGTAAGAGCTACAATCTGCTCGGCGATGGACAATTAAGTCTGGATTTTGGCGAATGATACAAAAATTATTCGTAACTTTGCAGGCGAAAAAGAAACAAACGTTTTAAATTAGTAATAAGATTATGG
>ODAI012411527.1_pt1 | contig 11305 bp, 15 predicted proteins | sample 1539321 | NCBI WGS metagenome assembly ODAI01 (sample SAMN02144231, study PRJEB22623) | gut metagenome | biome: sheep rumen | host: Ovis aries | place: New Zealand
AACTCAACCTTACAGGAAGATCCTTTTTTATGCAACTGTCAATGTACTATGCCGCCGGGTCAGCGGTTGAGGAATCACATAGAAAAAATGATTGACCCATTGAAAATAGGAAAGAGTATATCTTATGGTCATAGCTTATTAAAAAAGATTGTAGTATAATAATGTGAGTTTGAGATAATCATGAATCGGAGGGATAGAAATGGGACTATTTGAAAAAAAGGAATGTGCATTATGTGGTGGTAAAGCCGGTCTTATTACCCGCTATAAGATATCGGGTGGTGAGTATATCTGCGGAACCTGTCGAGGCAGGATGTCGTCAAATACCGATGGGATCGGTGACATGACTCTTGAAGAAGTAGAGGAACAGATACGAATCAAGGAAGAAAAGGATGAACGCTTCCAAAATGAGTTCGAGATCACGCGCCAGTATGACTTTGACTCAAGGCATCCGATAATGGCCGTTAATGATAACACCGGAGAGTTTGCGTTGTTAAAGGACTCAAATCCCGATATTTTTTCATTTGATTCCGTATTAAGCTATAACGTTGACCTTAATACCTCATTGCTTTCCGAAGAAGAGAGGAAAAAGGATTCGGGACTTTGGGGGGTATTGGATTATCTGCTATCTGATGATTTTGGCTCAAGATTCCCAGATATGCCCAGATGCCCTCAGGGACATAAGGTTACCGGAATGTATTTCGAGATCAATTTCGGTAACAACCCCTTCAATGCGGACCAGATCAGGATAGATATGCTTCCCGGATGGTCAACCTCGGAAACGGAGGTTGATAAGGCCTACAGATGTGCAAACGAGATTTACCAGTGCTTTAAAGAGTATAAAAACGGACAGCGCAGCGTGTCGGCAGCCAATGCACCCACCAATAATACTGCTGCCTCTTCGAATGCTATCGAGCAGGTTAAGCAGTTAAAAGAGCTCCTTGATATGGGTGCTCTTACACAGGATGAGTTCGACAGGAAGAAAAAGGAACTCTTAAACCTGTAAATGCTAAGACGAAAGGCCGTCCATGGTTTTGGTTAGGAAGGCCTTCGCCAGATCTATAAGATACTGTGTATCATATGCGCCGGCTGTTTCGTAAGACGAATGCATCTCTGCATGTGCAACCTTCCTCTGGTTGGCGATACCGGTCTCCTTTACAAGCTCAAGGCCCTTTCCGATGTCCCTATACTTCTTACAGGTCCTGTTCCCTTTGTAGTCCCGGTAACTTCTGGCTTCAAGACTGTCTTCATAGTTAATCCGCATTTTGTTTTTCCTCCTTTTCAATAGTTATTTGTTTAACCATTAATGAGAGGAATAACGAAAAATTAAAAACCCCGTGGTCTTATTCCACGAGGTCTTAAAAACTGATTATTCTGTCATTCATGCTATATATTTGTTGTTGTAGATGTTTCCGTCAATGTCGATGTAATCATAAACATCGACTTTCTCGATCCTAAAATCTGCAGGATTTTCCTGCTCATTAAGTGCTTCCGTTGCTGTCTCTTTCTTTCTGTAAAATCCCCAGCACAGGTTTCTTTCCACATCTACTAATGCGTACATCCTAATCCCTCCACAATGCCTGTAAATTTCAGTCGTATTTTCTAGCCAGCATTGTAAAGTGCATCTCTTTCAAGTTCTGCATAATCGTATTCTCTCTGCTCAAAATCATTGAACCCCTTGGATGACTTTACTGTTACAGGCTCTTTGTAACCATCCCTAATTGCTGAAAGCATGAATCCTACCGCATTTTCTACATTTTTTGATTTCATCATGATTTTATACGCACTTACTATTTTATCATAATCATACTCTGCAGCTTGTGCTATCAATTTCAAGTCTTTTGTCTTAAATTCAACATCTTTTAAGATCGGCCTTAACTCATCAACAAAATCATCGATCTGCTCAGGTGTAAATTTTTCTTTAGCTTTCTTAGGTTTCCTGGGGCCATAGAAGTTTTTATTCTTTTGAAAATAGAATATAACTTCTTCTATTTTTCCATGTGCTCCCTTTACCGTATCAATCTTCGAGATAAAGATGTCTGAAGGCATACAGTTTATTTCATCGATTCCGGGCTTTATACATCTGTTATAAAGATCACTCCATCGTCTGTATGAATTACGGGTTGGTCTGTAATCCTGTAACTCAACCATCTTTTCTGCACTAGGATGCGCCTTCATTCCTTCTTTCTTTATTTCAGGCTGGTCTATATCAACAAATCCCAGATGAAGTCTGAGCTCTGCTAAACTGAATTTTTTTACTATGCTCTGCTGTTCTTCTTGCATCAGTTCAAGGTCTATCTCCGGCAAGGTATACATATATGTCCTTAAAAGCTTGTATAACATAAACCCGGCTGATGTTCTGAAATTAAAGCAGATACCCAAATCCAATTTTGTAAAGTTGTCGGTAAGATCAGAGAACAAGAACTCTGTTTGAGGATTAAACTCTACTCTCATGGTACCGTCACGGTATATAACCTCACCATACAGGTTGTCCATCTTAAATTCATCATTAGCAGGATCAGCATAAATAAATACTTTCCGCTTAAGTTCAACTGCTGCTGTTGCCATCTGGCTGTAAATAGAACCGCCCTTCTTTTCCGTAAGACGCCTTATCTCACTTGGATAAAGTTCCACCATATGAACGGAATATTTTTTCCCTTCAATATCCTTTTTTTCGATTATTTTGCTTTCATCCTTAAGCTTGTAAATCGCAAGTAATTCAATTTTCGATTCTAACAGGGATGTTTTCTTTTTTGCCTGAATTAAGGCATTAGACAGCGCGACTTGCTTATCTTTGTACAGTTCTAGATTGTTCATAACGCTCTCCCACTCACGACACCAGTATTGTCGTTATCTAATGTAACGCACTTCACCAGTTTTGTCAATATCTGATGTCAATATATTGTATATAATTCTATATTTTTTAACTATATATTGGATTATTGGCTTTATTTTTTTAATTAATCCCGGCGCGTGCTTAACCAGTATTGTCGTTATCTGCGACGTTTTCACCAGTTTTGTCTGCATCTGAACCCATTATAGCATATCTTGTATCAAAATGAATATGGCACACATAATATTGATTAAAAAGCACCAGTATTGTCGTCATCTGGGCGTTTTCACCAGTTTTGTCTGCATCTGGCACAGTTTCACCAGTTTTCTCATTAGCTGGCACCATTATTGTCGGTTTCTAGCCTGTTTTCACCGGTTTTCTCATTAACTGGCACCATTATTGTCAACTTCTATGTCTCTTTTCACCACTATGCCGTTAACGGAAGGGGTTTTAGCTGTTTTTATGTACCAAAAATATCATTTCTGTATCCTTCGTTTTACTAATGTTATATTTTCCGGAAAATAAATATTGACCTCAAAATGATGCTCTTGAGGTTGTTGTTTTATATAACCATACAAACATTTTTATTTAATTTTCTTTTTATTCTTTTTATTTATAGGACCTGAAAACCCACTGTTTAAGCGGTTTTCAGGGATTTACTGTTGCAGAAATGGAGGCAGTTACCGCAGATACGGTGTCAGAAAACAAGATAAATATGTCAGATAACGCAGAAAAGGATACAGAAAACACAGAAGTTTAGTCAGATTACGCAATTTGGGAGCGATCCTGGATGAGCAGATACCGCAATTTTGGAGTAATGAGACGAGATATGAGAGCCAGATGACGCAGTTTTGGGGTCATGAAAATCAGATACCGCAATTTTGGAGTTGATAGATGACGCAGAAGAAGAATCAGATGACGCAATTTTGGAGTTTCAGTTTTCATGATGAGTAAAGATCAGTTCAAAGCATAATGAATATGGGAGGACATATTATATGGATAAAAATGAATTCATAATTAAAAGGGACAAAGCCGGGACATCCGTGGATGCATCTAAGTTCATATTGATAGCAAGAGAACATCTGGGTGGAAGTATACCGGAAAACAACCCTTTTGTTAAAGAAAGCGGCCTATTAAATAAAACCGCAAAGAAAGGGCTGCAGGTTTCGGCGCCGTATATTTCAAAAAGCGGAATGAGTATCGCTGCTCAAGGATACATAGGAATGAAGACTGCAAAAAGTGCCAGATTAGTCATAAAGAAAGTGGCACAGATAAAAAGAAACAACCAAAATGTTGTAAAAATAGTTAATGAGATCACGGGTACCTTTTTAAGATCAGGAGGTAAAGCAGTAAAGGTTACCGGGAAGTCTATAAATAAAGCCGGAAAGGGGACTGAAATGGCAGTTGATGTGACAAATACTGCCGGAGATGTGGTAAATACAGCGGCAGAGGCAAGTGCATTAATACCGGTTGCTGATTTGGTTACAGTCCCTACGGGATTGGCTGCCGGTACGACAGCCAAAGGAGCCGGAGCTATCACCAGGGGTATAGGAAAGTTAGAGGAAATAAGCGGCCAGGCAGTAGAATCAGGAGGAAAGCTTGTAGAAAATACAGGGAACAGCCTGCGATCGGCCGGCAGTACAGTAACAAATGGGACCACTGATATAGCAAGTAAAGTATGCAGGGCAATGGCGAGATCCGGCAATATCATAGTCAGAACAAACGGAAAGGTGCTTAGCAGTATGATAAAAGTACGGGAAAGACTTCGAATGCAGCATCATTCTCATTGACAAAGATGTATGAAGGGGTCTCTAAGGGAGTGAGATGCAGCGAAGAAAAGGAGCTTATCAGATAGCTGACAGCGCCAATTGTGTCAGGAGGATATTTCTTTGACCCTGTTTTTCCAGTTGGTTTTGTTGCTTCTGGGGCTGGGTTTTTTAGAAAGATATCCATCCAAAGCACCGGTTTCTGTTTTTACGGAATTTAATATATCCATGCAGAGCGATTTTGATAATCTCGCTTCGCTTCCGACCTTTATAAGGTCATCATCGGATATATCTCTACCCTTCCCGTTTACAGATGTGGTATGTTCGCCAAAATATGTATCACTGTAAGTGAGGTCATATGCAGGAGCCAGTCTCCAACTCTTATCATCCGTATACATGTAAGAAAAGTTCTTTGTATGGTCATCACGGTTATGAGTAAGAATGTTAAAGCACATAACCCGGTACATCTGTTCAAGATCATGCATATTATCTTTGGTAAGGATCCGTGTGAGTTTCATGTAAGTTTCATAATCACAGGAAGGAGCCCTGAAGTCGACTTCAAGTAATCCGGCAACAGTTACTGTCAGGATCTTCTCTCCATTTTTTCTATCAAACCGCTCTGTCTTAAAATATCCTTCACAAACCTTTGAACTGATGAGCTGTGTTTCTGTCATATAGATACCGCAATTCTTTGCACAAAGAGAATAATCGTATTCTCTTTTACCACTTATTTCAGGATCTTTTTTTGCAGGGAATTTGACTATCCATTCTTTTCCGGCCTCGTTTAAAAGTATCTTTGGGAGGGTTCCTCCGCTTGAACCGGCCAGATTATACAGGATATCCAATTGATCCGATGTTTTTGAAGACAGGATCTTGCTGCATTCACATGCAATATCATCATAATTAAGACCAAGCGGATCCATGTTAAAATCGGAATTCTTAGCCGGACGATATTCAAGAGCACCCATCCCAGACGAACCGGAATAAGCCAGTCTTTCTAACACGGAGAGACTTCCGGAATCGATACCAATAGAATTAAGATATCTGTCAAGAAGAAGATCTCCCCATGAATCAGGGAGGGAATCAGCGAATACACCGAAAAGACCACGGAATACTTCTCTTGCACTGTCTTTTGGCACAAATACATCGTTTCTTAATGGAAGACTGAAAGGACTTATTGAAAAACCTTCCCTGAGCCAGTCTGCAGAGTATTGAAAAGCTACTCTCCTATCAGGAGTCTGGGCAAGGGTACCGACATGTTTTCCGTGATAATATACATCGAGGGTCTTACTTTGCATCATTTACTACCTCCTCGATGTTTAAGTATGCAGGCTGTGTGAACAGTGATTTAAGTTCACCGGCAAGACCAAGTTCCATAGCTATCTTAGTAAGTGATTTAAGAGAGATCTCCCCGGTCTGTTCAAACTTTTTAAGCGAACCATAGCTGACATTACACCTGCCTGCGAGCTGTTTCTGAGTTATCTTTCTTCTTTTTCTGATATTTTTTATCCGTTTTGCAATGCCAATATTTATGTCTGTTGGGGTTTCCCATATGTATTCTTCCATAACCCAATCTCCTAACTGCTATTATTATAGCAAAAACGTGGAAATATGGTAAATATTGATATTATAATGGTAATAATTTCGTCTTCGAAAGTTATAAAAATACTGAGCTTTCCGGGACTTGTGATATTAAATTTTGATACTATTTTGCTGAATTTGGATGGATTCATATCTGCTTTATCATCCGGAACCTTCTTCATGCTTTCAGGGTCAGTTTCTGCCTTGTCTTCTATCCCATCATCAAGCGTAACTCCCTCTTCTGCAAATGGGTCAAATGAATCGTCCTGCTTTACAAGCCCGTTAGCATGGGCTGTGTCATATACCGCAGATTCCTTGGAATTGGGCACATTCATGTCCGTAGAAGCTTCATCGTATGTTGTTCCGTCAATATATCTGAAGAGGCCGATTCCGTTTATGAGATAGAAACCGGAATTGAATGCATCCGGGAGAATAAGAGAAATTGTATTATCCCCGACAAATGAATAATCAGCAGTTACCTGACCTTCCATGGAGCCCATGATCCTAATATCGGCGGCCATGGTATAGCTGTGTTCAACAGTCCCTTCATAGACCATCACGTTATATTTATAATCTTTGGTAAGGTGAGCAATGGATCCACAACGTGTGACCGGCTGTTCATTTGCGGATTCTGATTCCGCAGCACGGATCTTTACATCTCCTATAGAGTCAATAAGGACTGATGAATTCTTGATCTCAAGGATGGCATCAGCATCAGAGGAAGGATACGTACATTTTCTCTGGGTCCGTATGAAGCAGATATCTACCGGACGAAGTCTTTTCAAGACCGCGCATGCCTATGGAGTAGCCAAAATCCTCAAACCGTTCATACGTAAACTGCTCGTCCAGCAGGCCCTGCGTATAATATATAAGAGATTCCCCCTTATAAAGCGTTGGAATACGCGAATAATCATCTCTAAACCATAATACTTGCTTGTCGTTCTTTATCTTGGAAACACTACCCTTTTCAAAGGTTGCTTCACCAAAATAGACAGGTTCGCAGACGGAGTCAGAATGCCTCACGTAAAAGACACCATCTTTTATCGCGTTCTCATAGACCTGGTATTCTGTCATTGGCGTTCCGTCAGGTCGTATACGGGGTTCTTTGTCTGACAAACTTGAACATCCTTGAAGAAATGAAAGAATAAATAAAAAAACGGCGGTTTTTAGTGTTTTTCCTCTCATGATATCCTCCTTTAAGATACTGCACAATATACTTATGCGAGAGAAAAACTAAAAAACCGGCCGTTTTGGTATATCTTTTAAAAATAATCTATGAAATTAGCCTTCTTTTTCCATATAGGACTCTATAAACTTGTTTACTACCTCTGAAAACGTCACCCCATATTTCTTGCTGACCGAACTGCAGTAATCAAGTATATCCTGCCTAAAGTATACACATTTAGTTACACCATTCCCATTTTTGCGTTTGAACATAGTATCTAGATTGCTCTTTTTGGAAGAGGTATTGCTGGTTTTCGAGCTTAAAGCAGATTGAGCATCTGGTTCTTCCTTCTTTGGGGTTTCAGCAGGAACTGTCGCTTTCTCGGGCTCAACAGGTGCTTCATCGAATTTATCATTTATCGACATTACCTCTTGCGAAGATTCAAGGACACCGGTTTTCTGCCTGGGACGGACCGTACCTTTGTTACCGAAAATATTATCTGTGGAAGATCTTTTAGTATTTGCCATGATTATAATACCTCCCTCTTTTTAAGCTCTTTAATGACTTTTCTATACTGTTCGCATACTTTATGCCTTGGATCAAGTATGTTTATAGGCAAATGACGGGCTTCTGTCTCTTTAAGCTTAACAGTTGTTGATATTGCTGTTTTAAGCACGATATCCTTTGAAAATGCCTTTGATTGTGTGTATTCAGCCAGGGCTTTCGCAAGATTGCTTCTTCCGTCGTAGTTGCTGATTATCATAGCTGATATATTATCTTCTATATCGAGGTCTTCCCTCGTTTCATCCCATAATTCGCAGAAAAGCTCTGCCCCGGTAATTGAATTGGCGCTCACATCGCAGCTTAAAATGATCTCGTCAGCTATAAAGAAAGCGTTGATGTTGGTAAAACTCATATATGGATTGGTATCGAAGATTATATAGTCATACTGATTGAATACATCAGAATGCTTTTCTATATACTTCTTAAGAATTCGTTCATTTGCTGATTTTGAATAAAGTATTCTCTCAGTTTTTGAAAGAAATATACTTGAAGGAATGATATCAAGCTTCGGAAGTTCGCTGATAGGCGATTTTACTATAATATCTTCAGGATCTGGCTGTGATGAGGGCGGATTATCATATACATCTCTTATTGTATATGAATTTCTGTCACTGATATCTATTCCACAGTCGGCACTTAAATTGCACTGAGGATCTATATCGCCGAACAGATCCCTCTTTCTTTCTGCTAGAATGCCTCCGATATTGAAAGCATTCATTGTTTTGCCGGCCCCACCCTTAAGGGTCGCCATTGTTATGATTTTCATTTTTCCCCTCCTTAATTATATAGATAAGTTAAAGTTGTATATTAGAAGTCTATTAGAAAACAAATAGAAATCTATTAGAATATATATTACATATAGAATATAATACAGATAGAAATATATTTCTAAACAATTATATATATAATAGATATCAAATAGAAAACTATCAGAAAATCTATTAGACTAAACATTATAAAACTAATATAAAATCTAACAGATAACTTTTTTTGTAACCGAGCCGGAAATTTTCGTAGTTTAATTGATATTAAACAAAGTATAGTTAAATACTGGGTTTGATATATTAACTATTATAATATATATCAGTTATCTATTATAAATATATTAGAAGAATCTATTATAAAACCAATAGGTAACTATCAGTAAAACTATTAGAAATCTAATATAAATTCTAATAGACATAATAATATACATATGGAAAAAAACATTCTAATCTGCCCACAATATAACACATGAAAAAGCCTTTCGCAATAATTCTGTTAAAAAACATATAGATTACTATTAGAATACTATGAGAAAACTATTTAATATATAATGGAATATCTATGAGATATATATTAGATATCAATTAGATAATATAATGTAAAACTATTAGAAAACCAATATACATAGTATTAGAATATCTATTATATAACTATTAGCTAAACTAATACAAAGCTATTGGAAAACGGTTGGATTTATAATATACGCCACGTCAGGAAATGTATCCATTTTTGTATCGTAAATTCTATTAAGATCATATTATATGAGCTGTTAGAATTCTAATAGAGTGTATATTAGAAAATGTATTAGATATCTATTAGAAATCTATTATATGAAATAATAGATTGACTATTAGAAAATATAATAGAAAAAAATAAAATTTTCCAGAAATTATTACCTCAAAAGTGTTTTTTACAAATAATAAGTATTTGTAAGTTACAGAAAAGCATTTAATTGCCCTAATTATCACGAGAAGGCCCCTAAAATCGATTTTGGGGCTCTAGACTGTAAATGATCGAAAATATCGTTTCAGGCCCCTAAATGGGCAAAATATGAAGTCAAGCTCTGAAAGGCAGAAAATACTGATGAAAACAGAGAACATCCACTTGGATGCTCCCTGTTTTTTAGAAATACACCTTCTCATTATGCAGTTTGCTTCTCAATTCCAATGAAATCGATCTGTGGAGACCTCTTTCCGTTGAAATTGTTCCAGGAAAGAGTGCCGTATAGAGAAAGCAATGTACAGTCATCAATTTCTTCTGCATATTTTGCCATGTTAAATCCTATAGCGTTTGCATAATTGTTTTCCAGCCTTACTGTCTGAAGATCGTTTCCGCATAACTGTTTCATCTTGCCGTACTTATTTGGTTTAAGTTTATAAGAGCCGATCCTAAAAACAGGTGCTTCGTTTCCTTCCCCATATGGCTCATACATGGACATTTCCTCCAGAGTTTTCTTAATATCTTCCGGTTTTAGCTCAAGATCGTACTCTATGATATTGTCTGAGCTTATCCTGATAAAATCGTTAAAGCCCAATAGAGAATTTCGGAATTCATCAAGGTTTGAAGATAGAAGAGTAAGGCCTGCAGCTTCTTTGTGGCCGCCGTAGTTAAGCAGGAGAGTGGATACCAGATCGAGATGGTTTTTCATATGATATCCATTAAGGCTTCTTGCGGATCCTTTCAAAACACCTTTCTCAGAACTGTCTGAAAGAATAATGGCCGGTACCTGGTATTCTTTAGCGACTTTTCCAGCAAGTATACCGATAAGACCCTCACTGATCCCAGGAAGATATGCCACAATTGGGGCCTGGTACTTCAAAGGAGAGCTATCGATCACTTCTCTTAGTTTCCTGTATGCTATCTGTGTCTGTTCTTTCCGGTGGTTATTAATTTCGACAAGCTTCATTGCTGATACCCTTGCTTTTTCATACGGTCCGTCGAACTTAAGGAGATCTACAGCTTCTGTTGTATCCCCAAGAATTCTTGACACTGCATTTATCGCAGGACCTAGAAGGAAGCCGCAGTCATGAGCTGTTAAGGTATCGGTAGCATTAAAAGCCTAAACCAGAGCGTAAGTCCCGGCAGTAGTAGTATTTCTGCGCTTGAGACATTTTAGCCCGTTTCTTACAAATACATAGTTTTCTTCCCTAAGCTCCATAACATCGCATACAGTTCCAAGACAGGCAAGCGACAATAGGATCTGTCTCTTTTCCGTATCGTTGTTAAGAAGACGTCTTGCAATCTTAAAGGCGATCCCGGCTCGGCAATATCCGCATAGGCCCGCCTGCCCCGGTATGGCATTTGGATCGATCACCACATCGGCTCCAGGTATCGTTGCATTTCCGTTCTCATCAACCGATGGCTCATGATGATCCGTTAACAAGAAATAATATACCCGTTTTTCAAAAGTGGAGGACAGATCATTTTGACCTGTCCTCTTGTTTTTTAGTCAATCTTCCATAATGAGGCACCGCCTCGATACATGCTGTGGAAGTCGTCTTCGTCCCATGTCTCGTAGTATTCCAAAACATTATCATCATTATCAGAAGTCTGATAAGTGTAATGGCCCCCATCAGATGACTCAACCTGTATTCTGTATCCGCCGGATGCAGTATTCTCAAGATCAATGATCTT
>ODAI010081134.1_pt1 | contig 11304 bp, 21 predicted proteins | sample 1539321 | NCBI WGS metagenome assembly ODAI01 (sample SAMN02144231, study PRJEB22623) | gut metagenome | biome: sheep rumen | host: Ovis aries | place: New Zealand
AATTTAAAATCATTTATTCGTTAATATTAAATAGTGGCCACTAATATAGCTATTTAATATTTTCTTAACCTCTGAAGGGCATCAGAGATTTAAGGCAGTGTGGTGTATGGTTGCACGGGTTGACTCTAAATCAATATTGGCCTCTGAAGCCCTCGGAGTGGGTTCGATTCCTACCACTGCTTCATTTTAAGAAGATTTATAAATGTTAATTAACACTTAATTAAGATATGAATAAAATAAGAGATGTTATTATTTTAAAATTATTAAATAGATTGTATAAATATATAATATCAATGGATATTATATTAGAAAAATATTATGGAATAGATTCTCAAATTTATTTAGATTTCCATGATAAATTAAATGTTTTATCAATAGATAAAGACCGTAAAGATACAAAAAAGCCTGGACTCAATTAAGAGTTCAGGCTTTTTGCGTTATGTCTAATCTTTTATACAGACATTTTCAAACTTTTTATAAGCATCTAAATACCATTCTTTCTTATCTCCATTATAAGTAAGTTCATAGTACATACCATCAGGAAGTGTGGTGGAAGCAAGATATTTCCAATTTTGTAATATCTTGCATTTCCACACAGTATATACTTCAAATTCTGGCATTTCATCAGATTTGTCAAGATGACTGACAACATAATCTTTGACAAGTTTAATTACTTTTTTATCCATGTTTTTCACTATAAATACCTGGGCGCTTAGTAATTACTTCACTATATTCTTGCTGTGATATTTCATTTACTAATAAACACCCTTCATCAGGAATTAACCTATAATAACCATCTTTTAATTCTATCTTTTTCATACTCCTTCATCATTAGTATTACTATTAGCCACAAAGCTAAACTTATATTCATTATTATCTAATGTCATTGTCCAAGTTCCATTCATCTGTACTCCCAAAGCACTCAAAAAGTTCTGCATACTTTCCTTACTAATATAATTAGTAGGCAACCTCCTCAAAGTATCAACGGCATTAACACCATAAGTGACGGCAAATGTTGGTGACAAAGCAAAAGTATCTTTCTTTGTTTCTTCTGTACCAAAATCATCTACCTTGTAAGCTAATGGCATTTCAAAGTTATCAATCTCATATTCAATTGGTGTTGCTAATTCGTAGTAAAGCATAACACCATTCATTGCAGCTTTAAAGGTTGCTGCATCCGTATAGGATGAATCTACAACAATAAAAGTTCTATTGCTACCTGCCAAAGCAATTGAATATATTTTATCTCCGTATCCCAAAGTTGTATTTCCTGCACCCCCTTTAATGTTTTTATAACCGTTGGAAATTAAGGCTTCTGCTGAGGCTTGTGGAATTGGGTTTATTTTTGAACCATAAAAACGACCATAACTTTCTTGATACGTATAACTCAAAGTACCCAAATCAACACTACCAATTCTTTTAATAGCCTTAGTAACACCATCAACACTAACTATTTCATCATACACATTTCTAACTCTGTTCATTCCATTAGGGAAGATAACAGTACCATTGCTTGTTAATTGCTTAACATTGAGTGGATATGTATGTTTCCAATATTCTTCATATTCTCCGTTGCGGATTCCGCTCCAAGATAGATTTAAATTGGTTTGATTCGCTATTCCTGGAGCAGTACTGAATTTCAAATATGCAGCATTTGTCGGAGTTGTGAATAATTTACTTGTTGCTCCACCGTAAGCAACACCACTAATGAAATGTTTGTCTTTGTCATAGAAACAAACTGATGGATTCGTATCTCCAAGTGTTTTGTTTATAAAGTAATCAGTATTTCCGAAAACGGGAATAAAATCGGAGATATTCCAAACGTTATTACTTACTTCATTGCCATCAACATCAAGATAATAATTCGTCTTTGAATAACTACCATCCCATTGGTTGAAACCAACAGTTTCTAATGAATTTGCATCAGCACTTAACATTGTTGGCTCTGAATATTCGTAATAGTCTTGCAATCCAACATTATCTGTTAACCATTGTTCAAATTCTTCAACTGTTGATGGCTCATTGCCTGCACCAAACATTAAGGTTAGGTCGATGCAATTTATATTTCTCCAAGTTACAGTACCACTCTTTATACCCGAATAAACATAAACAGAATTATTTATATCATTCACTGAATCTGTCAAACCTCTAAAGAAATGGAAATTGTTATCTTTAGGAACTTTTGTTCCCATATATTTTGATATTGAATTGCCATAAGTTTGGTCTCTATACGATAAAGTCAAATATGGTAACATTGTAGTTTTAAATACTGTATCTTCAGAAACTTTAATTTCACAAGATAACATAATTCTATGTCCTCTTGGAAAACTTGTATAACAGTTAATAGATACTCCAACAGCACTTCCACTGTGAACAATTTCTCCTGTTCTATTTATAAGCTGATTCCAAACAACTGTATTACCCTTAATATTATGGATGGTGGCTAATCCGCTTGCAATGTCTTCACTTCCTCCTGCTGTGCGATATGTAAAGGTTGCATCTTTGGAAGTGTTGCCCTGCAAGTTTAATGCTGTACCTGCCCCAAGGGTTTCATAAAAGCCGTCTTTGTTTGCTTTGGTTTCTAAATTAGCTTCTAATTCATTTAACTTTTCTCCGATACCAGAATACCCTTCTAAACTATCAAGAATCTCTGAAGCTTCACCCATAGTTTCATCAAGTTCTTCCTTAGTAACATATTCATCAGTATTTAATTCAGCTTTACTCCCAGTATCCTATTCACCTATATACCAATTTCCGTTTTCTCCAATATGAGGAGTTATTCCATCTTTACCAGGAAGACCTCTTGGACCAACTGCTCCTCTTGGGCCTTTTAAATTAATTCCTGTATTTACATATTTATCTCCGTTATGTCGCATAACATTTCCTGATTCATTTATATAATCTAGATATTGCTCTGTGGCTTTATCTTCTACATACTTAGGTTCTATCTTTTCCTATGTAACCTAAGTGTTTTTTGATTTAACTTTTAAAACTGATTTCATATTTATTTTAATTCAAAATTCCGCCTAACTTGTGTTTCCACTTACGACTATTGGCAGCAAACGTTGCCTTCTTTCTTATCTTTGGGTCTGGACTGTTTTTACCGCGCTATATACATTCATTTGTAACATTTCCTCCACAATATCTAGTGAAAGACCCTTTTTGAGAAGGTTTAATCTTTATTTTGGCTCCTTTTTTAAATTTATAATTCATACATATTTAAAATTTATTAATTTCCACCGTTTTATAAATTATCTATTTTGTTTTTATGATTTAACTTTTGATTTTTACTAATATATCAATATTTTAGAATAAATACAAATATTTTTTATTTATTAACAATTTATAGATGATAGTCAATTTATTTAAAAAATTTTGGAAAATACTTAGTAAATTATCCCCAAATACAAGAAGTGCTATAATTATAATTTTATTGGGATATATTATGTATTTCCAGATAAATTAGTCAACCCATGAAACAATGATAAACATTATGGAAAAAAATATTAAATCGGAAAAGTAGGCCGAACAATATACTAAAGATACAGCGAATCAAATTAATCAATGGGTTAAACTTATATAGGAAAGAGATTAGGCAGCTTTTGATGTGTTACTTTTAAATTATCATAATAACACACAAAGCTTACAAGGATATAAATATTTGTATTTATCATGCTTGGTGGAATAGCCAAGGTCAGTAGATACTCCCCTATTAAAATCGTAGTGGAATAATATAGATTATATCTATTATGTAGATGAGTTAACTAAAATACATAGTCAGAATTTTGTAAAAATTCAAGACATTACTGAAATGAAAATTGCTCTTCCAAAATTATATCATTTGGTAAAGGGGACAGATGCTAAATCTATTTCTTTTTTTACGATTGAAAGTAATTCTCAAGCTATTGGAATGATTGTAATTTTTTATGATTAGGAAATTGTATATGATTAGAAAGATCTTGCTTTTATACTTAAAACTGTTAATGAATTAGCAAAATTACTTGATTATGAAAACGTAAAATGATTTATGAAATATGATAAGGTAAATGGAGAAGTAGGTTTTATTGAAGCTACTCATGAATACAAAAATCTTTCAAATGAATCTTTAAAATATATTTCAGTTACAACTCTTATAGGTAAATATGAACAAGAGTTTGATAAAGATTTTACTAGTAAATATAAAGCTTTAGAAAGATTACTTCCCTCTGATGTTTGGAAAAAAGAAAAAGGTGGAATTTGGAAATCTCATAAAATTCCAAAAGATTTTTTAGAAGTGTATGACATTAAAGAATCAGAATTAAATGCTATACAACAAGACATTCTTGATGAATGGGCTAAAATAAATCGAGAAGCCTGTGAAAGAGGAACAAAGATTCATTCCGAATTAGAAAATTCTTTTTATAAAGCAGGTAACAATGTTAAACTGGAAAAATTTGGGATTGGAGGAAAATTTCAATGTAAAAAAAATTATAATGAATTAGATTTAGAATATGGAGTATATCCTGAATATCTTATTTATTTTAGCACAAAAGATAAAATACTAAATCTTGCAGGACAAATAGACTTATTAATAAAGAATGGCAATGAGATTGTTTTGATAGACCACAAAACTAACGCTAAAATTGACCAGAAAGGGTTCTATGATTCTAAATTACGTCAAACAAAGAAAATGAAATTTCCATTAACTAAATTAGATGATTGTAATTTTACTCATTATACATTACAATTATCTTTATATGCTTGGATGCTTCAAAGGATTAATCCTGACTTTGTTATAAAGGATTTAATTATAAATCATTATGACCATAATGGGAATAATACTTTATATCATTGTCAATATTTAAAGAAGGAAGTAGAATTGCTGCTAAAGCATTATAAAAGACAAATAATATTAGAAAATCAAAAAAAGAAATATGAAAGAATTTAGTACTGAAGAAAGAATTGAGATTTGTAGAAAGTGTCCAATCTATGCTATGAATCAAACATGTAATTCAAAATTATATTTGAATCCCGAAACTAATGATGTTAGTACAGTTCCAAAATCTGGATATATTCGAGGCTGTGGATGCTATATTCCAGTCAAATCTAGAAATAGAAATAATCATTGTACTGTAGGAAAATGGTAAATGTGTTTAGTAAAATTAGAAATATAATAGTTGGTAACTGGAGAAATTTAACTGGTTATACATCAGATATTCAAAAAGAAAGATTAAAGATATGTAAAACTTGTGAACATAATGTAAAATTTGCAAACACAAGAATATGTGATTTATGCGGCTGTATTTTGAAATCAAAAGCTAGCATAGAAAATGAAAAATGTTTATTAGGAAAATGGTAGAAAACAACAAACCTTTATTAACTGAAAATGAAAAGATTGCATTAGTAATGAATAATGCGGGAGATGGACAAGGACTTATTATGGATATGAGCGGAAAGACTGCTGATGAAGTAATGAAAGATGAAATGGTTAATAAATTCAACGACCAAGTAGATATGTATGTTGAAAAGTTCAATGAACATTCTAAGAATTTAGAGAAATATGTTGATAATATTTCTAAAAATGTAGAAGAAATTGAAATCATGCCTTTAGGAAACTATGTTCTTATTAAAGAATTTGAACAGAATCCTTTCCAAAGAATTGTTAGAGATTCCTCAGGTTTAATAACTGATTTAGGAGGTATGAAGCCAATATTTAAAAATACAGATAATGGAGAAATTGAAGAAGAAGAACTCTTTATAAAAGTTGGAGTAGTTCAAGAAACTGGGCCAGAATGTAAATATCTTCAAATTGGAGATACAGTATTTTATTCTAAACCAGCATCAATAGTAGTTCCATTTTATAAACAAGGTCTTGTTCAAGTTTGTGAAAACCGCATAATAGCAGTAGTTAATAAAGGATTATCTAAAAGATTTAATAAATGAGTATGTATTATGAAGATAAGGTTTATTTTAAACCTGGAGATATAGTCTAGATTAAACAGGATATTCCTTATAAGCCAATCATGATTGTTTCTCGTGTAGAAAGAAGTATGATTAAAAAAGAAAATCGAAACGATGCTTTAAGAGGAATTAAATGTAGATGGTTTACAGAAAATGGCTTTATTCAAGAAGCCGTTTTTTCAACAAAGGATTTAATACTAATTAGCAATGAATGATAAAGAATTATAGTAGGCTTTTATTCAATTCTTGGCTCAAAAATCAGGAGCAAAAAATCAACAAGAACTTGAAAAATATGTTCAATCTCTTGGAGAAGATGGATTAAAGCAAGCTTATGAAGAATTTACACAATTAATGCAGTCTAAAGCTCAAAAAGCTGCACATGGAGCTAAACTTCAGTATTTTAAAAAATTAAAAAATCAATGTGCTGATGATGAGGAACTCGTTTACTTTAAAAAAGGCGGAATGATTGATTGTGGCTGTAAAAAGAAAATGGAAGATGGAGGTAAAACTCCAAAAAAGAAATCTTCTAATAAAGCTATTGATGATTTTAAAAATCGAAACAAATAGACTAAACTTGACCCTAAAACAACTAAAACTCTTCCTGGAGGAAAATATCCAACTTATTGGAGTTCTCAAGATAGACAAACTTGGGAAAGAAATCATGGAGATAACGATGAAGGAGCAGCTGTTGTAAGAAACAAAGGTGTTGGAAAGAATGAAAAAGGAGGAGAAGTAAAAAAGAATTGTGGCGGTTCAAAGTTTAAATTTAATAAAGGTAAGAAAATAAAAGTATCTTGCTAATTTAACTTAAAAATGATTATGTAAATATGACATTAGATGTATGGGATTATGATTAGAAAACTGGAAAAGCAGTATTAATGACTGCTGATTTAGTTTTAATTAAAGAATTTAAAGAACTATTAAATCCTAAGAGAAATCAATGTAAAGAAGATAAATCTGGATTAGAACATTTAAGAGCAGATAAAGAATTTACATACATATATTTAGCAATATGTTGGAAATCTCCTTATGCAAACTTTTCTAATTTAGAAAGACATGAAGCTGCTTTATAGGATGCAGAATTAACTGAAGAAGAGTGGAATGACCCGATATTCAGAGCTGCATGTAGAAAATATCAATCTTTACAGGATTCGAATAGGTATGTAAGACTTTTACAATCGGCTGAAACAGTAACAGATAAAATTATAGATTATTTTGATAATATAGATTTAACTGTAACTAAAGATGATGGAACTCCAGTAGTTAAAATTACTGATATTCAAAAAGCCATGGATTAGTCTGCAAAATAGATTGAAACTTTGAAGTTATTAGAATCCCTTGTTAAGAAGGAATTAACTGAACAAAGTTAGATACGTGGTGGTGCTGTTGAAGGATTTATGCCAGATGACTGAACCAGTAAAAAAGAAAAGAGGACGTCCCAGAAAAAATCCTCTTCCAGAAGAAATTCAATCACTTATCGAAGAAGTAAAAGAAAAACGAGAAGAGATTCAACAGCAAATTAAACAAGAAGAATCTGATAAAATTGAATCAAGAGAAGGGGAATGGGACGTTAAAATTGGGGATGAAATTCCTTATTTTGATAAAAGGTTATCCTATGAACATACTGGATATAAACCAATAACAGAAACTGAAGGATTAGACTTTAATCCAAAATGGTTTACAGAAGCTAGAGATACTTTTCTAAAAACTGGACATTATACAACATTTTTTCCTGGGTCTAAAGCATATAAAGATTTTTGGAATTAGGAATATAAACGATGTAAAAATGGATTAACTATTAATGGATATACTATTACAGGATTTAATTATTATTTCTTAAATTACTACCAATTACCAAATACAGATTAGGAAAAAGCAGGCGATAGTCGTTCTATTATTTTTCCTAATTTTTTTACATATCAATATGAGTTTTTTCATTATTTTGAATTATGTAGAGTATTAAAAAGAAATGGATGTTTAATGAAAAACAGAGGATGTAAAATAGCGCGTTGCATCCTAAATCTAGAGATAGATTTATAAAAATCCCGAAAAATCGGTGAAGACTAAGATAATTAAATTATTATGTTAATACCGAGGTAACTCAGATTATCACTGAGTACCGTAACGCATAGGAGGTGAACGTTAATGAGAGTAATAATCCTCCCACGAGTCCGGGACATCTTAACTTAACTAAGAAAGATGAAAATGTATGCTGAACTTATAGGAAACTATAAGAAGTATAGGATAAAAAGCCTATACGATAACATATTTGGGCGCTTCTGAAATGACTGCCTCAATCTTTGATGACTTTTTTAATTGCTTTAAAAATAGTATTTGTTTATTAACGGCATTTGATAGTAATTATGTAGAGAAAACATTAGATAAAATATGGAATGGAATATCCTTTACTGATGACAATACTGATGGAGGAATGTTAAAACTTCGTCAAGTAATAAATACTAATACTAAAAAACGTTCTACACACTATAAAGTTGTAAACGGACAAAAAATTGAAGTAGGATTTGGTTCGTAGATAGAAGGCATTGTTGTAGATAAAGATAGAAAAATGCGTGGTGACCGTGTTGGATTTTTATTCTTAGAAGAATCTGGTTCTAATCCTATTTTGGAACGTTCTTTTATTAAAGCTGAAGAACTTGTTACTGTAGGTGGTAATAAAATTGGAATAATACTAGCTGCTGGAACGGGCGGGGACTCGGGTCCGGCTCTTCAAGGGTTAAATAAAGTTTATTATAATCCTGACGACTTTTTAGTATTGCCTTTTCATCATAATTATACAGAAACAGGAGATTGGGTAACTACTGGATTCTTTATGCCTGCTTATATAACAATGAATAAGAGAGGATATACTGGAGAAAGAGGTGAATATCTTTTAGAAAAGTAGAAAGAATTTTATATCAAAAGAAGAGAATCTTTTAAAGACCCTCAAACACTTCTTAGTTATAAAGCAGAACAATGTTTTACAGCTGAGGAAGCATTTGCTGCTGAAGGTGTAAATAAATTTAATAAAGTAAAATTATCTGATTAGATAATAAGAATACGTATAAAATAGGAAAAGCCTCAAATTCAAAGAGGTTATATGCAATTTACTTATAAAGATGGAAGTCGTAATCGTAACAGTATTTCTGGTGTAAAATTTATTCCAAAAACAGATGGGCCAGTATATATATTACAACCACCTTTATGGGAAATTACTTATGATAGAGAACCTGATGAAACACAAGAAGCTTTTGAAGAAAGAAAAAAGAATGAACAATCTGATGGAACATTAATATCCGAAAAAATAAGTAATCTTTATGTTGCAGGTATTGACGGTATTGATATAGGTCAATCCGAAACTTCATTAGAAACAAGAAATCCTTCAAAATTTTGTACGATGATAAAAAGACGTATTTATGGCAATAAAGAGCCAGAATACGTTGCATATTATATAGATAGACCTAATGATATTCGAGAAGCTTACAAACAAACTATAGGTTTACTAATGTGGTATAATTGTTTAGCAAATCTAGAAGCTACTCGTATGTCAGTATTAACTTATGCTAGAGATAATCATTTCATGTAGTATTTTATGCGTAGACCAAGGTCTTGTTTTAGCGATATGACAAAAAGACGTAGTGTTAATTAGTATGGAACTACTGCAACTACTCCTATGATTGACCATCAAACTTAGTTAATCGCCGATTATATAGAAGATTATTCCCATAATATTTGGTTTATAGATTTGCTTGATTAGTTAATGAAATATACCGATGAGAATAAGGGAAAATTTGATATGGTCGCAGCTATGGCAATGGCTGAAGTTGGAGACGAAGAGTTAAACGACATACTACCTAAGAAAGTTGAAGTTATATCTAAAGAATTTCAAGACATAGGATATTACATAGATGAACGTGGTTATCGTAGATTTGGAGTAATTCCAAAAGTTCAATAGGTAGAAGTAAAAGCTAGATGGGATTTATATGATGGACGAAATGTTACTAGCGACCCACGATATAGATGAATGACTTAGAAAAAGAAATTCTCAAATTAATTGAGAAGTATTATAAAAAGAAATATATTGGCGGAATCAAGGTTACTCGTTTACTATCAGGTGGTTATAAATTAGCTCTTGATTTGGGTAACCCTGATAAAGCTGGTATAGAAATTGCAGCTGATTATACAGATGCAAAAGATTTTTTAAAATTTATTGAAAAAGAACTAATATCAAGACGTTTAATTAAAGTTCAATTTTTTAAAGGCTATCGAATATACGATGAAGAAAGAAGAACTAATTGCTAAAACGGATTTAACTATTGCTGATTTAGTTTATGATAAAGTAGAATTAAAAAAGGCATATAACTATTATAATTGTGAAAGGGATTAGGAATAGTTTAAATATCTTGAAGAAAATTTTGGAATAGGTTAGCCAACATCTGTAGAATTTGTACCTTTAATTAGGAAACATGTAGATGCCTTGGTAGGAGAGTATTTAGGAACTCCAATTCTTCCAAAAGTTTCTTGTAAAGACTCTGAAACAGTAAATAATATTTTTAGAGAGAAATAGTTAAAAATAGCTAATGAATGTTTTAATTTATTATAGAGAAACTTAAAAAATAATCTTTTAAGATTTCTTGGAAATTAGAACATGACAGATTTAAATATTAAAGAACAGTTAGATAAATTAGTTGAAGATATAAATGAAAATTTTGTATCTGAATATGAAATTGCAGGATAGAATGTTGTTGAGTATATTATTTAGTCTAAAGATACTGATTTAGTAAATAAACTAAGATAGTTATTTGTAGACTTACTTGTTACTGGATATAATTTCTATCGTGTAAAACCCTCTGATTCTGGAAGTAATATAGAAATCGAATGTTTAAACCCATTAGATGTTTTTCCAGATTTAAATTATAATTCTCCTTATATAAATGAATCTTATAGAGTAGTTGTACGTACATTCATGCATCGTGAATAGATTATTTCTAAGTATAAAAACAAACTATCACCAGAAGATTTAAGAAAAATTAAGGATGAATGGAGAGAGTATGCTGCTTATTCAGATTCATTTCTTATAAGAAGTTATACTAATAGAGATGGAACTCCTTCTACTAATGGAATCAGAGCTGGAGAAGAAATAACTCCAATTCAAGATGATGACAATAGATGGTATAAGAAAGATATACTTCCAGTTTATGAAGTTGAATGGCTTGAAGCCGATAAAGAAGGAGTTATGTAGAGATATTCTACAATACGTATTGGAACAGAAATATATATATTACAAGGAAAAGAAAATGTTGTAAGAACTAAGGATAATCCTAAAAAAGCAACATTATCTGTCAATGGAATTTGGTTTAATAATAG
>ODAI011571587.1_pt1 | contig 11303 bp, 12 predicted proteins | sample 1539321 | NCBI WGS metagenome assembly ODAI01 (sample SAMN02144231, study PRJEB22623) | gut metagenome | biome: sheep rumen | host: Ovis aries | place: New Zealand
GTTATAATTATCGTATAAAAAAAGCTATAACTCCAGTAACTGTACCTTACGCAACTCAAACAATCGATCCAAAAACAAAAATTACTAGTGATATGATAGGAAGTATTCAAGTACCTCCATCAATGGTAAAAGGAAAAGCTTTAACTAATGTTAGTGATATCGTTGGTAGATATGTAAGCGCTGATACTATTATTCCTCAAGGAAGTTTATTCTATACTACTACTGTAGTAAATCAAAGTGATTTACCAGATAGTATTATTTATGAATATCCTGATGATTATGTATTAGTTAATATGCCAGTTACAACTGCTACTACATATGGTAATAAGATTTTCCCAAAAAATTATATTGATATCTATGTAAAAGCAGTTAATAAAATTGATGAAAATAATATTACTAACGATACTCAAGATAAGATTATGGTTGGTAAACTATTAGAAAATGTTAAAGTAATTGATGTTGTAGATGCTAATGGTGATAGTGTATTTGCTAACTTAGAAGAAGTAAAAACACCTTCACAAATTATATTTGCAGTACCAGAAGAATATCATATCTTACTTCGTAAGGCTATGTATTTAAGAACTTATGATGTTACTTTAATTCCTGTTCCAACAGCTGAAAGTTTAAAAGAAACTCCAGGTGAAGTAGCAATCGCTAATGAAGCTATTAAAGATTTCATTAATCGTGTTACTGTTTGGACAGAAGAAACTGCTGAATAATAAATAAAAAAGAATAAAAGAATAGAATAAAAAGAATGGAGAGGGTAATATGCATGATAATTTGTTCGAGCAACTAGATTTTGGAGCATTTAAAGAGTATGTTGATAATGATGATATTACTGATATATCTTATACGAACAATGGACAAATTTGGGTAAGAAGCCTTGAAAAAGGATCTTATAGAGTTGAAAATCCTGCCATTAATAATGCTGTTGTTGAAAAGTTAGCTTTCCAATGCTCAAACGTTATGGGAACTACTTTCAACAATGCATCTCCATTTCTAGATGCTGAAAGTCCTGAACTACGTCTTAACTTTGTTCACCAATCTATTGCTACTAATGGTATAGCATTAGTTATTCGTAAAACACCAGCTAAGATACGTTTGGAAGAAAAGAATCTAATACAATCTGATTATATTACTAAAGACGTACATGATTTCTTAATTAAATGTGTACAAGGTCACTGTAATATAATGGTTTGTGGTGAAACTGGTTCAGGTAAAACAGAGTTCGTTAAGTACCTTGCTAGTCATACTAAAGAAAATGAAAAGATTATAACTATCGAGGATACTTTGGAACTACACTTAGATAAGATTTATCCACATCGTGATATTGTAGCTATGAAAACTAATAATATAGCTTCATATACTGAAGTATTAGTTACATGTATGAGACAAAATCCAAAATGGATTTTACTTTCAGAAGTTCGTAGTGCTGAAGCTGTTACAGCAGTACGTAACTCAATATCATCTGGACATAATATCTTATCTACTATCCACTCAGATAAAGCTAGTGCCATTCCACATCGTCTTTATTCATTGATGGAGACAGATTTGGATTTGGAACAATTTTTAGGAACAATTTATAGATATATTCAATTAGGTGTACACATTAAAGCTTATTATAGTCAAAAATATGGTAAATTTCATCGTGAAATAGATGAAATAACAGAATTCTATATGGATGAAGATACTAATAAGCCAGTATTTAATACAATTTATTCAAAGAATATGATTGGTAAAGTTGTTAAAAAGAAACCTAGTAAGCATTTAATGGATTACTTATTAGGACAAAATATTCAAATTAGTGAAGATATATTTAGTGGAAAAGATTCTAATGAGAAAGCTGATTTTGATTTAGATAAAATCGTAGATGAAGCCCCAATATATCAAGAACCTAAGAAAGAGGAACCAAAGGTTGATCCTAGTGTCACTAAGATGGATAATTTATTAAATCCAAATTATCAGCAAGTAAAACCTGAAGATAATGATAATAAATAGTTTTTTATAAAAAAGGAGTGATCTCATGGAACTAATATTAATATTAGCCATTGCAGTGTTTGTACTTTTGTATAGACAATACAGAGGACAAAATGTTTATAAATTTATTGTCGAAAAGACTGGAGTTATCTATGAAAAATTTGCTCCTTATTCTTTTAAAGTAGTTAGGGAAAAAACTAAACAACTTGGTCAAGAATATACTCCTAAACAATATATGACTCAAGTAATTATGTTTAGTTTATTCGCTGGTGTTATATCATATTTATATTTTTATAATTTGATAGTTTCATTATTATATATAATAGCTGCTGATTTAACTATTCCATATATTGCATTCTTAAGATGCAAACGTATATATAGTGAATTCTTATTTGAACAAGTTCAAGTATATACTACAAATACTATTATGGAATTTGCTACTACGCAAAGTTTCGTTAAGTCACTTGAAGGTGTTGTAGCTTCAGGAGTTTTAGAAGATCCAATACTTTCTGATGTTAATATTATGATTAATATGGCATATGAAAATGGTTCTATTGATGCCTCAATTCAATATATGGATGAAAGATATCCATTCTATATAGTTAAGAATATGCATCAACTTTTCTTACAAATTACTAAGGAAGGTGCTAGAGATACAGGTGAATCTCTAGAAAATATGCAACTTGATATCGATATGCTTGTTGAAAGTGTATATCGTGATAGATTGGATAGAGCTACATTCCATAAATCATTCTTAAAATATGGTATTATGTTATATCTAATGGTTATGTTAGTTCAATACCTATTAGGTAAAGAAACATATATAGCACTTCTTTCAAATCCATTTATGTTATTAATATTACATGCTATATTATTAGTAAATAGTTATTTTCTTCTAAAAGGAGAAAAATATTATAACGAGAATGTAGGTGCTGAATAATGGAAGTTATTATAGTTGGAGCAATTTTAATCGGAGTTTTACTTTATAATAGAACTATCGATGGTAAAAAATTTATTAAGGATAATGAAGTTATTTTTGAGCATCTTAAAGAAAGTGATTATGATTTCTTAGTAGCTGCTAGATATGGTGATAAAGTTGATCCAGTAGCATTATATAATAAGAGAATTAAGATGGCATTTATTACTATAGTAGTTTTCTTATTTATATTCTTAGCTGATTTAAGTGCTATTAATATAGTATTATCAATATTAATTGGTTATGTTGTATTTAAATCAAATTATAATTCATTAAGAACATATTATAAAAAACATTTACATGAAATCGATGTAATGCTACCTTATTACTTAAAGGGTCTTGAAATATTAATTCAGCATTATACAGTACCAGTAGCTTTAGCTAGAAGTATAAATGATGCTCCTGATATTTTTAAACCAGGATTAAGGGAAATGATAGCTAAGATCGATGCAGGAGATTCTAGTATTGATCCATATATGGATTTTGCTAATCAATATCCTGTTAGAGATTCTATGCGTATGATGCGTTTACTTTATCGTTTAGGATTAGGTAAACAAGAAGATAAACAAGAAAGATTATTAATGTTTTCTAGAACAGTATCTAATCTTCAAAATAAAGCAAGAGAAACTAAGTATAAAGAAAGATTAAACCACATGGAAGGTCAAACAATGATCATGCTTGTTGCAACAGGTGCTGGTGTAATGATTCTTATCTTATTTGCAATGCTTTATATGTTTACAAATTTATAATATTAAGAAAGAAGAAATATAAATTTCTTCCTTTTTTTTGCAAAAAAATAAATAAACTTCATATATTTAACTAGGTGATATTATGTTAAAAAAATATATATCATATTTTGGAATATTAGTATTTATTTGTTTTAGCTTTTTTTATACAGATAAAGCAGTTGATATAGTTAGAAGAAATGATCCTGTCATGAAAAGTATTATGTCTAATAAAGATAATTATAATATATCTTCAGTAAATGCAATTATTAATGATGATGAAGTAATACCTGGTATAAATGGAATTAGTGTTAATATAAAAGAAAGTTATAATAATATGAAAAAATATAATAGTTATAATGAAGATATGTTTATATTTAGAGAAGTTTTACCAGAGATTAATTTAAATGATAATTATGATAAATATATAGTTAGTGGTAATAAAAGTAAAAATCAAGTTGCTTTAGTATTTAAAATAAAAGATTTAGAGTATGTGGATGAAATTAATAAAATATTACTTAATAAAAATGTTGTAGCTACTTTTTTTATTGATGGGATAGTAATTGATTATAATGCAGATAGTATTATGGAACTTGTTAATAATAAAAATGAGATAGAGAATTTAGGGTATGATAATGAATATTCTTTAGATAAATTCTTTTGGACGAATAATTTGATTGCATCTCTTACTAAGAAGGATCCTAAATACTGTTATACTGATTATAAAGTAGATAGTATTTTAGAATTATGTAGTAAATATAATATGTATACTATTATTCCTAATATTAGTGTTGATAATTATCCTTTTCTTACTGTTAAAAAGAGTTTAGAAAATGGAAGTATTATTAGTTTTAATTTAAATAGTGATACTATTAAAGAGTTACCAAGTATTATTTCTTACATAAAACAAAAAGGGTATAATTTAGTTTTATTAAGTGACTTATTATCGGAAAAGTATTGAATATAAAAATATTATCATGTTATAATCGAGATGGAGGATAAGGGTTATGGAGTTAATTAATCATGGTGGTATTTCTAAAAAGATAAAAGGGTATTTGGATAGTAGTGTTACTTTAGAAAATGAATTAACTGCTAAAGAAAAGGAAAGAGAATTTGCTAAATTAGTATTAATGTTTGGAAATTCATTAGATTCTCCAAGTTACTTAAGTGATTTTAAAAAAATTTTAGTAAATGATAAAGTGTTTTATCGTTATTCAACTAAATCTGCTGATAAGTTAAAAGAAACTAAATATTTAGCTATTTGTGAAAGTGAAAAACCATTACTTTTAGTTTCACATAGCGTTAATTCTAATAATGATGCTAGATATGTAGAAGAAAGTTTTTCTACATATGATTGTGAAAGTAAAAGGCTTTCTTCTAGAATAAAATCATCGTTAATGATATTTGGTGATTCTGCTGAACTTGCAGTTAGTGTTTTAGATGGTAGAAAAGATGGCTATTATAATAAAAATTATAAGTTCTATTATAATGTTGATAAGATAGTAGTTTATCAAATAGAAAATGATAAATTCTTTAATCAAGATGATATTAGATTAGAATTAGCTTTTAAGAATATTAATAATATATCTAAGAAAATTGATGCTAGAATAGATGAAGTATTAGATATTAATCAGGATTTTGTTAAAGAGTATCATATTAAAAGGAAAAAAGAGGAAGCTTAATGCTTCTTTTTCTTTACATAATTTTAGTCAAAAAAGTTAAAAATAATATAGTAAATAATAAAATCTATGATATAATTGATATATATAGTAGAGTAGAGGAGGAGATAATATATGAAGGAAGCAACTGGAGAATTAAATATGACAGTTATTACTATTATTGCTATTGGAGCTATTATAGCATTTTTCTGGGTTATGTGGCCTAAAATCCAAGAAACAATAAACAACCAATGGGGACAAATTTCAGAAGTTGATGAAAATCATGGTATTGTTGATTAACCATAGTTTATAGTTCTTTAAGAAAGTGGTGAAATAAATGAGAGATGCGATAGGTGGAGCTTTTTCAATTACGGCAATAGTAATATTTTTGATAATTGTAAATTGCTTTTTAGCATTTAGTGTTAATTATACTAAAGCATTCCGTGCTAAGAATGAAATCCGTAGTATAATTGAAAAAAATGAAGGATTAGGATGTAATGCGTTACATCAAATAGAAGATTTTTTAACAAAAAATCATTATCGTATTGGTGATCCATATGAGAGATGGTGCAGTAACAATGGATATAAGATTGCAAAAGGAAAAAATAATACACCACTTTTTTGCTATAAAGTACAAAAAGTTGATTTAACAGGAGCAGCTAATAACAATAAAGCATATAAAGGGGCTTATTATACTGTAGCTACTTTTGTTAATATTGATATACCAATTTTTAATAAGATTTTTTCAGGAATTGGTAATGTATTTATGGTAAGAGGAGAAACTGCACTTATATATTCATCAGGTATCAATTATGAGGGACTTGATGACGGTAGTTGTAGCATATAGTAAAGGGGTGAAGAAATGAACGTAATTATAGCTAATGAAAGACAAGCAGAACTAGAAGCGTTAGATATTGAAATAATTAAATCAATTAATGGCGTTTTTGATGCAGATGAACTTGTTCAGATGTTTTCAAACTTCTTCTTTGGAAGAATGATTTTAGATTTAACTGCTATTAAGAATTATAAAGATATTAGAAATCTACAAAAATTTGCTTTATCTTTAGATGTAGAAAAAATTATTGTATTAATACCAGATACACCTGAGTGTTTAGCACCAGCATTTTTATCAAAAATGATATCAATGGGTATTTATAATTTTACTACTAATTTAGATGGAGTTACTTACTTATTAAATAATCCTAATACTTATAGAGATGTTGCACACCTACATCAAATTAATGTTGAAGATCAAATGGTTGTAACTCCAACATATGATGGTGGTGGTAATACTACTGTAGTTAACCAAGTAATTAATAGTGGACCTATGGTTTTAGGTATTAAAAATATTACTGATCATTCAGGAGCAACTATGTTAATTTACATGTTAAAAAGAGAACTTGATAAGATGGGTAAAAATAATTTTTCAATTGAAATTGATAAACGAGATTTTACTTATTTGAACGAAAAGAATATGGTTTCTATTCAACATGATCAGTTGGGTAATGAACTTTTAAAACATAGAGATTGTGATGTTATACTTGTTGATTTAAATAAAGAGGGTGATGAAAATATTTGTACTGATGTACTATATTTATTAGAACCATCTACACTTAAATTAAATAAATTAATGTTAGCAAATCGTAGAATATTTGATAAGATTGCTGGTAGAAAAGTAGTTCTTAACCAAAATGTTTTAAATAATAATGATATTCAAGAATTAGAATATGAAGCTAAGTTTAAAACTTTTGCTGTTATTCCACCTCTTGATGAAAGAGAAGATAATTCTGAAATATTACAGGGTTTACTTAATAGATTAGGTATTATTAATTATTAATTGTAAAAAAATGTAAATAATTTTGTATATTATTGACTATAAAATAAAAATAGGGTATTATTAATTTAGTTTTAAGGAGGAGTCAAAATGATATTATCATGTCCAGAAGATTTAGTACCAATAGCTAGATTTTTAAAATATGGTGTTTATCCAATTATTCAAATTGGTATCCCAATTTTATTAATTCTTATGGGTACTATCGATTTAGGAAAAGCGGTTTTATCTAGTGATGATAAGGAAATCAAAGGAGCAACTGGTAAGTTAATCAAACGTGCTATTGCTGCAATTGCTGTTTTCTTTGTTGCTACTATCGTATCACTTGTTATGAATATGTTCTCAAATAGTGGAGCTAGTGATAATGTAGAAGGAACACAAGACTGGAGAGACTGCTGGTCTAAATTAGGAGACTAATAAATATAAAAATAATAGCGAATTAGTATTTCGCTATTTTTTTTTGTATGGTATAATAATAATAGGATTTTTGTGCTTAGAAGGAGTGTTACTATGAATAGTAAAAAAATGATAAAAATCGTATTAGTATTTATGTTAGGAATAATAACATTTTTAATAAATAGTGATAAGGTTTATGCAGATACTGTTTGCAAATATGATGGCGCTTGGGGAACGATAGAATTTTATCCTACTCATTATGATCGCATTGATGCGGGTGTTAAATATAAATTTACTAAGGCTCCAGATTGCGGTGGAACTGTTGATAATGCTTGTGCTAAGGTTAAGATGGAAAGTACAAGTGGTAAGGTTCTTAGCCCAGCGTATGTATTTAATTATAATAAAGATAATGGTTCATATACTTGCCCTGTACTTTATTATACATATAAAATTGATGGATATTCTAATTGGAGTGGAAAATTTAATAAAACATTCACATTTTCACCAGATCCTACAAAGTATGATAATGCTGTAACAAGTAGTGTTGGTGTTGTCGATGTAAACTATACTAATTGTAATGATGCTTTGGAAAAGTTAAGTACTTTAAAAAAAACTGTCAGTGATTTTAGAGCAAGTGTTGGTTCTGCTCAAAGTGCAATGATTTTTACTGATAATTATAATATTATTCAAAGTTATGATAGATGGAAATCTGCACAAAGTGGTGTAGAAAAAAATCATAGTTCTGTCACTGCTGCTTATTCTGCTTATTCAGAAGCAGCTAAGAAAACATCAGCTGCTGCTTGTAGTGGTTTTGAAGATCCTGAAATTTATTCAAAACAAATAAATTCGTTATGGGATTCTTATAAGTCTTTCGGTAATGATGCTAAACAAGCATATGAAAAAGCAATAGCTGCTACAAAAGATGAAGAAGAAAAGAAAAAACTAGAAGAACAGTTAGAAGATATAGAAAAAACTAATAAAGAAAATCAAGAACGTGCAAATGAATTTAAGCAAGCTGTTAGTGAAAATGGTGATGTTGGCTATGATACTAATGCTATTGATTGTGATGAATTATTAGGACCAGATGTTTTAAAGGATATTAATAAAATATTAACTTGGATTAAAGTTGCTGTTCCTATTTTATTGATTGTTTTAGGTTCTTTAGATTTTGGTAAAGCTGTACTTGCTGATGATCAAAAAGCATTGAGCAAAGCAACAAGTAATTTTGTAAAGAGAATAATTGCTGCTATAGCTGTATTTTTTGTTCCATTTTTGATTATGTATCTATTAAAATTTGTGGATGAGGTTACAAAAACTTGCGATGTTAAAAGTATTTATGAGGGGGTAATAATGTGGAAAATATAGTATTTACATTAGTTGAAAGAGGCTTCTTTTGGAATGGCGTTCGTAACTTATTTTCTGCACTTGATTATGTTGCATTTTGGCTTTTTTCAAAAGTGATGGGTTTAATGTTTGATATTGCTAATTTAACGGCAAGCAAAGGTGCTGAGATAACTGAATTTCTTAAACCAATTCAAGATAGAATTTATGTAATTTTATCTATTTATATGGTTTTTAAGGTTACAATATCTTTAATAACATATATTGTAAATCCTGATGCTATGACTGATAAAAATCAAGGCGCTGGAAAGTTAGTTCAAAGAATAATTGTATCATTAATAATGATTATATTCTTTCCGGTTGCATTTGATACAGCTAATGAATTTCAATCACATATAATTGAAAATAATACGATTCCTAAAATTGTTTTGGGAATATCCGGTAGTGTTAATAGTACTGAAGGAATTGGTAATGAAATTGCTTATGAAGTTTATAATGGTACTTTTATATATGATAATGAAAGTGGCGGTAAGATATCAGCTTCTCCAGAAACTGTCGATTCGTTAATTGAACTAATTAATGATCCTGTAGAAGGAAATGGCACAGCTTATAAATATGGCTATATTCCTTTTGCTGGATTTGCTGTTGGAATGCTATTGACTGTTTTAACATTAAGTATGTGCGTTGATGTTGCGGTACGAGTATTTAAACTAATTATTTTACAGATGGTAGCTCCGATTCCTATTATTAGTTATATGGATCCTAAACAAGCTAAAGATGGCGCATTTTCTAAATGGATTAAATTGACTATAAGTGTATGGACGGAAGTATTTATTAGATTATTTGTTATATATTTTATTTTATTAGTTATCGAAAGCCTTATTAGTAATGGAGGCGCTTTAGTAAGCGGTACGAATATATTTGTTAAAATAGCTTTAATTATTGGATTATTATTCTTTGCTAAAGATGCTCCTAAATTTATTTGCGAAGCAATTGGTATCAAGGATGTACCAAAAGGTGGATTATTTGGTGGACTTGGAAGTATAATGGCAGCTGGAGCAATCGTTGGTGGTGCATTTGGTGCAGGTGTAGGTATTGCAAGAAGTGGTTTTAGCGCTGATAAAGCTAAGGGTAATTTGGGGTTTGGTAGCGGTGTTAAAAATATAGGCGCTGGATTATTCGGTGCTCTTGGTGGTCTCGCAACTGGTGCTTGGTCTGCTGGTACTGCTAAAGATCATCAAGCAAAAGCTGTAATGGAAGCTAGAAATAAATACTTAGCAAATCAATTAGCTGGTAATACTCTTGGATATCGTGCTAAAAGTACACTTAGTAATTTATTACTTGGTGGTAATGATTCTAGTGCTATGGATAGACAAATTGCAGGTTATGATGATGCATTTAATAAGTTTAAGAATTTAAAATCAACTGCGTTTGATAAAATGTCTGAAAATGCTAACTTTAGAAGAACTATTAGTTTTGACCATAATGGTACTTCTATTGAATTGAATAATGCAAACTTTAAAGAACTTAATCAACAATTAGATCGTGCAAACAATGGTGATACTGCTGCTCAAAATTGGTTTCAAACAAATTATGGCGTAGATTATCAAACAGTTGCTTTACATATGAATGATATAGGAGATGACTTTACTAGTCAGTATATTGCTTCTAACGAAGTTGATGGTACAACTTTAGGTGCTGCTGAATATGCTATGTCTGCTGCAAAAGATATCGGCTACAATCTTGATCTTAGTGATGGTGATAGAGCAATGAGTAGTATTAAATATGGTATGAAAGTATCATCAGAAGGTACTCGTAAAATTAAGACATCTGATGATTATAAAAAACAACATAGTGGTGGAAAAAAACAATAGAAAGGAATGTGTGATATAAGTGAATGGTGATTATTTAATTCCTGCTAATACGAAAAGGGGACAATTATTATTAGGTTTGTTTAAACCAATTGATTTAATTATATTGGGAATAGGTATGAGTATAACGTTGATACTCATAGCTATTCTACCAATTGATCAAACGTTATTTGCAGTAATTGCAGTTGCTCCTGGTATTTTTTCAGGATTCTTGGTTTTACCAGTTGCCTATTACCATAATGTTAGACAACTGATAACTGAGATGGTTAAGTTTTTTACAAATAGAAGAAGATTTTTATGGAAGGGTTGGTGTTTTCTAGATGAATCAAAATTTGCAGAGTCTCAATCAAAGCGTAAATACTAGAGCAGTTCAAAGTAAATGGACTGAAGATTGGATAAATATTCAATCAATAACAAATGGTATGATTATACTGCCTGATCAAAATAAAGTATCTGGAGTTAAAATAACTCCAAGAAATATCTTTATCTTAGATGAAGATAGTCAAGCTAATGCTTTAATAGCATTAA
>ODAI013579146.1_pt1 | contig 11303 bp, 7 predicted proteins | sample 1539321 | NCBI WGS metagenome assembly ODAI01 (sample SAMN02144231, study PRJEB22623) | gut metagenome | biome: sheep rumen | host: Ovis aries | place: New Zealand
CCGCGGAAGCGGCGGATCAGCCCGCGCTGCCGGTCCGGCCGCCGGTGCTCTGCGCCGGATGCCCGCACCGGGCTTCCTTCTATGCGGTGAAGCAGGCCATGAAAGGGCGAAAGGCCTTCTTCTGCGGGGATATCGGCTGCTATACCCTGGGGAATGCCATGCCGCTGGACATGGTGGATACCTGCCTGTGCATGGGCGCGGGCATTACCATGGCGCAGGGGCTGAACCATACGAATCCGGATGCGGTCTGCTTTGCCTTCGTGGGGGATTCAACCTTCTTCGCTTCCGGGATGACCGGCGTGGTGAATGCGGTCTACAATGGGGCGGACATCATTCTCTGCGTGCTGGACAACTCCACCACCGCAATGACCGGGCATCAGCCGCATCCCGGTACGGGGCGGAACATGATGGGCAGCGCGGTGGAAAAGGTGGATATTGGCCGGGTGCTGGAAGGAATAGGCGTCCGGACGGTGAGGACGGTGGATCCGCTGGAGCTGGAAAAGGCGGTGCAGGCGGTCCGGGAATGCGCGGAGGAAAAGGGCGTCCGGGCGATTCTGTTCAAATCTCCCTGCGTGGCCCTGCCCCGGCCGGCGAAGAAGTGCGCCGTGGATGGGGCAAAATGCATCGCCTGCAGAAAATGCATCCGGGAAATCGGATGCCCGGCGCTGATTACGGACGGAGAAAAGGTCCGGATAGATGCCAATCTGTGCACGGGCTGCGGCCTGTGCGGCCGGATCTGCCCCGCGGGCGCCATTGGAGGTGAAGGGCATGAATAAGGATATTCTGATCTGCGGCGTAGGCGGACAGGGAACGGTGCTGGCTTCCCGGATCATTGCCGCGGCCGCCATGGAGGAAGGAAATACGGTCCATTCCGCAGAGACCATCGGCATGGCGCAGCGGGGAGGATCCGTGACCAGCCATGTACGGGTCGGAGAGGCTGCCTTTTCCCCGCTGATTCCCTTCGGCGGAGCGGATCTGCTGCTGGCCTTCGAGCCGGCGGAGGCGGTGCGGAACCTGAAATATCTGAAAAAGGGCGGGAAGGCCGTGATCAATACCGCGGCCACCCGGCCGGTGACCGAGTCCCTGAAGAGCACGGGATATGACGGAAGGGAAATGACAGCCTGGCTGCAGGGAAAGTGCGACTGTGTTTTTGTGAATGCGGAGGAGGAATGCGCTCCTTTCGGCTCCGCGAAGTTTCTCAACATCATCCTGCTGGGCGTTGCGGAGGGAACCGGAAGCCTGGGCCTTCGGCGGGAGGCACTGCTGGAGCAGATCGGAAAGCAGGCGCCCGCCCGCTTCCTGGAGATCAATACCAGGGCCTTCCGGCGGGGGCTGGAGATCGGAGAAGCGTCCGTAAGGACGGAATAAAAGCAGAAGACAGAAGGAGGGAACAGCGATGCGCATCAACGAAAGGCAGCTGGAACAGGTGGACCGGCAGATCAAACGGATTCTGCGGAGCGGAAATTACTACAGCCGGGTTTATGAACAGGCGGGGATCCGCGGCGTGTCCAGCCCGGAGGATTTCGAGAAGATTCCCTTCACGGACAAGGCGGATCTTCGGAATGCCTATCCCCTGGGCATTCAGGCGGTTCCGGACGTGCAGGTTGTGCGGATCCATTCCTCTTCCGGCACCACCGGCAAGCCGGTGATCATTCCCTATACCGCCAGGGATGTGGAGGACTGGGCGACCATGTTTGCCCGGTGCTATGAAATCGCGGGCATTACGGCGCAGGACCGGATTCAGATTACCCCCGGCTACGGGCTTTGGACCGCGGGCATCGGATTCCAGGCGGGCTGTGAAAAGCTGGGAGCCATGGCCATTCCCATGGGCCCCGGAAACACGGAAAAGCAGCTGCAGATGATGATGGATCTGGGCTCCACGGTGCTGTGCGCGACCTCTTCCTATGCCCTGCTGCTGGCGGAGGAAATCAACAAGCGGGGGCTGAAGGACCGGATCAGGCTGAAAAAAGGGGTGATCGGGTCCGAGCGGTGGAGCGACGCCAAACGGAATTACATCGCCCGGGAGCTTGGAATCGAGCTGTACGATATTTACGGGCTGACGGAGATCTACGGCCCCGGCATCGGGATCAACTGTGACAGGCAGCACGGGATGCACATTTTTGATGATTATCTGTATACGGAAATTATCGACCCCCAGACCGGAGAGGTCCTGCCGGACGGAGAGGAAGGGGAGATCGTGATCACCACCCTGGTCAAGGAGGGGGCGCCGCTGATCCGCTTCCGGACCCATGACCTTTCCCGGATCATACCCGGAGACTGCCCCTGCGGGCGGGCCTGGCCGCGGCTGGATACCATCCGGGGCAGGAGCGATGACATGTTCAAGGTGCACGGTGTGAACATGTTCCCCAGCCAGGTGGAAGAGATTCTGGGTCAGGTGGACGGCGTGTCCAGCGAATACAAGATCGATATCGCCCATGATGACCTGATCAATCGGGATATTATCATGGTGACCGCTGAAGCGGAAGGCCGGGTGGACTTCGCGCAGACGGCCGAAAGGATCAGGCAGCTGTTCAAGTCCAGAATGAATGTGACGCCGAAGGTCGTGATCGTCTCCCTGAATACGCTGCCCCGCTCCGAAAAGAAAACCCAGCGGGTGTTTGACCACAGGGGAGACTGAGGATCCCGGAACGGGCGGCCGAAAACCGACTGCAGGAAAGGAACAGACAAGGGGACGGGTATCCGTCCCCTTGTGCCGTGGAAAGAGGAAAAGAAAGATGATACGAAAGCTGATCCGCCAGATGCTGGCCGCGCAGACCCTGTCGGCGCTGACGGTTTCCCTGTGCCTTCTGATTGACAATATCATGACGGGACGGTTTCTGGGCGTCGGGGCGATTGCCGCGTATGAACTGGCCAATCCGATCCTGCTGGCGGTGGGCGCCCTTGGGAGCATGCTGGCTGCGGGGGTGCAGGTGGCCTGCAGCAAATCCCTGGGCAGCGGTTCCCGGACGGAGACGGACAGGGGATATTCCTCCGCGGTGGTGCTGATGCTGGGAATTTCCCTGGTCCTGGTTTCCGCGGTGGCGGTTTTCCGCAGGCCGCTGGCGACGGCGATGGGCGCCGGCCGGGAGGGAGAGCTCTTTCAGCAGACGGGAGATTACCTGCTGGGCTTCATTCTCGGCGCGCCGGCCTCCCTGGGGGCGCTGGTGCTGGTGCCCTTCCTCCAGATGGCCGGCCGGAGCGGCCTGCTGATCGTGGCGGTGCTGGGAATGACGGTGACGGACATCGCGCTGGATCTGCTGAATGTGCTGGTGTTCCATGGCGGGATGTTCGGCATGGGGCTGGCTTCCTCCCTCAGCTACTATGTGGCGGTGGCTGTCGCCATGAAATACTTTCTCTCCCGGAACTGCGCCTTCCGCTTTTCCTTCCGGCTGGTTACCCTGCGGAAGATCCGGGAGCTTTTTGCCGGGGGCGTGCCGGCCGTGTTTACCATGGCGTCGTCCGTGGTTCTCGTGTTCTTTCTGAACCGGCTTCTGCTGTCCGCAGGGGGAAGCGAAGCGGTGGCGGCCTTTGCGGTGGTGCTGACCATGGGCAATGCCGCCAACTGCATTTCCACCGGGGTGGGCGGGGTTTCCCTGACCCTGTCCGGCATTCTGTACCAGGAGGAGGACGGGACCGGCCTCCGGCAGCTGCTGAAGCTGCTGACGAGGTACGGAATCATCCTCGGGGCGGCTGTGGGCGCCCTGCTGGCTTTCTTTGCGCCGGAGGTGGTCGGCATCTCCATCCCGGAGCCCGGCAGGACGCGGGATCTGGCAGCCCAGGGGCTGCGGCTGTTCGCCCTGGGGCTGATTCCCTGCTGCCTTGTCAACGTGCTGAAAAGCCTGTATCAGGGCACGGAACGGGTGATCATGACGGAAGTCATCTCCGTGCTGGAGGGGGCGGTGCTGCCTGGGGCCGCGGCCTTCCTGCTCAGCAGGATCTGGGGACTGACGGGCTGCTGGATGTATTTCGCGGCCGGAGAGCTGCTGGCGCTCCTGCTGACCGGGCTGTATGTCTGGAAAAAGAACGGGAGATTTTCCCTGACGGCGGAATCCTTCCTGCTGCTGCGGGAGGACTTTGGGGCCGGACCGGACAATCTGCTGGAGATGGATATCCGCACGCCCGAAGAAGCGGCTGAGGCGGCCCGGCGGGCGGAGGCCTTCTGCAGGGAGCACGGGCAGGACGGGAAAATGGCGAACCATATGGCGCTGTGCCTGGAGGAAATTGCCGGAAACACGGTGATCCACGGGTTCGACCCGAAGAAGGACAACCACCTGTCGGTCCGGGTCCAGCACAGGGGGACGCGCTGGGTGCTGCGCTTCCGGGATGACTGCACGGCCTTTGATCCGGTGAGCTATGTGCCGGCAGGGGAGGAGGATGCCCTGGGGATCCGGCTGGTCATGGCCATGGCGGATGATATCCGCTATACCTATTCCCTGAATCTGAACAACCTGACAATCCGGCTGGACGCCGGAAAAGCGCCTTTACAGGCGGAGAAAAAGGAATTAGAATAGGTGGACCGGGAGCACGGTGCTGCCGGCCTTCCCGGAAAGAAGGGATTCTCCCCGGGGAAACGGGCGGGCAAATCCGGTGCCCGGCGGACAGGAAGAGGAGCAGAGGCATGAGCAGACTGGGAGATTTGATCCGCACGGAGCGGATCCGGCAGAAGATGACCCCCAAGCAGGTGGCGCGGAAATGCGGCGTCAGCGAGAGCTATCTGATGGCGGTGGAGGCCGGAACCCGGATCATCGGGGATGATCAGGCCCGGCGGATTCTGAAAACCATCGGACTCCGGCAGCAGAACGAGGCGGAGTTTACCCTCGACGATATCGCGGCGACGGTGGATCTGGCGCAGGTACAGCCCGCCCTGGCCGCGAAGGCCGCGGCCCTGAAGCCGAAGGTGAAGGAAGCGGAGAAGGTGGCCTCCTCGGAGGAGAAGGAACAGGGCGTGGCCGGAAGCATCTGGCTGGACGCGCTGCAAAGCGTAATGAAGCGCGTCCCGGTGATGAACGCGGTCATGCAGCCCGTCCGGTACCGGCTGGTGCCGGTGGAGAACGGACGGATTGAAGGGGCCAACCCGGACAAGGTGTTTTATTATCTCGCGCCGGATGACAGCATGCGGGGATTCCGGATTCACCGGGGGGATACCGTGCTGACCGTGCCGGCCCAGAGCCCGGTGGACGGGGCCGTGATGCTGATCAATTATCATGAACACAGATATCTGCGGAAAATCAAGGTGCTGGGGGATCGGCAGGGCCTGCTGCAGAGCTATGACCGGGAATATGAGCAGGAAACGGCGGAGATCAGCGAAATCGGTTTTATTTCCAGATGTGTTCAGGTGACCTTTGACCTGTAGCGCCCGTTTTCGGCGGGAGCGCCGCGGATTACCCCCGGATTCCGGGGGTTTTTTTCAGCTGCAGGATGCGCCGGACGCTTTCGTCAATCCGCTCCGGGGGAATGGCGCCCGCCTCCGCCGCGCGGAGAACGCCGTCGAAAGCCTCGGCATACCCATAGGGCATCAGCAGGATATCGGCGCCGGCCTTCAGGGCGGCGATACAGGCTTCCGCGGGGGAATAATGCTGGCGGACGGCGCCCATGGCGAGGGCGTCGGTGATGATCACGCCCCGGAAGCCCAGCTCGCCGCGAAGCTTTCCGGTCAGGAGCAGGGAGGAAAGGGACGCGGGCTCCGGCGTACCGGTCACCCGGGGAGCGGCGATGTGGGCCGCCATCACCAGCTCCGCGCCCGCTTCGATGCCGGCCCGGAAGGGGATCATTTCGCAGCGGCTGATTTCTTCCCAGGTTTTCAGGCTTTCCGCGTAGCTGGTATGGGTATCGGCGGAGGCATCCCCGTGGCCGGGGAAGTGCTTTACGCAGGCTTTGATGCCGGCGGCATGCAGGCCTTCCACATAGCGGCGGACCATGGGAGCGGCCGCTTCCGGATCGCTGCCGAAAGCCCGGTTGCCGATGACCCGGACATCGGGATTGGTGTTGACGTCCGCGACCGGGGCGAAATCCAGATCCAGGCCGAAGGCGGCAAGATATTCCCCGATGGCCTTTCCGGCCGCATAGGCCTGCTCCGGGTCTCCGGAGAGGCCGATGGATTCCATGGGCGGGATCTTCGGGACGCCGAAATCCGCCGGATGGTTTCCGATCCGGGCGACGCGGCCCCCTTCCTCGTCGATGCCCAGCAGGGGCCGGAAGGCGCCCAGGCCGTGCAGCTCTTCCGTAAAGCGCCGAAGCTGGTCCGGAGACTCGATATTCTTCCGGAAGAGGGCGAAGCCCCCGCAGGGGCGGGCGGCGAAGGCCTCCCGCATGGAATCGGAAACCCGGGCGGAGCCGGGAAGGGAGACATCTTCAATCTGTGCGGCTTCAACGGTTCCGTCCAGCGCGTCAGGCCGGATCATGAAGAGCTGGCCGACCTTTTCCCGCAGCGTCAGACTGTTCAGCTGGATCATGGGTTTTCCCTCCTGTTTCGGACTGAGAGAGCGCCGGAGCAGGCCGTCCGGCAGTTCCTGGAACAAGTATAAGAAATCCGGAGGAAAATGCAAGGGGGCAGCGCCGGAAAAAGGGCGCTCCGGCGGACCGCGCGGAAGGCTCCGCAGGGATCGGAACGCTGCCGGCGCGGCCGGGAAAAACCGGAAAAGATCAGGACCCCAGGCCAGAAAAACCATTGCATACGCCTGGGGTTTGGTGTAGACTGTCCGTATCCTGCCGAATCGGGGAGCAATCCCTCAGAGAAGGAGATAAGTGTCATGATAAAAAAGAAAGCCCCTTTCCGACCCGCAGAGATTCTGCTGCCGGAGCAGGGAGCCGCGCCGGAAAAGTGGGCCTGCGTAGCCTGCGATCAATATACTTCCCAGCCGGAATACTGGGAAAAAACGGAGGAGATCGTCGGGGACGCGCCGTCCACCCTGCGGCTGATGCTGCCGGAGTGCTATCTGGATCAAAGCGCAGAGCGGATTCCGCGGATTCATGCCGCCATGAAGGATTATCTGGACAGGGGAATCCTGGTTCCGGCGGTGAAGAACGGCTTTGTGCTCTGCCGGAGGACGACGGCTTCCGGTACCCGGATCGGGCTGGTGGGCACGGTGGACCTGGAGGAATATGATTACGCGGAGGGATCTCTGCCCCTGGTTCGTCCGACGGAGCAGACCATTGCCGCGCGCCTGCCCGCACGGCTGAAGATCCGGCAGGGAGCGCCGGTGGAGCTGAGCCATATCCTGATTCTGATTGACGATCCGGAGAGGACGGTGCTGGAACCGCTGAACGCCAGGGCGGAGGAGCTGCGGAAGCTGTATGATTTTGATCTGATGCAGGGCGGCGGGCACCTGGCCGGATATGCGGTGGAAAGCGCCGGGGACGTGTCCGCGGTGGAGAAGGCGCTGGATGCCCTGAAGGAAAAGATGGGCGAGCATCCGATGCTGCTGGCGGTCGGGGACGGGAACCATTCCCTGGCCACGGCAAAGGCATACTGGAATGAGATCCGGGAGACGCTCAGCGAAAAGGAGCGGAAGCATCACCCGGCCCGGTTTGCCCTGTGTGAGATCGAGAATATCCATGATGAGGCGCTGCTCTTTGAACCGATTCACCGGCTGATTACCGGAACCACGCCGGAGGAGCTGTACGACTGCTGGGAAACCTATACGGAGGAACGGGGCATGGCCCTGGCGGAGGAGGGAGACGGGCATGCCTTCCAGATGGCGATCCGGAAGGATGAATACCCGGTGGTGGTCCGGCATCCGGAGGGAGCGATTCCCTGCGAGACCCTCCAGCTTTTCCTGGACGATTTTCTGAAGCGCCACCCCAAGGCAGCCATTGATTACATTCACGGGGCGCCGGCGCTGCGGAAGCTGGCGCAGCAGAAGGATGCCATCGGGTTTATCCTGCCGGCGATTGACAAGCACACGTTCTTTGAGGACGTGAAAACCCTGGGCGTTCTTCCCAGGAAGACCTTTTCCATGGGCGAAGCGGAGGAAAAGCGGTACTACATGGAGTGCAAGCGAATCTGAGAAAGCGCGGAGCGCCGCGGGTTGGGAGAGATGGATATGAAACGCTGGTGGATGCTGCTGGTCTGCCTGCTGGTGCTGGTACTGGGAGGCGGGCCGGCGCTGGGAGGGGAAGCTGTGATTCCGGAGCTGGACATCGCGCGGCAGGAGATTCCGGAGAATGAAGCGCTGAAAATGATCCAGGACATGAAAGCCGGATGGAACCTGGGAAACACCTTTGATGCCTTTGACTGCAGCTGGCTGCAGAACGGGCTGGATTATGAAACCGGCTGGTGCGGGGTCCGGACCACCGAGAAGCTGATCGACGGGCTGAAGGCGGCCGGGTTCCGCACCCTGCGGATCCCGGTGAGCTGGCATAACCATCTGGACGCGGACTGGAATATTGATCCGGCGTGGATGGACCGGGTGTGCGAGGTGGCCGGATGGGCCTGCGACCGGGGCATGTATGTCATTCTCAACATCCATCATGACTGCGCCCGGGATTATTATTATCCGGACAGCGAACATCTGGAAAACTCCGCGAGGTATATCCGGACGATCTGGACCCAGATCGCGGATCGCTTCGGGGATTATGATGAGCATCTGATCTTCGAGAGCATCAACGAGCCCCGGCTGGCGGGAACCAGCCATGAATGGTACTGGGAAGCCGGCGATCCCGAATGCCGGGACGCCATGGCGTGCATTATGAAGCTGAACCAGGTCTTTGTGGATACGGTCCGGGCTTCCGGCGGGAAGAACGCGCAGCGGTATCTGATGGTTCCGTCCTACGACGCCAGCCCGGATTATGCCTGCGCCCCGGAATTCCAGCTGCCGGAGGATCCGGCGGAAAACCGGATCATCGTATCCGCGCATGCCTACACGCCCTATCACTTTGCGCTGGAAATGCCGGGAACCGACAGCTTTTCCCTGGCCACGTCCCAGAAGAACGATATTACAGGCTTCCTTGACCGGCTGTATCGAAAGTATGTTTCCCGGGGCGTGCCGGTGCTGATCGGGGAGTTCGGCGCCATGGAGAAAAACGGAAACCTGCAGGACCGGGTGGACTGGGCTGCCTTCTATGTGGCGGCAGCCAGGAGCCGGGGGATTACCTGCTGCTGGTGGGACAACAACGTTTTTGAGGGAAACGGGGAGCGCTTCGGGCTGTTCAACCGGACGACGGGGGAATGCGCTTTGCCGGAAATCCTGGAAGCGATCATGAAATACTGCGAATAAGGCAGCGGAAAAAGGAACGGACGGGCATCGGCCCGCCCGTCCTTTTTGGGAAAGGGGATCAGTTGAGAGCGCTTAAGAAAGGAAAAACGGACCCGGTTTCAGCTGTTCTTTTTTCGTGTGTTTTTGCCAAAGGGGTTGATTCATCCCTTCCTTTCCTGTAAAATTTCCCGGAAGAACGGGCGGGATGTGTCCGCCCGGGCGACGCGATCCAGTAAGGAGGTTTCCATGGGACAGAGAACGGATATCCACAAGATTCTGATTATCGGCTCAGGCCCGATCGTGATCGGACAGGCCTGCGAGTTCGACTACTCCGGGACCCAGGCCTGCAAGGCTCTTCTCAGCCTGGGATACGAAATTGTGCTGGTGAACTCCAATCCGGCCACGATCATGACGGATCCGGAGATGGCGGACGTCACCTATATTGAGCCGCTGAATACCGCCCGGCTGGAGCAGATCATTGCCCGGGAGCGTCCGGACGCGCTGCTGCCGAACCTGGGAGGGCAGAGCGGTCTGAACCTGGCGGCGGAGCTGTACAGGGAAGGCATTCTGGACAAGTACCACGTGCAGGTCATTGGGGTCCAGGTGGACGCCATTGAGCGGGGCGAGGATCGGATCGAATTCAAGGAAACCATGGAAAAGCTGGGGATCGGAATGGCCCGCAGCCAGGTGGCCTACTCCGTGGAGGAAGGGCTGGCGATCGCGGATAAGCTGGGCTTCCCGGTGGTGCTGCGCCCCGCCTATACGATGGGCGGCGCCGGCGGCGGCCTGGTTTACAACCGGGAGGAATTCAAGGTGGTCATGGCCCGGGGCCTGCAGGAATCCCTGGTGCATCAGGTGCTGGTGGAGGAATCCGTGCTGGGCTGGGAGGAGCTGGAGCTGGAGGTTGTGCGGGATAAGGATAACCGCATGATCACCGTGTGCTTTATCGAGAACGTGGATCCCATGGGCGTTCACACCGGCGACTCCTTCTGCACCGCGCCGATGCTGACCATTTCGGAAGAGGTGCAGAAGCAGCTGCAGGAGCAGGCATACCGGATCGTGGAGCATATTGGCGTCATCGGCGGAACGAACGTCCAGTTTGCCCATGACCCGAAGACCGGACGGATTATTGTCATCGAAATCAACCCCAGGACATCCCGCTCCAGCGCCCTGGCCTCCAAGGCGACCGGGTTCCCCATCGCGCTGGTGTCCGCCAAGCTGGCCACGGGCCTGACGCTGGCGGATCTGCCCTGCGGAAAATACGGCACGCTGGACAAATATCGCCCGGACGGGGACTACGTGGTGGTGAAGTTTGCCCGGTGGGCCTTTGAGAAATTCAAGGGCGTGGAGGACAAGCTGGGCACCCAGATGCGGGCGGTCGGCGAGGTCATGGCCATCGGAAAAACCTATAAGGAAGCATTCCAGAAGGCAATCCGCTCCCTGGAGAAGAACCGTCCCGGGCTGGGCCATGTGGCGGATTTCGACACCCTGGATCCGGAGGAGCTGAAGCGCCGCCTGGCGGTGCCCTGCTCGGAGCGGCATTTCCTGATGTATGAGGCGCTGCGGAAGGGCGTCTCCGTGGAGGAGCTGCATGAGCTGACCCACGTGAAGGCCTATTTCATCCAGCAGATGAAGGAGCTGGTGGAGGAAGAGGAGCAGCTGACGGCCTGCGCCGGAGGCCTGCCTTCCGATGAAGCGCTGATCCAGGCGAAGAAGGACGGATTCTCCGACCAGTATCTGAGCCGGATCCTGCGGATTCCCGAGGATCGGGTACGGGAACGCCGGATTGCCCTGGGGCTGGAGGAGAGCTGGGACGGGATTCATGTCTCCGGAACGGAGGACAGCGCCTACTATTACTCCACCTACAACGCGCCGGACCGGGATCCGGTCAGCGAGGGAAAGCCGAAGGTCATGATTCTGGGCGGCGGACCCAACCGGATCGGCCAGGGCATCGAATTCGACTACTGCTGCGTCCACGCGGCCCAGAGCCTGCGGAAGCTGGGCTTTGAAACCATTATCGTCAACTGCAATCCGGAACCGGTTTCCACCGACTATGACACCTCGGACAAGTTGTACTTCGAGCCGCTGACGCTGGAGGACGTGCTGAGC
>ODAI010065329.1_pt1 | contig 11301 bp, 15 predicted proteins | sample 1539321 | NCBI WGS metagenome assembly ODAI01 (sample SAMN02144231, study PRJEB22623) | gut metagenome | biome: sheep rumen | host: Ovis aries | place: New Zealand
GCCGGATCAGGACCTTAGTGACAGCCTGTCCGAACTGCTTCCAAACTTTTACCGGATTGATATAAAAGCGCCCAGATTCCCGCGCTTGCCGTGGCTGGCCCTGTGGGAGAACATGATGTCCGCGTTCTCGAAAGTGCAGAGATTCGGAAGCTGTATGTTCTCCTCAGGGATGCCTGCGTCCATGAGGATCTTTTTATTGACACTCCAGAGATCGAGCATGTACTTCTCTTCCTCCGCCGGAAGTCCTCTGCCCGGATACTCGAGCGGGCGAAACTCCGGCTCGAAATGACGGGCTACGTCCCAGCTGACTTCATAGTGAGCGCCGGAAATGGATGGACCGACAGCAGCCAGCATATCACGGGGATCGGACCCGAACTCACGCTGCATGGCTTCCACCGTGCACCGTCCCATCTGCATGGCAGTCCCCTTCCAGCCTGAATGGGACAGACCTATCGCGCGGTGTACCGGATCCGCAAAATAGAGCGGAACGCAGTCGGCATAAAAAGTAGACAGGACGACGCCGGGCTCATCGGTGATGAAACCGTCGACGTCAAGCCAGTCAAGAGGACGAGTTATCCCGCTGCCGCCATCCGTCCTGCCGACCCGAAGGACATTGGTCGTGTGGGTCTGGTCCGAGCATACGATGTCTTCTGCCCGGAAACCGACGGCATCGGCAAAGAGTTTGAAGTTTTGAATAACATTTTCAAAGCTTCTGTTCTTCCAGGCCTCCTCGTCTGTCAGCGCATGCCGTACGTCCGAGTCCGTGAGACTGACCCTGCCTGCGATGCAGCCGTTCGTGATTGCGCGGCATTCATTCCTTCCCGGCAGCATTTCTGGTGTGTAGGGACCGCTCTCCGCATTCATGAGCAGCTCCTGCGTGAAGGAGAAGTTCATGGAGGCAAGAGGCCCTTTGCTCACCCCGCCGATCCTTGTTGAGAAGACGGCACTTAGCCAGTCTTCGCGGTCCAGATTCGGAAATGACAGCCAGACTACTCCGTTCTTTTCGTGGACATTCAGCGTGGATTTTTCATCATCGTGCCATTTAATATGCATAGCAGTTCCTTTCGTTTAATTCTCGCGAGCAAGATTCGAATCAGGGGATATAGTCAAAGGCGTTTTTTATGAGATTGCAGCCTTCGTCCGTGACCGCAATGACGTCGAACCGGCAGGGGGTGTACTGACTGAGACGATGCCTTGTGATGTAAGTCAGAGCGACGCGGGAAATTTTCCGCTGTTTTCTGAAATCGACCGCTGATAGGGCATCTGCCTCTCCTTTTGCTCTGTATTTCACTTCGACAAAGACGATGCAGCCGTCCTCTCTAGCGATGATATCGATCTCGCCCTGACGGATGCGATAATTCATCTCCAGAATTTCGTATCCCTGCCTCATTAAAAAATCAGCGGCTTCTTGCTCATAGCCGCTGCCGCGTTTTCTTGTATTTGTCAAATGCAGGCCTCTCAGAGTGCCGGAAGACTCACAGCCGGTCTTCGGGCACAAATTTCGTGATAAATGTTCTTCTGTGGATCGGACAGGGGCCGAGCTCCTTCAGGGCCGCAATGTGCTCGGCGGTCCCGTAACCTTTGTTTTTGGCAAATGAATAGCCCGGGAACATCTCATCGTACTCCACCATCATCCGGTCCCTCGTGACCTTTGCGACGATGCTGGCAGCTGCGATGGATACACTCTTTCTGTCACCGCCGATGATCGGGACCTGCGGGATGCCCGCCTGCGGGATCGTGACAGCGTCATTCAGCAGAATATCCGGCTTAACGCGGAGCTTTGATATGGCTTCCCGCATAGCCTCGTAAGTCGCCTGAAGAATATTGATCTCGTCGATCCTTTTAGGAGGGACCATGCCGAGTCCTACTGCTACGGCCTCGTTCATGATGACGTCGTAAAGTTCTTCGCGTTTCTTTTCAGACAGTTTTTTTGAATCATTCAGGTAGAGGATGCGGTGATCCGCGGGAAGGATGCAGGCACATGCCACGACCGGTCCTGACAGAGGTCCTCTGCCTACTTCATCGATTCCGGCAATGTAGCCTTTGTCTGCAAATTTTCGCTCGTAGATCATGAGACTTTCGGTCCGCTCAATCTCTTTTTTCAGTTTCTCGGCTGCTTTGGCTTCCTTTTCGAGCTGTTTTGCGAGCTGCTTTTCAGTCATATCGTACACATCTTTCCTGTTATATGAATGTATTCGTCTTTGAAACTGATCGGTCTAAATGTCCGCGCTCTCAAGAGTGATTCTTCCGAGATTACCGCTTCTGAATTCATCCAGCATGATGGCAGACGCGCGGCCGTAATCGATGCCGCCTCCTCTTACAAGACAGCCTCTCTTCTGCCCGATCGCCTCCAGAATTGCGAGAGCCTTGGCGGATTCTTCAGACTGGCCTGCGAGCGGGATCACATTCTCCGCGTTCTCGTCAATTCCGAAGCGATTGCCGATGACGCCCGGGTAAGATTTGCGAAGTCTGGTGATCAGAAGCATCGCAAGCTCATCCTGAGGAAGGATCTGATCATTTATTGATCCGATGAGAGCAAGATTTTCTCCTACCGTCCGGTCCTCGAATTTAGGCCAGAGAAGGCCGGGAGTATCGAGAAGCTCTATCCTGGTGTCGAGCCGGATCCACTGCTTGCCGCGGGTGACGCCGGGCTTATTTCCGGTCTTTGCTATAGCGCGGCCGGCAAATGAATTAATGAATGTGGACTTGCCGACGTTGGGAATTCCGCAGACCATAGCCCGTATCGGTCGCTCTTTCATGCCTTTTGCCCTGTCACGGGCAATTTTTTCGGCGCAGGCTCCCTGGATCATGCTTATGAGCTTCTTCTTGTCGATTCGTTTTCTGGCATCGAGCAGCATGGCACCGCCAAGCTCGCGCTCAAATCGTATCTGCCATGCTCTGTTTTCCGACTCGTCCGCAAGGTCCGCCTTATTGAGCAGGACCAGCCGGGATTTGCCGGCGGCGATCCGGTCAATATCCGGATTGCGGGATGAGACCGGTACTCTCGCGTCAAGGATCTCGATGACGATATCGACAAGGCGAACGTCCTCCTGCATCTGCCGGACGGTCTTTGTCATATGTCCCGGATACCATTGTACATCCATGTTGTTTACCTCATAAAACCCCGATCGATCTTCGGGTATGTCCGGAACCAGACCTTGCCGATAATATAATTTTTATCTATATTTCCGACATCTGTGAACCGGCTGTCTTCACTGTTGTTCCTGTTGTCCCCGAGGACAAAGTATTCCTCGCTTCCGAGCTTTACCGGGTCTGCCGCAATGCCGGGGTTGGTCATGCTGGGCAGCTCCTCGCTCTCAATATAGGTCTGTCCGTTGATCAGGATCAGACCGTCCTTGATCTGTATCGTCTCTCCAGGAAGACCGATGACCCTCTTTACGTGGACGGAAGAATCTGTTGCCTCGGTATTTCGGTAGGCAATAAGATCTCCCCGCTTTACACCGCCGAATGTGTAGGCGGCGCGATTGATCAGGACTTTGTTCCCGGCATTGATCGTCGGATCCATAGAGCTTTCCTGGATAGTGATGCTTGTGCAGAATACAAATGAGAACAGAGCGGACAGGGCCAGTACGGCAAGGATCTCAATGACCCAGGTCTGAATGCCCCGTGCCTGATGCGAATACCAGAAACTCTTCTCGGGTGGTGTTGTCGGTTCTTTTACTTTCATGCGTTCTCTCCGGTAATAAGAAAATGCTGCCACATTATTGTATAATGCGACAGCATATAAGTCGAGCAATATATGCGGATCAAAATCACGGATCAGCGGATAACTTCCTTGACCTTTGCCCTCTTGCCTGTACGCTCTCTCAGGTAGAAGAGTTTTGCTCTTCTGACCTTACCGCGGCGCACGACCTGAACGTCAGCTACGTTCGGGGAATGAAGCGGCCATGTCTTCTCGACACCAACGCCGTTGGACATCTTACGAACTGTGAATGTCTGGCGGACGCCTGTGCCCTGACGCTTGATAACAACGCCTTCGAAGATCTGGATTCTTTCACGGTTGCCTTCTTTGATCTTACCATGTACGCGAACCGTATCACCTACACGGAACTCCGGAAGTACGCTCTTCTTCTGCGCATCCTCGATCTGTTTGATAATGTCGCTCATATCTTTTCTCTCCTTTTACTGTGGATGTTCTTAATACGCGTATGAATGTGCTTCTCCGTCTTCGGAAGCATTCGTAACAGAGGACCATCTTTTTTCGAACTTTAGCATTATACAATAGACTCGATATTAATTCAAGCCTTTTTTATAAGGATCTTCAGCGTCGATTTTCTTGGTTGATTTTCTTGAACGATTGTAACATTTCAGACAGGCTGTTATTATAGTTCGATAACGGCGCAAAGCATCCATCTTCGTGAGAAAAGCATTGCTGGTCCGACCGAGAGACCAAAAAGCTTTTGCTTTTTTGGCTCGCAGGGTAGTGACCAGCGCTTTTCGATGAAGATGATGTTTGCGACATATCTCAGAATTTCGTTACAGCCCGTCTGAACTGTTTCTTTGACTCAGATATTCTTCGATGAATTTGCACTCCTTGGGGCTGATGTGAGCCTTCGCAAGGAGGTCCGGCCTTCGGTCGGCTGTGCGCATGAGGGACTGTTCTCTGCGCCATGCGTCGACCTTGGCGTGGTCGCCGGACAGAAGTATGGGCGGAACCCGCTTTCCGTTCCACACCTCCGGTCTTGAATACTGTGGGTACTCCAGCAGCCCGTCGCCGAAAGAATCACCCTCGGCTGAATCCAGGTTGTGGAGGACGCCCGGAATCATTCTTGATATTGCATCGATCATTAACATAGCAGGCATCTCACCGCCGGTGACGACGAAGTCGCCGATGGAGAACTCATCCGTCACGATCTCCTCGATCACGCGTTCATCAATACCTTCATAGTGACCGCAAAGAAATACGATCCCCTTCTCAATGGCAAGCTCCCTGGCTGCCTGTTGGTCAAATACTCTGCCCTGCGGTGTTAAATAGATGACTCTCGGCTTATATGGAAGATCTCTGGTGACGGCCATGAACGCATCATAGACCGGCTGTGCCTGCATTACCATCCCTGCTCCTCCGCCGTAGGGATAGTCATCTGTCTTTCCGTGTTTTGAATTAGTGTAATCCCTGATATTTGTGGCTTCGAGGTTGATGATACCCTCCTCGATTGCTCTTCCGATGATGCTGGTGCCGAGCCCCTGCATGATCATGTCAGGAAATAAAGTCAGGACCTGAAAATCCATTGTGCCCCCTTTTATCGCAACAGTTCAGACAGGCTGCTCTCAAAGTTCGTTTTAACGGCACAAAGCATTCATCTTCGTGAGAAAAGCATTGTAAGTCCGACCGAGAGACCAGAAAATGTTGTGCATTTTCCAGGCTCGCAGGAAAGGACTTACGCTTTTCGATGAAGATGAAGTTTGTGCCGAGATATGAAGTCGGGTGAAGCCTGTCTGAACTATAACCTTTAATCAGATCTCCGGAAGCAGATGTACGACGATCCTGTTCTCCTCAGGATTGATAACAAGAACGCAATCGTCGATGACCGGTATGAGGATTTCGCCGCCGGCGTCTTTTTTGACGACGTATACATCATTTGCACCCGTGATCAGAACATCTTTAATTACGCCCAGCTTTGAATCATCTTCGAGGAATACATCACAGCCTATGAGATCGCCGACAAAGTATTCGTCCTCGCCGAGCGGCAGTGCTTCGCTTCGATCGACGTAGAGCGGACAGTTTCGCCATTTCTGAACATCTTCGATGCGGTCGTAACCGACAAATTTTAATATCGGCCTGCCCTTGAAATAGCGGACATCCTCAATTTCAAGGTCGATCATCTGCCGGCCGTACTCCAGCATAACATGCTCCAGAGACTCAAATCTTTCCGGGTCATCGCTCGTCGGGAAGACCTTGACTTCTCCCTTAAGCCCATGTGTCGTAGTGACGACGCCTACCTGAACTTTATCAAGCATACATTCTCCTTTTGTCAAGCGGCATATAAAAGACGCCTTCTTTAAGAAAGGGCTGCCGCACTGACACGGGGGACAGATATCTGCACGACAATCCGTACAGAGCTGTTCCGGGTGTGGTCACGACAGCCTCAGAGTTTTTACTGTATGATTTCAACAGTAACTTTTTTGTCAGTCTTTGTTGATGCAGCTTTTACGACAGAGCGGATCGCTTTCGCAATGCGGCCCTGACGTCCGATGACTTTTCCCATATCCTGGGAAGCTACCTTAAGCTCCAGGATCAGATTATCGCCGTCCTCTTTTTCGGTGACAACGACTTCTTCGGGATGATCAACAAGAGACTTAGCAATGACTTCTACTAACTCTTTCATTCAGTTTCTCCCGTTTTTGGTTCCTGGAAAAAGCGCTGCTATTATTTTGTGACACCTGCGATTTTGAGAAGCTTAGCAACTTCTGCTGTCGGCTGAGCGCCGTTCATAAGCCACTTCTTAGCTGCTTCTTCGTTCAGGCTGTAAACGCTCGGATCCTTTGTCGGATCATAATAACCGATTTCCTCGATGAAACGTCCGTCTCTCGGAGATCTTGCGTCTGCAACTACGATTCTGTAGAAAGGTGCCTTCTTCTGTCCCATTCTCTTAAGTCTGATTTTGACCATTTTTGTGTTTCCTCCACTTTCATTCTATATAATATGTTTCGGCTGAATGCTCATTTTGCTGCCGCCGTAAAAAGGCGGAAGCCTTATCTTCTGAGTTCATATTGCCGCTAAGTAACGCCGCGATTGCGACGGACTTTACTGAATTGTAACATGCAAATGCAGCATATCCCTGAAGATTGCCTCACCTGCGTCAGAACGGACGTCTTCTTCCGCCTCTCATGCCGCCCATCATACCGCCGAGGGAGCCCATGCCTCCTCTTCCGCCCATCATGCCCGGCATCTGTTTCATCATTTTGCGGGCCTGATCGAACTGCTTGACAAGCTTATTTACTTCCGAAATATCCACGCCTGCGCCTTTGGCTATACGGCGCTTTCTCGGCAGATTCAAAATGTCGGGGTTTGCTCTCTCCTTCGGTGTCATGGAGAGGATGATGGCTTCGGTCCTCTTCATCTGCTTCTCGTCGATCATGCCCTGGATGTCTTTCATCTTTGTACTCATGCCGGGAAGCATGGAAAGGATACTCTCAAGGCCGCCCATCTTGTTCATCTGGGCCATGGAATCGAGATAATCGTTGAAGTCGAAGGAGGCCTTCTTGATTTTCTCGGCCATCTCCTCCGTTCGCTGCTGGTCAAACTCTGCCTGAGCCTTTTCAATGAGGCTCATCACATCGCCCATTCCGAGGATCCGACTTGCCATACGGTCCGGATAGAACTGTTCGAGGTCAGACAGCTTCTCGCCCATACCGACATACAGGATCGGCTGGCCAGTGACAGCTCTGATCGAGAGGGCCGCACCGCCTCGTGTATCGCCGTCGCACTTTGTGAGGATGACGCCGTCGATGCCGACTTTCTCGGTGAATGTCTTTGCGACATTCACGGCTTCCTGGCCTGTCATCGCGTCGACGACAAGGACTGTCTGGTCGACATTTATTGCATTCTTGATATCGACAAGCTCCTGCATCATACCCTCGTCGATCTGCAGACGGCCTGCGGTATCGATGAGGACCAGATTATTGCCGTTCTCCTTTGCATGGACCACTCCGGCTTTTGCGATATCGACCGGACTCAGCTTATTGCCCAGGGAGAAGAAAGGAACGTCAACTTTTTTTGCGTTGACTTCGAGCTGCTTTATAGCTGCCGGTCTGTAAACGTCGCAGGCTACGAGCAGAGGCCGCTTGCCTTTTGACTTGAACTTACCTGCCAGCTTGGCAGCTGTCGTCGTCTTGCCGGCGCCCTGAAGGCCAGCCATCATGATGATGGTCATTCCGTTTGGCTTCACGCGGATCTCTGTCATCTCCGAGCCCATGAGCGCGATCATCTTTTCATTGACGATCTTAATGACCATCTGGGCGGGATTGAGTCCGTTCATAACGTCCGCGCCTATTGCGGCGTCGGTCACGTCCTTTGTGAACTGCTTGACGACTTTGAAATTGACGTCAGCTTCAAGGAGAGCCATCTTGACTTCCTTCATGGCGTCCTTGACATCTTTTTCTGTCAGACGGCCTTTGGAACGCAGCTGCCTGAAAATGTTAGTCAGTTTTTCAGTAAGGCTTTCAAATGCCATTTATTCACCTCGTTATATTTGAATGCTCACAGCTCGGCAAGAATTTCTTCCGCAAGCTGCCGGATCGTCTCGCTGTCGGTAAGCCTCTTGATCTCGTTCACCTTATCTGTGAGTTTGAGGAACTTGTGGACGAGGCCAAGTTTCGATTCGTAGTTTTCCAGTGTTTTCGTGGTCCTTCTCACCATGTCATGGACCGCCTGGCGGCTCGTATTGTGTGCTTCGGCCACTTCAGCCAGAGACAGGTCATCGAAGACCACCTCTTCAAATATATTCTTTTGATGCTCTGTAAGAAGTTCCCCGTAAAAGTCATACAGCATGGAACGCTCATAAATCTTTTCCATGCGGACTAATATAACAAACGCGATTGCAGGTGTCAAGCTTTTTTTCTTGACACCTGCAAATATTTTGCGTGATAAGACAGCCCATCCGACCGATATTTCTATGTTGTCATAGCTGCCAATTACTCTGTTTTTCCGTTATCAATGCCGCTTCCGGTCCCGTCCTGTCCATCCGGCTTTGCTTCGGCAGGCGGACTCGGCATTTTGCTGTGGTCTTCCGGCTGATTTTTCCGGAAAGGATTCGGATACTTCGGAGCTGCTGTGAAAGGTGCTTTTTCTGCTTTCAAAGCCTTTTTTGCTGCTTTCTTCTCCTTCCTGCGCGCATTCCATTTTGAGAAGAAAGGTCTCAGGATGACAAGAATGATGATCACCGCGATGATGACCGGGAGCAGATAGACGATTGCGAGGATGAGATCCTGCATGAATTCACCGAAATCTCTCCAGGATCTTGTGAATGTGTTTCCGAGGCGCTCTACAAAAGTCTGCTGTACCTTCTGAGAACTGTACTGGAGGACTTCCTCGATCTGAACGTTGATCGTTGAGTAGTTAACGTCCGTATCGTAGCCGGAAAGAGTATTCCTTGCCTGATTCAGCTGGGTCTGAACTTCGGAGAGACGGGATTCGATCGTGATCATATCCTCGATCGTCTCTGCCTTGTCCATCATCTCCATGAGCCTGGTTTCCTGTTTCTCGAGGGACTCGATGAGAATGGACTGATCATTGTAGCGCTTCGTAATGTTCTGCACATATTCGGATCGGCTCGTGATCTTGCCGTCCGTCCCCTCAAGGAGACCGAGAAATTCTCGGTACTTCGAAGACGGCACGCGTACGGTAATAAATGATCTCAGAGTGCCGCTAGACTTTTTGTAGTCTGAGTAGTACCAGTTCCATGCGGAATCCGTGGTGCTCTCGCTCTCAACGAATCCACCGACTTTGCTGATCGCGTCCTTTACAGCACTGAACGTATCCTGAAATGTCTGTGTCTGTATCGTTATATCGGCGGTGTAGATGAGCTTCTGCTCCGCAAGATTTCCGCTCTCATCGGTGCCGGCTTCCCTGTCCTTCTGAGAGATGTCATTTGCTCCGCCGCCTGCGTCAGCCCCGACGGCCTCGTCATAGGTGTCCGCGGTTGTATACGCTTCTTCTTTCGCCTCCTCATAGTCCGCGGCTGCTCCCTCGTACATTTGATCGCCCGTTGAAGAATTCGCATAGCCTGACCCGCAGCCGACGAGAAGGACTGCCGCGCATGCGCCGGCTAAAACACTTTTCAATACTCTTATTTTCATAGTTGACCTCCCATATAAGTTCTCTTATGACCTGCCGTATTTACAGCTTTGAGGACGTGCTTGCTCTTGCTGTTTGCCTTCAACATAAGTACAGACAGGCAGTTTGAAATGTTGCAGGGTGAAACAATATTTTCAATTTTTTATTTTGAATTATTCCCTGATCATTGAAACTGCTTTTTACGACCGGAAACTTAAAGAATGCTCCGGTGGGGGTTCCGCCGGAGCATCGGTTCAAATCAATATGGCTGCATCATAGAGTATGGGGATCAATTTCGGTGCCGTCTTTCCATAGTCTGTCAAGATCATAAAATCCTCTTGACTCCTCATCGAAAATGTGAACGATGACTCCTTTGTAGTCGAGAAGTGTCCAGTTGGCGTTGTGATGACCTTCAATATGATCCGGCTCAAAACCCGCTTTCGTCGCAGCTTCCTCGACACCGTCGACCATCGCGTCCGTCTGATTGACATTCCGTCCCGTTGCAATTACAAAGTAATCTGCCAGCGGTGAAATCGTGTCGATTTCAATGACCTTAATGTCACTTGCGAGTTTGTCTTCGAGTGCTCTGACTGCAATACCGGCGAGTTTTCTGCTCTCTTCTTTTTCCATATGATGCCCTCTCTTAATATTTGATGAATGAGTCGGAAAGGCGCTGGCCAATCCGGCGACAATGATTCTGTTCTTTCTGTTGGTCTAATTATACAGCAATATGGCGATTAATTAAATAGTATATGACGAAATATACAAAAAACTAGCGCGCAAAACCCGAATTGTGTGGATTTTACGCGCATGAAATCTAGTTTCTTCTTCCTCTGTCAAGATGCAGTTCATTATAATAGTCGAAAGCCGCCTGCGAGTGTTCATCAATCTCCCCGCCGCCTGATCTGAGGTATGCGAGCATATCCCGAAGGATCATGTAGCAGCACTCGTCGAGGTCTCTGAACGCGACTTCCCGGATGGGTTTCAGGTTCGGAGCTTTATCTCTCAGGGGCTCGATGTAGTCAGCGATGAAGACGATCTGCTCCAGCTTTGTCATATTGGGCTGTCCGGTCGTGTGCCAGATGATAGCGGAGAGAACTTCTTCGTCATCAATATCGTATTTCTCTCTGGCTATATAGGCGCCGAGCTTTGAGTGCAGCAGGAACGGGTTGTCTCTCTCCACCTTTGTGATCGGGATATTATTCTCTTCGCACAGCTTGATTTTTTTCTTGTCGGGAATGCATTTTGCACAGTCGTGGAGGAGTCCCGCAAGTTCAGCCTTCTCGAGATCCTCATTGTGGGCCATTGCCAGGGCTACGCTCATGTAGCGCACTCCCTGGGTGTGATACCAGCGGCCCTTGTCGAGATACTCCTTAAGGACCTTATTCATTTTCTCAAAATTGTATGTGTGAGCCATGTGGACCTCCTGAGATTGAGAATGTAGAACTTCAAGCGTCGGACTGGGTATTGACGGTGCCCGCGAGGCTGTCGTACACGTGGTAGGA
>ODAI011834860.1_pt1 | contig 11301 bp, 8 predicted proteins | sample 1539321 | NCBI WGS metagenome assembly ODAI01 (sample SAMN02144231, study PRJEB22623) | gut metagenome | biome: sheep rumen | host: Ovis aries | place: New Zealand
CGATTACGTATACGGACTGCCCGAGATACATCGCGAGACAATCAGTAAAGCACAGCATCTCGCCAACCCTGGATGCTTTGCCACCTGCATACAACTTGGTTTGCTGCCAGCCGCCAAGATGGGTCTCATCACTGACGACGTGATGGTCAACGGGATCACGGGTTCTACAGGAGCAGGACAAAAGCCTGGCAGCACGACACATTTCTCATGGCGTAACAACAACATGAGCACATACAAAGCATTCACCCATCAGCACCTGTATGAGATATGTCAAAGTCTTAACGAGGTTCGTCCAGGTGAAGCACCTGTCATCTCATCGCCCATCGCCGAAGGTTCGTCACCAAGCATTGATTTCATCCCCTATCGTGGCGATTTTGCCCGAGGCATCTTTGTAACAGAAGTATTAAAGACCGACAAGCCCATTGACGAAATCGTGGCATACTACAAAGAGTTCTATAAAGACGCCTCATTCACCCATTACATTGACAAAGACATTGACATGAAACAGGTTGTTAACACCAACAAATGTCTTATTCATTGTGAGAAATATGGTGACAAGCTCATGATTACGTCTACTATCGACAATCTACTGAAGGGCGCTGTCGGTCAGGCCGTTCAGAACATGAACATCATGTTTGGCATAGACGAGACTGCAGGACTTAAGCTGAAAGCAAGTGCGTTTTAAGCAAATGACAACTGATAATTGATGATTATGAAACTATTTGATGTATATCCGCTCTTCGATGTAAACATTGTCAAGGGCAAAGGTTGTAAAGTCTGGGACGACAAGGGTCAGGAATACCTCGACCTGTATGGTGGTCATGCTGTGATAAGCATAGGTCATTCCCATCCACATTATATAGAAAAGGTGACAGACCAATTGAGTAAGATAGGTTTCTACTCCAATTCGGTTATCAATAAGCTGCAATCAGAACTGGCTGAGCGTCTCGGTCACATCAGTGGCTATGACGACTATCAACTGTTCCTTATCAACAGTGGTGCCGAAGCCAATGAGAATGCGCTGAAGCTAGCATCGTTCACCAACGGACGTACCCGTGTCTTGTCTGCAGAGAAAGCCTTTCACGGCAGGACGAGTCTGGCAGTAGAGGTCACCAACAACCCAAAGATAATTGCGCCTATCAACGACAATGGTCATGTCACCTACCTGCCACTAAACGACCTATCGGCATGGGAGTCAGAGCTGGCAAAGGGTGACGTATGCGCAGTAATACTGGAGTGTATTCAAGGTGTTGGCGGCATCAAGCTCGCCACTAAAGAATTTGCTCAAGGTCTTGCAGCCGCTTGCAAAAAATATGGTACTGTACTCATCTGCGACGAGATACAATGCGGCTATGGACGTAGCGGAAAATTCTTTGCCCACCAATGGCTCGACATCCGTCCCGACATCATCACCGTGGCAAAAGGCATAGCCAATGGTTTCCCGATGGGTGGCGTATTGATTTCTCCTGAATTCACACCAGTCTACGGACAGTTGGGCACCACTTTTGGCGGCAATCACCTCGCCTGTGCCGCAGCACTCGCTGTGCTTGATGTTTTCGAACAAGAAAATCTGGTGAAGAATGCCAACGAAGTGGGGTCATACCTCATAGAGCAACTCAAGACCCTACAAAAAAGTAACAAACATATCACCGACGTACGCGGACGAGGACTGATGATAGGCATCGACCTTGACATCCCTCACAAAGATGTACGTCAACCACTTATCTATCAAGAGTTCTGCTTCACAGGCTGTGCTGGCACTAATGTCCTGCGTCTCCTTCCACCACTTTGCCTAAGCAGGAATGATGCTGACGAATTCATCAAACGATTTACAAAAGTATTATCACAACTATGAAAATCACGTTAATTGGAGCTGGCGCCATGGGTGGTGCTACCGCAGAAGGGCTCATAAAGGGAAAGACATTCAAGAACGAGGACATCACTGTCAGCGATCCGTCAAAGGAAGTCCTGAATCGTTTTGCCGGCACAGGAGTAAAAGTTACAAACGACAACGTCAAGGCAATTGATGGTGCTGATGTGGTATGCGTATGTGTAAAGCCATGGCTCGTACAGAAAGTACTGGAGGAACTATGTCCTTCATTTGACGCCGAAAAACAAATACTTATCGTTATAGCGGCAGGAGTATCATCTAAGAACATCTACGAATGGATGCCATCACAACCTGCATTGTTTCTCGTGATACCAAATATCGCCATCGCACAAATGGAGTCGATGACATTTATGGTACCCGTTGGAGCCAATGAGAAACAGACAACAACCATCAAGGAAGTCTTCGATGAAATGGGCAAAACGCTCATCACCGACGAGAAACATCTGGCTGCAGGCACCACACTTGCTTCGTGTGGTATAGCATACGCCATGCGTTATATTCGCGCTGCTTCCGAAGGTGGTGTAGAACTTGGATTCAAGGCTGACGATGCCAAGAAGATTGTCATGCAGACTATGGAAGGAGCAGTAAGCCTGTTAGAAGCCAGCGGACTACATCCCGAGGCTGCCATAGACTTAGTAACAACTCCTGGTGGAGTGACCATAAAGGGGCTCAATGAGATGGAACATGCTGGTTTCACCTCAGCAGTAATACGCGGACTGAAAGCAGGAGCGTCAAAGAATTGATAATTGATAATTGACAAATGATAATTAAAGACATAAAATGACAGAAAAGAAACTATTACTGGGTGACGAGGCGATAGCACTTGGAGCTATCCACGCTGGTTTGTCGGGTGTATATGCCTATCCTGGCACACCATCGACGGAGGTCACCGAATTTATACAGGGCAACAAGATTGCCAGCGAGCGAGGCATCCACAGCCGTTGGGCAACCAATGAGAAGACTGCTATGGAGGCTGCACTTGGAATGTCCTACATGGGCAAACGAGCACTGGTATGTATGAAACACGTCGGACTGAACGTTTGTGCCGACCCCTTCGTCAACTCAGGTATGACTGGAGTCAACGGAGGTGTCATAGTATTGGTAGCAGACGACCCTTCGATGCATTCTTCACAAGACGAGCAGGACAGTCGTTTCTATGGCAAGTTTGCTATGATTCCTACGTTTGAGCCAAGTTCACAACAAGAAGCCTACGACATGATGGCTGTAGCATTTGAATATTCTGAACAGCAGAAACTACCAGTATTAATGCGTGTCACGACCCGTATGGCTCACTCACGTGCAGTAGTCAACGTAGCGACTGAGGCTCAACAGGAGAAGCCACTCAACTATGATGCCATAGCCGCCAACTGGGTATTACTGCCAGCCAATGCTCGTAAGCGTAACGATGCAGTGACCACTCAACAGGCTACACTCGAGGAAGACGCAGTCAACTCCACATATAACAATTATATTGACGGAAAAGACCATTCTCTCGGTATCATTGCCAGCGGAATAGCATACAACTACGTCAACGAGTGCTTCCCTGAAGGTAGTCCATATCCCATACTGAAAATCTCTCAGTATCCTCTGCCAAAGAAGTTGGTACGTCGCATTATGAACGATTGTGCGAAAGTGCTCATCGTAGAAGAAGGACAACCATTCATCGAAGATATGGTACGTGGTGTCTCAGAGCTCCCATCCAACATCCTTGGACGTCTTACTGGAGAACTGCCACGAACAGGCGAACTTAATCCAGACATCGTAAAGAAAGCACTCGACATAGAGAGCAGTCAGAGCTATGCCCCATGCGAAAACGTCGTACCACGTCCACCTGCGCTCTGTCAAGGTTGTGGTCACAGAGACGTATACACCGCTCTGAACGAAGTATTGCGTGAGTATGACAATGCCCGTGTATTCGGCGACATCGGATGTTACACATTAGGATTCCTGCCACCATTCCATGCCATTCACTCATGTGTAGACATGGGTGCCAGCATCACAATGGCAAAGGGAGCTGCAGACGCAGGACAATGGCCTGCGGTAGCTATCATCGGCGACTCCACCTTCACCCATAGCGGTATGACAGGACTCCTCGATGCCATCAACGAGAATGCTAATATCACCGTCATCATAAGTGATAATCTCACCACGGGAATGACAGGAGGACAAGACTCAGCAGGAACCAACAAGTTTGAAGCTATCTGTCGCGGATTAGGACTCCCTGACGAGCATCTGCACGTAGTGGTTCCACTCCCCAAAAACATGCCTGAGATAACTCGCATCATACGTGAGGAGATCAATTATAAGGGCACAAGCGTTATTATTCCAAGGAGAGAGTGTATACAGACTCTCAGAAGACATCTGAAACAGCAAAAAGCACAGGAGAAGAAGTAATGAAGACAGATATTATCCTATGTGGTGTAGGAGGACAGGGCATCCTCTCTATCGCCACAATCATCGGCGAGGCAGCCATGAACGAAAATCTTTATATCAAGCAAGCAGAGGTACACGGCATGTCTCAGCGTGGCGGCGACGTTCAGAGCAACCTGCGCATCTCGTCCGAGCCCATCCACAGTGACCTCATAGCCCTTGGCAGTGCCGACGTCATTATCTCAATGGAGCCAATGGAGGCTCTGCGCTATCTCCCTTACCTCAAGAAGGAAGGATGGATAATCACCAGCAGCACACCATTTGTCAACATACCCAACTATCCCAAGTTGGACACCGTGATGGCAGACCTTAACGCACTGCCTAACGTAGTAGCTATAGACATTGAGAAATTGGCTAAGGACAATGGCGTTCCCCGCTCAGCCAACGTCATCCTGCTCGGTGCAGCGCAGAAGGCGCTTGGTATTGAGTACGACAAGTTAGAAGAAGCCATCCGCCGTGTATTCGGCAGAAAAGGCGATGCCGTGGTCGAGGCAAACATCAAGGCTTTAGCTTTGGGGAGGAAGCAGTCATGAACACCCCTATTAGCAAAGCACTGGTTGACGGTCTGATCAGCAAGTTTGGCATTCAGGATTTTGCCAAGGCCACCATCCGTGAAGTAAAACAAGTGGCTGCATTCGCTGAAAAAGAGTCGGGCACTGAGTTCATCAAGATGGAAATGGGTATTCCTGGACTACCTGCCGCAAAGGTAGGCGTTGATGCTCAGGTAAAATCTCTGCAGGACGGCATTGCCAATCTCTATCCAGACATACAAGGACTTCCCGAACTGAAGCAGCAAGCATCGCGTTTTGTCAAGGCATTCATCAACGTTGACATCAACCCCGAGGGCTGCGTACCCGTATGCGGCAGCATGCAGGGCACCTTCGCATCATTCCTCACCTGCTCACAAGCAGACAAGAAGAAAGACACCGTGCTATTCATCGACCCAGGCTTCCCTGTTCAAAAGATGCAGCTACAGGTACAGGGAGTAAAGTATGAGACCTTCGATGTCTACGACTACCGCGGCGAGAAACTGCGAAACAAGCTGGAAAGCTATCTCTCTAACGGTAACATCTGCGCTATCGTATACAGCAATCCCAACAATCCCGCATGGATATGTATGACTGACGACGAACTGCGTATCATTGGCGACCTTGCCAATAAATATGATGTCATCATCATGGAAGACCTTGCCTACTTTGCCATGGATTTCCGCCAGGACCTGAGTACTCCTTTCCAAGCGCCCTATCAGCCCAGTGTAGCCCACTATACTGACAATTACATACTGCTCATCAGCGGCAGCAAGGCATTCAGCTATGCCGGCGAACGCATTGGTGTGACATGTATCAGCAACCATCTGTTCCATCGTCACTATGACGATCTTAGTGCACGCTACGAAGGACTGCCCTTCGGACTGGTATTCTCCACACGTATGCTATATGCCCTGTCGTCGGGCACCAGCCACAGCGCACAACATGCCATGGCAGCCATGCTCAAGGCAGCATGCGACGGCGAGTACAACTTCCGCAACGAAATTATTGTCTATGGTCAACGAGCACATAAGCTGAAAGAGATATTCAAGCGTCACAACTTCTATATCGTATATGACAAAGACCAAGATCAGCCCATCGCTGACGGATTCTATTTCACCATAGGCTACCCTGGCATGACCAGCGGTCAACTGGCTCACGAGCTGATGTATTACGGAGTCTCTGCCATCTGCCTTATCACCACAGGCAGCCATCAGGAAGGTCTGCGTGTATGCACATCCTTCATTCAGGATCACCAGTACGATCAACTCGACGAACGTATGGCTATTTTTGCCAAGAACAACCCTGTATAGACGCTACATTGTGTCAAAGTGAAAAACAAAGCTAATAACAGATAAACAAAAACGGGATAATGAAACATTTACTTGCCATCGTCATGCTGTGTTATAGCACGTCACTCATGGCACAATCAAAGCTATTGTCCGATAAGGACATGGAGTGGGTCAACACTATCAAGGAACATGTCTCCATCAATGGTTACGCACACGCAGGCTATGCCTATAGCGACGCTAATGGCAAGACGAAGAGCGACTTCAACCTGAAGCGGACGCTGCTATGGGCAAAAGTTAAAGTCACCGACCGACTGACCGCCCTCTTCATGCACGACTTCAACAGCGAGGTACAAGAGTATTGGGCAGACTATCGTGTGACCAACAACGATGCTCTGCATGTCAAGTTCGGACAGTTCAAAAACTCCCTTTCCATCGAGAACCCTCTGTCTCCTGTCTATCTGGAGCTCGTCGACGTTTGTTCTCAGTCGGTCACCTGCTATTCTGGCTGCTACGACCCGCTGTACGGTCTAAACTATGGTCGTGACATCGGTCTGGAGATATATGGTAATCTGTTCGACAACCACATACGCTATGAGCTGGAGGTGATGAACGGGCAAGGTATCAACACACGTGACGGCAATAGTGACAAAGACGTTATCGCAAGAGTAGAATATAAGCCCATCAAGGAACTACGTCTCGTGGTTAGCGGACAGAAAGGTCGTGGACATGCAGTAGGTACAGCCGCATGGAACCCTGACATCAAGGAGGGTGACAACTATCGTCGCGACCGCATCACAGCAGGTTTCGAATGGAAAAGCGGTCAGTATGCACCTGGACCACACAAGGAGGCACGCCCCATCAGCATACGTGCCGAATATCTTGCTGGCAAGGATGGTAAGGTGGACAGCCAAGGAGCCTACGCCACTACCACCGTTCCAGTATATAAAGGTATAGATATTGTCGGTTCCATCGACTATTTCGATCGTAACACCGACATGGACTATCGTCAGACACAAGCCACCGCAGGTGTACAGTACTGGTTCTACAAGAAGTGTCGTCTACAACTACAGTATACCCGCACATGGAGCGAGTACCAGAAGGACTACAACTGGCTACAAGCCCAGCTACAGTTAGCATTTTAAATTCAACATCGTGATACCGAAATACCGGAATACCGAAATAATGAAATAAAAAAAAAGCACTATGTTCATAAAGATCTTCCTCACCATCATATTCCTTACAGTCATGATTGCCGTAGGAATATACAGTCGCAAGCAGGCAAGTAGCGTCGACGGCTTTGTTCTCGGAGGTCGCTCCGTAGGTCCGTGGCTCACAGCTTTTGCCTATGGTACAAGCTACTTCTCCGCAGTAGTCTTCGTAGGCTATGCCGGACAGTTCGGATGGAAATACGGACTATCATCCACATGGATAGGCATCGGCAATGCCATCATCGGCTCCCTACTGGCATGGATTATTCTCGGCAGACGCACTAAGCTGATGACCCAGCATATTGAGAGCCGCACCATGCCGGATTTCTTCGGTACACGTTTCTCCGATCAGGGACTACGTGTCACCGCCTCTGTCATCGCTTTCGTATTCCTCATTCCCTATACCGCCGGAGTCTACAAGGGCATCTCCACCCTCTTCGAAATGGGATTCGGCATACCATACGAATATTGTGTCATCATCATGGCGATACTCACAGCCATATATGTCATCCTCGGAGGATACAAGGCCACAGCCATGAACGACTTCATACAGGGCATCATCATGCTCTTTGGCATCATCGCCATCATAGCTGCCGTGCTCAACCAGCAGGGAGGACTCACCATGGCTGTAGATAAGTTGGCACAGATCCCTGCCGATGGCACCCCCACTGTTAATGGCGGCTTCGCCACGCTCTTCGGTCCCGACCCATGGAACCTGCTCGGTGTAGTCATACTCACGTCGCTCGGCACATGGGGACTGCCTCAGATGGTGGGAAAATTCTATTCCATCACTGACGAAGATGCTATCCGTCGTGGCACCATCATCTCCACAATCTTCGCTCTCATCGTAGCTGGAGGCTGCTATTTCCTCGGTGGATTCGGCAGATTGTTCGGCACACCGCCCACCCTTCCCAATGGCAAGTTAGCATTTGACAGCATCGTTCCGTCGATGCTCACTACCCTACCCGACGTACTAATAGCCCTCGTTGTATTGCTTGTATTGTCGGCAAGTATGTCCACCCTGGCTTCACTTGTGCTCACCTCGTCCAGCACCATGACCCTCGACCTAATCTATCGTGACAAGAAGTCGCTGCCTGGCGAGGTAGAGGAAGGCGCCATCGACGACACGGTATCTGAGCATATTGAGCGCAGAAAGGTCGTAGTGATGCGCGTACTCATCGTCTTCTTCATCGTCATCTCACTGATGATTGCTCTCAACCCACCAACATTCATCGCCCAGCTCATGGGCATCTCGTGGGGAGCACTTGCCGGAGCCTTCCTCGCTCCCTTCATGCTCGGACTCTACTGGCGTGGTGTCACCACCGCCTCTGTGTGGGCATGCTTTGCATGGGGCGTAGGCATCACCGTTGTCAATATGCTCGTAGGCAACCCCATCAACCCCATCAACTGTGGAGCTATCGCCATGCTTGGCGGTTTTCCTGTAGTATGGTTGGTCAGCATCATGACAAAGAAGATGGATCGACAGACCGTTGACAGTATCTTCAAATGCTATAAAGGAAACAACTAAAACAATATGAAAAACTTTAGGCATTTACGGCAATCCCATGGAGGCTTTCAATGCCGTAGCAGAAGCCATAAACAACGGGATCATCGCTGAGGAGCGTATCAACCAAAGCGTGCGTCGCATCTTTGAGCTCAAGCATAGCATCAGACAAACGAAATGTTAAACGTTTTGCAATTTTTATAGCAAATTGTATTACAATATCGCCGAATTGTCGTACTTTTGCATTTGAAAGTGAACTAAAAACAAAAATAATAGCACTTCAGTATGATTTGGAATCCTAACAAAGAGTGCATGAGTCGCGACGAACGCGCAGCACTTCAAGGCAAGAGACTACACAAGATCGTATCGTATGTATACCATAACGTACCGTTCTATCGGCACAAGATGCAGGAGATGGACGTACGTCCCGATGACATCCAGACGATAGAGGACATCACCAAGCTGCCCTTCACCACAAAGAAAGACCTGCGCGACAACTATCCTTTTGGCCTGCAGGCAGCTCCTCAGAGCGAGATAATACGCATACATGCGTCCAGCGGAACGACGGGCAACCCTACGATTGTGGGATATACACGCAAGGACATCGGCGTATGGAGTGAGTGTATGGCACGCTGCCTCACGGCATTTGGAGTGAGCCGCAACGACATCTTCTCCGTAAGCTACGGCTATGGACTATTCACTGGTGGACTGGGAGCCCATTATGGTGTGGAGCAGATCGGTGCTTCTGTGGTACCTGCATCAACAGGAAACACCGAGAAACACCTGAAGCTGATACGCGACCTTGGCATCACCGGTATAGCATGTACACCGTCATACGCCCTGTATCTTGCTGAGACCATGGACAAGATGGGCATCACAAAGGAGCAAATCAAACTGCGTGTAGGCGCATTCGGAGCTGAACCGTGGACCGAGAACATGCGAAAGGAAATTCAAGAGCGTCTGGGACTGAAAGGCTATAACATCTACGGTTTGTCAGAGGTGATGGGACCAAGTGTCAGCTACGAGTGTCAGGAACAGAACGGATCACATATCAACGAAGACCACTTCTACCCCGAGATTATCAACCCCGTGACATTGGAAAAACTGCCTGTAGGTCAAACTGGCGAACTGGTGTTCACCACCTTGACCAAAGAAGGTATGCCCGTGCTGCGCTATCGCACACGCGACCTCTGCTCACTACTGCCTGGTGAGTGCGGATGTGGCAGAACCAACATACGCATGGGACGCATCGAGGGACGCTCAGACGACATGCTCATCATCCGTGGTATCAACGTCTTCCCATCACAGGTAGAGAGCGTAGTACTGTCGATGAAGGAGTTTGCACCACGCTACATGTTGGTAGTGGACCGCGTGAACAATCTCGACACCCTGCAAGTACAGGTAGAGCTGCGTCAGGAATACTTCACCGGCACATTCGACACGCCTGCCGCCATTGCCGCATTAGAGAAGAAACTGGCAGCCAAACTGAAGAGCGTGCTGAGCATCAGCGCCAAGGTACAGCTTAAGGCTCCTAACACCATAGAGCGCAGTCAGGGTAAGAGCGCACATGTGATAGACAACCGAAAACTATAATAACGGAAATAAGTTCGGCAAAAACAACAAGATAACTAACAAAACAACAAACACAAAAGAAACAATGTATTCTCCCTTTTTCAACCCCGACATAGAGACTATGCCACGCCAGGAGCTGGAACAGCTACAGCTGGAGCGTCTCAAGTCGACCGTAAAACACTGTATGTACTCTCCGTTCTATCAGGAGAAATTCAAAGAGTTAGGCATTACGCCCGATGACATAAAGACTCTCGACGACGTACGCAAGCTACCCTTCACCACCAAGGAAGACCTGCGCGAGAACTATCCGTTCGGCATCTGCTGTGTGCCCTTGAAAGACTGTGTGCGACTGCACTCGTCCAGCGGTACCACAGGCAACCCTACCGTGGTACTCCACACACAGAAGGACCTTGACGAATGGGCAAATGCCGTAGCCCGCTGTCTATGGATGGTGGGTAGCCGTCCTGAGGATGTCTTCCAGAACTCTGCTGGCTACGGTATGTTCACCGCTGGACTGGGTTTCCAATATGGTGCCGAGAAGGTGGGAATGCTCACCGTGCCCGCTGCAGCAGGCAACACGACACGGCAGATCAAGTTCATCAAGGACTTCGGGACAAGTGTCCTTCATGCCATCCCCAGCTATGCCTCACGCATCTATGAGGTAATGAAGGAGGAAGGTGTGGACCCTCGCAAAGACACGAAACTGCGTGTACTGTGCATCGGTGCCGAACCACATAGCGAGGAACAACGCAAACGTATTGAAGAAAACCTCGGCGTGAAAGCCTACAACTCCTATGGCATCTCAGAGATGATGGGACCAGGTGTAGCCTTCGAATGTCAGGAACAGAACGGTCTACACATCTGGGAAGACTACTTC
>ODAI012489455.1_pt1 | contig 11301 bp, 6 predicted proteins | sample 1539321 | NCBI WGS metagenome assembly ODAI01 (sample SAMN02144231, study PRJEB22623) | gut metagenome | biome: sheep rumen | host: Ovis aries | place: New Zealand
GGTGGCCGACTATCAGGAGATGCTTGAGAAAGAGTGGGTGGCACAGCTACGCCGGAAGTACACCTTCCAGGTCAATGAGGACGTCTTAAAAACCGTAAACAACCACTGATGAAGAAATCGCTTGTATCCCTGCTCTCCCTGCTCACCCTGTGGAACCTTTCCCTACAGGCCCAGTCGGCCGACTCGCTGCAGAACATCGTCGACGAGGTGGTGTGGGTCGTGGGCGACGAGGCCATTCTGAAGAGCGACATCGAGGTGACGCGCATCCAGGCAGCCATGGAGGGTATGCGCTGGAGTGGTGACCCCGACTGCGCCGTGCCTGAGCAGATTGCCGTTCAGAAACTGTTCTTGCATCAGGCAGCCATCGACAGCGTGGACAAGGACATCACGGAGAACGACATCTCCGCAGAGATAGAGTCGCGCATTGACTATATGGTGGAGCAGGTGGGCTCGCGCGAGAAACTGGAGGAGTATCGCAAGCAGAGCATGAGCCAGATACGCCAGTCGATGCACGACGACCTGCGTGACCAGCTGCTCATTCAGCGCATGAAGCAGAAACTGGTGCAGGACATCTCCGTGACACCTGCCGAGGTGCGCCGCTATTTCAAGGACCTGCCAGAGGATAGCATCCCTTTCGTGCCTACGGCCGTTGAGGTGCAGGTCCTCACACTGATGCCGAGGGTGTCGCCCGAGGAAATCAACCGCGTGAAGGACGAGTTGCGTGAATATACGGAGCGTATCAACAAGGGCGAGACGTCGTTCTCAACCCTGGCACGCCTCTATTCCGAAGACCCCGGCTCGCGCCGTTCGGGTGGCGAGATGGACTACGTGGGACGTGGCATTCTCGACCCGGCATTCGCTGCCGTGGCCTTTAATCTTACTGACCCTACTAAGGTGTCGAAAATCGTGGAGTCGGAGTTTGGCTTCCATATCATCCAGCTCGTCGACAAGCGTGGCGACAAGATAAAGGTGCGTCATATCCTGCGCAAGCCGGTAGTCAGCGACTCGGCTATCAACGTGTCGCTGGCACGCCTCGACACGCTGGCCAATGACATCCGCACGGCTTCCATACCGCAGCGGTTGCAGGGATTCTATACGGGTGACAGCTTTTCGTTCGAGGATGCCGTGTCGTTCTTCTCTGACGACAAGGACACGCGCAACAACCGAGGGCTGATGGCCAACAAGGACGAGCGCGGACAGCTGAAGTCGTCGCGCTTCGAGATGCACGAGCTGCCCACCGAGGTGGCACGCGTGGTAGACACGCTGCAGGTGGGGCAGATCTCTAATCCGTTCACCATGATCAATGAGCGTGGTAAGACGGTGTGCGTCATTGCCAAGCTGAAAAACAGGATTCCCGGACACAAAGCCAGCATCACCGAGGACTTCCAGGTGATGAAGGATGTGGTGCTCGAGCGCCGCAGGTCCACCTTCCTGCACGACTGGGTGGAGAAAAAAATAAAGAGTACTTATGTTCGCCTGAACGACCAGTATCGTGACTGCAAGTTTGAGTACGATGGCTGGGTGAGGTGAAGAGAAGTGATAAGTGAAAAGTGATAAGTGAAAAACGGGCGACTTTACAACATACAGGGGAATACAGGCAGAAGCATCGCAATGATGCTTCTGTGTGTGCTATGTATGCTCGTGGTCAGCTATGCCATGGCCTTGCCAATGGCTGCTGTCCAGGCACCGCCGAAGTCAGACCCGAAACGCGTCTACCTGATTCATGCCGATGAGCTGCGCTACGACAAGTGGCAGAACAACGATGCTCAGGTGCTCAGAGGGTCGGTGGAGTTCGAGCACGACGGCGCACGCCTGTATTGCGACAGTGCCAACTTCTTCGAGTCGAGAAACTCCTTCGAGGCCTGGGGGCACGTGCGCATGGTGCAGGGCGACACGCTCTCGCTCACCAGTGAACAGGGCTACTACGACGGCAACCAGCAGATGATGGAGGCCCACGACAATGTGGTGCTTCGCCATCGCACGACCACCCTCTATACCGATGAGCTCTACTACGACCGTATCTGGAACCAGGGCTATTTCCAGAATGGCGGACGGCTGGTGGACAACGGTACGACGCTCACCAGCGACTGGGGTGAATATCACACCGATACGAAGTGGGCCATCTTCTATTACGACGTGAAGATGGTCGACAAGCAGTTCCAGCTCACCACCGACTCGCTCTACTATGACACGCAGGTGAAACTGGCGCACATCGTGGGACCCTCGGATATCGTCTCGGGCAAGAGTCACATCTACTCTGAGCTGGGCTATTACAGCACCGTCACCGAGGAGGCCGAGCTGCTGAACCGCTCGCGTCTGGACAGCCAGGGGCGCACCCTCGTGGGCGACAGCCTCTGGCATAACGGGAAGACGGGCGTCAGCGAGGCCTTCATGAACGTGGAGTTCAACGACACGGTGAACAAGAGCATCCTGAAGTGTGACTATGGGCATTATGAGGACAGCATCGGCTACGCCGTCTGCACCGACAATGCCCTGGCTATCGACTACTCGCAGCGCGACTCTCTCTTCGTTCATGGAGACACCATCAAGGTGTTCTCGTATAACCTTGAGACGGATTCCGTCTACCGCGTTTTGCACGCTTATAATAAAGTACGCGCGTACCGTATAGATATTCAGGCCGTGTGCGACTCACTGGTGTACTCCTCACTTGACTCTTGTCTGACGATGTATAAGGACCCTATCACGTGGAATATGAACCAGCAGCTGGTGGGCGATGAAATAAGAGTCTACATGAAAGACTCGGTCATCGACCATGCGCACGTGGTGGGCAACGCCTTCTCCATAGAGGAACTTCACAAGGAGAAGTGCTACAATCAGGTGTCGTCGAAGGAGATGTTCGCCTTCTTCACTGAAGGCCGCATTCATGAGGCACAGGCCAAGGACAATGTCATCACCGTCTACTATCCAGAGGACAAGGCCGACAGCAGCTTCGTCGGACTGGTATATATGGAGACCAGCGACCTGCGCATGTTCATGGACAGTATAGGGAAGCTAAGCCGTATATGGGCACCGAAGTCCGACGGTACGATGTATCCCATGTCGCAGATTCCTCCCCAGAAACGCTATCTTGACGGATTCGCCTGGTATGACTATGTGAGGCCGCTCTCTAAGGACGATATCTTTATTTGGCGCAGCAAGAAGAAAGACGATGAAGAAACCACGGCCGTTCAACCTTAACCCTATCTACGATAATGCCGACCGACCGGTGGGCGCCTCGGTTCATGGTGCTTTCGCCGCAGGGAGAAAGCTGCGGCAGGGTAGGGGGCAGACGCTCAGCATTCCGATGCTGCTTTCGCTGCTGTTTATCTTAGTAGCGGTGTTGCTGGTTATCGCTTTCTCATGTTAGAGTTCTATTATGGCAGATAAAATACAACTTCTTCCCGATTCCGTAGCCAACCAGATTGCGGCTGGCGAGGTCATCCAGCGGCCAGCATCGGTTATCAAGGAGCTGGTTGAGAACGCCGTTGATGCCGGTGCCCACGACATTCGGGTGATGGTGGTCGATGCCGGGCGTACGTCTATCCAGGTCATTGACGATGGCTGTGGCATGTCGGAGACAGATGCCCGTCTGGCCTTCGAGCGGCATGCCACGTCGAAGATTCGTCAGGCCGACGACCTCTTCTCACTCCATACCATGGGGTTCCGTGGCGAGGCCCTGCCGTCGATTGCCGCCGTGGCGCAGGTGGCGCTCACCACTCGCATGGCTGGAGACGAGGTGGGCACGCAGCTGACGATACACGGCTCGAAGGTGGTCAGCCAGGAGCCGGTGGCTTGTCCGGTGGGCTGCAACTTCAAGGTGGACAACCTGTTCTTCAATGTGCCGGCACGCCGCCGCTTCCTCAAGACGAACACTACGGAGCTGAACAATATCCTTACTGCCTTTGAACGCATCGTGCTCGTCTATCCCGATATCTCTTTCACGCTCTATAGCAATCAGCAGGAGCTACTGAGCTTGCGGGCGGGCTCTCTGCGCCAGCGCATCGTCGACGTATTCGGAAAGAAACTCAGTCAGGAGTTGCTCCCCTTGCAGGTTGATACCGCGCTGTGCCGCATCAGTGGCTTCGTGGGAAAGCCGGAGACGGCGCGTAAGAAAGGTGCCCATGCCTTCTTCTTCGTCAATGGACGCTACATGCGTCACCCTTATTTCCACAAGGCTGTCGTCGGGGCCTACGAACGGCTTGTGCCGGAAGGCACGCAGGCCCCTTACTTCGTCTACTTCGATGTGGAACCTGCCGATATCGACGTGAATATACATCCCACGAAGACGGAGATTAAGTTCGAGAATGAGCAGGGAATCTTTCAGATACTCTCTGCTGCTGTAAAGGACGCTCTGGGACGCTTCTGTGATGTGCCCTCCATCGACTTCGATACGGAGGGACGTCCCGAAATCCCAGTCTTCGACCCGCAGGCTGACGCCGTTCGCCCGCCGCAGGTGCAGTATAATCCTTCCTATACCCCGCGCTTCCCGTCGGGGGCATCCAGCCATCATGCTACCGCCGACATGGCCGACCTCTATGCGCTGACACTCTCGCAGCCCTCGCAGCAGACGATTCCATTCTCCGGGGAGGACGAATCTCCAGTTCCCCAGCAGCTGACGGAGCGTTCACCGCAGCACTATCAGTACAAGGGGCGCTACATCATGACGGCGGTCAAGTCGGGGCTCATGATTATCGACCAGCACCGGGCCGATGTGCGTATCTGCTATGAGCGAAATCTTGAGCGTATCAGTAAGAAAATAGCAAGCACCCAGCGTGTGCTCTTCCCGGAAGTGCTGCAGTTCTCCCCCTCGGAAACGGTTATGTTGCAACGGCTGTTACCCGACCTGACGGCCATTGGCTTCGACGTTAGTGACCTGGGTGGCGGTAGCTTCGTGGTCAATGGCATCCCGGCAGGGATTGATGGCATCGACCCACTCTCGCTGCTACGCAACATCGTGACAGATGCTGTTGAACAGTCGTCGTTGGCTACTACCGATTTCCATGCAGCACTGGCTCTCAGTATGGCGCGAAATACGGCCATTGCTTATGGGCTGGTGCTTTCCAATGAAGAGATGGAACGCGTCGTTAACGAGCTCTTCGCCTGTTCTAATGCCAACTATACACCCGACGGGAATGCTATCCTCGCCATCCTTCCGCAGAGCGATATTGACCATTTGCTGACATAGCGGTCATGTGCAAGGGAAATACAAGGAGATTTAGACTTTTTGTAGAATAGAATTGGAATAATGCTTTTTTTTGAAAGAAATATTGAGATTTTCTTGGCAGGTTGTGAAAAAATGCTTAACTTTGCCACGAATTTGCACATATTGAAAGTATTAATATTATAAATTTTGTGTTCATGAAAAGGAAATTTATTAATGGATTGCTCCTGTTAGCCCTGTTTGTGGGCTTCACGGGCTCTGTGGTTTCTTGTAAGGACTACGACGACGAGAAACTTGGGAACTTGGACGGCCGAGTGGCTGATCTGGAGAATGATCTGCGGGCAAAGATTGCTGATCTGCAGACCCAGTTGAGCAATTGTCAGCAGACATGCAAGGACTTCCGCGATGCTACCAACGAGAAGTTCAAGCTGTATGTGACCATTGAGTCGCTCAACAGCACGCTCACCAACTATTACACAAAGGGTGAGACCTACAACAGGCAAGAAATTTTGGACCTGTTCAACACCAAGCTGGCTGATTACTACACGCAGGGTCAGATTGACGACATGCTGAAGAACCTCAACCTCAGCCAGTATGCTACGAAGACTGAGCTGGAAGCTTTGCAGAACAACCTTCAGGGAAAGATTGATGAGCTGGGAGAAGAGTTGAAGAAGTATGCTACCATCGAGGCGCTGAACACGACGCAGGCAGACCTGCTGGCCAAGGACGCAGAGAACCTCCAGCTGGCTTACGACAGCATTGCTCGTGCAAAGGCTGAGCTGATTACTTATGCTGATCAGGCTGCCCAGGCAAAGTATGACGCTGCTGTTCTCTATGTTGATGGCAAACTGGTGCAGGTTAATGCTGACATCGAAGCTGCTATGAATAAGGCTGTGGAAGCTTATAACCTGGCTTCTCAGGCCAATACTGCTGCAGGCAATGCTCAGACCACGGCTAATGAGGCCAAGACTCTGGCTGAAACAAACAGGGATAAGCTCCAGACCCTGAGCAGCGAGTTCAACTCGTTTAAGGACGAAGTTACCACTTCCATCAGTACTATTAATGGTACTATTTCTGAGATTCAGGAGACTGTTGCTGAAGTGTCGGCCTTAGCTCTTGCCAACTTCATTCTGATTGGCAACATGCAAGAGGCACTCGATGTACTGTCGGAGGATCTTGACGAAGCTGTCGCTCGTATCGAAGGCTTGGAGAGCGAGGATCTCGTTCTGCATTCAATGATTGAGGAAACCAACCAGACCATTTCTGGTCTGCAGGATGAGGTCGCTGCCAATAAGGCTGAGGCTGACAGACTGCACGCTGAGATGCTCGAGACAATCAGCGGTTTGGCTGAGGCTATCGCTGAGAACGCCGCAAATATCGAAGAGGTGAAGCAGGACGTTGTCACCAAGGTGGCTGACCTCCAGGGCCAGATTAACGAGGCCAACGAGGCTATTCAGGCTAACACCGATGCTATTAACGCTCTGACTGGCGCATTCAAGAACGTGGCTGCCAAGTGGATTACCGGCATTGAGCTGAATGGCAGTTACAATCCTATGTTCGGTGAGCTGAACCTCCCCATTGACATTCGTTCGAACATGCTCATTTCCTTCCACGGCACACTGGGTAACGACGGTATCGAGTTCCCCACTCGCAACCAGGTTTACTATCAGCAGGAGACTGAGCAGTGGAAGAAGTTCACCAAGGAAGACGTTGATATGCTGGGTGGCATCACTCCTATCGAGATGGCTGGCAATAAGACCATCATCAACCTCAATGACGAGGGTACAGAAGTTGGTAATGCTGGTACACTCTACATGACCATCAACCCCACCGACCGCGATTTCACTGGTACTGAGTTCAAGCTCATCGACAGCAACGATAAAGAGTCGCCCGTTAAGATTGAGCCTTTGAAGAAGAGCAATCACACTCTGTGGTTCGGTTACACCCGTTCTGGTGTTGAGGGTGCTCAGAGCAGCAATGGCTTCTATGAGGCTAAGGTTACTTATAGCGAGGCTGCCCTGGAGAGCAACAACCGCCTGCGCCTCGACATCGAGAAGCTGAAGGACGTTGTTAAGGACCTGAAGGACTATAAGAATGGCTTCGACCTGCACAACCTCACTGAGGCTGTCTACTTCAACATCAATCAGTTCCTCATTGCCAACGCCGTTAAGGCTACTTGGACTGACGAACTGGGCACGAAGAGCGTTGTTTCTCAGTACGGTATCGGTGCTACCAGCATCAAGCCTCTCTCGTTCTCATGGGGTAAGGACCTGGGTGAGATGACCTTCGGCCTCGGTATGGCTGAGGACTTCATCGACCGACTCATCGACAAGGCTGCCGCCGGATTCCCCGAGCTGCGCTTCATCGACTATACCATCGACGACATCGCATTTGAGAAGTTCGAAGACCTCGACGGTGATGGTCAGATTGATCCCAACAACATCGTGGCTACCTTCAACCTCAAGGTCACCAGCCTCTATCTCTGGGAACAGGGATATAAGGAGGTTTGGGTGAATGTTCCCACATGGCATGCATACGACACTAACGGCAAGATTCATACCATTCACCCCGCTGATGTGCGCGTGAAGATTTCAATTGAGCCCGTTGAAGGCTATGCCGGTCAAGTGAATGTCTGCATTTCCTACGATATCACCGAGGAGCTGCGTCGTCTGGCCAACTACGACCATGACAAGGATAATGCCGAGGAGATGGAGCGTATCCGTCAGCAGATTGATATGTACCTCGATGATATCCGCGACTTCCTCAACGACCTGAAGGACATTAAGCCCAGCAAGATTGCTGACAAGGCTAAGAGCGCTATTTCTGACTACTTCGACGAGATTTATAAGCGCTACAAGCGTTACCTGAACCCGAACAAGTACGTTCAGCCCACGCTGCTCGTCAAGAGCGAGGATGGCTATCGTCGTCTGAGCCGTTCGGTTAATGTTCCCGCACAGATCAAGGGCACCAGCCTGTTGCTTGCTCCTACCACCTACACTGCTGAGATTATCTCGCCTGCTTACAAGAAGTTCGTGGCTGTGACCAACGTCTTCAAGGGTGAGGCCAGTGCTCAGGGTGGCGACGCTGCCTGCAAGAGCGTCCTTGACAAGGCCAATGCTCAGAGCCGCATCAACGAGGTCATCAATGGTGGCTGGGGCTCGTACATCGACTTCGAGGCTGAGGATGGCTACACTTACGAGGTGCTCTACTCCGCAGTCGACTACACCGGTCTGGTGTTCACTGAGAAGTACTATTTCACGGTCAGTAAGTAATTTCATCAACTACTAAAGGAGATTTGACAATTATGAATATCAAGAAATCAATACTTACCTGTATGCTGATGCTGGGCTTCGTCTCAGCATCGGCACAGGAACCACAGGATGCACCGGAATTTGTCTTCAATCCTCATTGGTACGTGCAGGTGCAGGGAGGTGTTCAGCACACCTTAGGTGAGCTGTCCTTCGGCGACCTCATTTCACCGAATGCTCAGCTGACACTCGGCTATCAGTTCGACGAGGTGATTGGCGCACGTCTGGCTGTTAACGCCTGGCAGTCGAAGGCTGGTTCCGACTACGGCAATCTGGGCAAGTGGGACTGGAAGTGGAAGTATGTGGCTCCCACCGTTGATCTCACCGCCAATCTCTCGAACCTCTTCTGTGGTTTCAACCCCAACCGCGTCTTTAACCTCAGCATCTTCGCTGGTATCGGTGCCAACATTGGTTTCGACAATGACGACGCTGCTGCTGCAAAGACCGAGATTCTGAAGATTCACGACTACACCAAGACCCTCAATGCTCCCATGGAGTACTGCTGGGATGGCTCAAAGGCTCGCTTCGTAGGTCAGGCCGGTATCATGGCCGACTTCCGCCTCAGCGATGCTGTCAGCCTTGGACTGGAGCTGGCTGCTAACACGCTCAGCGACAAGTACAACTCAAAGCGTGCCAAGAATGCCGACTGGTATTTCAATGGCCTGCTGGGTCTGAAGATTAATCTTGGTGACGCTTATGTTGCCTGGCAGCCTGGCATGAAGTTCCGCCGTGGCCTGTTCAACCGTCAGCCTCGCGTGGTCGAGAAGGTGGTTGAGAAGAAGGTCGAGGTCGAGAAGATTGTCGAGAAGCCCGTCTACATCGACAAGATTGTCGAGGTTGAGAAGAAGCAGGAGCCGCTGCGCCGCGACGTGTTCTTCACCATCAACAGCTCGCGCATCGATCCCACTGAGGGGCAGAAGATCGAGGACATCGTTGCCTTCTTGCGCCTCAACCCCGCAGCAAAGGTCACTGTCACTGGTTATGCCGACAAGGGCACGGGTAACGCCAAGATCAACGAGCGCCTCGGTAAGAACCGCGCTCAGGTTGTGGCCGACCGTCTGGTCAAGCAGTACAAGATCGACCGCTCTCGCATCATCATCGACAGCAAGGGTGACACCGAGCAGCCGTTCGCTGAAAACGACAAGAACCGTGTGACTATCTGCATCGCAGAGTAAGCCGCTACGCGTTAATCGATTCATCCTGCCTTGCAGCTGGCCTAAAGGGCGGTTGCAAGGCAGGATTCTTTTAGTCTTTTAAGGTATTCTCTTTATGAACAGAATTCTACTCTTCTTTCTATCAGCCCTCTTCAGCACTACCGCCCTGGCGCAGTTCACCAGCAATGGCTACTACCGCGTGCAGAACGTGGGGTCTTCTCGTTATATCGACATGATAGACAACAAGACCACGGGGTTCAGCTATGCCAAGACGGCCTACGACATCGACGCCCTTGTGTCGCGCAAGCCCTTCAGCTGGGTTGCTTCCGATCCCGGCTCTGTCATCTATGTGGAGTCGAAGGGCAATTCGATGTATAACCTGAAGGCTCAGGGCACCGATGCCTACAAAGTGGTGACCCGCTATCTGAAGCTCACCAGGCAGACGCTTAGCAATGGCAAGTATGCCTATTTCGCTTCTGCCACTGAGCAAGGCATCACCCTCTATCTCTATGATCAGGATGACGATGGCGAGAACGACGAAGGACGCCTCTATACGATGAAGACTGGTTCGAACCTGATGCGGCTCTGGTACATCACTCCGATTTCTGCTACCGATGATAGCAACTATTTCGGCGTTGACGGTAAGGTTACCGCTGGTGGAAAGCAATACACCACGTTCTATGCCTCTTTCCCCTTCACCTTCACTTCGTCGTCCATGAAGGCCTACATCGTGAAGAAGGTCGATGGAGACATGGCTGTCTGGCAGGAGGTCAGCGGCAAGGTTGCCGCCAGTACCCCTGTCATCATCGCCTGTGCAGGTACTTCACCCTCGCAGAACCGCCTCAATCTCGAGTTGCAGGACGGCACCGCCCCCTCGGGCAACCTGCTGAAGGGAGTCTATTTCGAGAACTCTCAGGTGGAGTATATCGCTCGTTCGCTCCGTCTGGGCACCGAGCCTTTCCACCTCAATGTCACACCTAACGACCCGAACACCATGCGCCTGCTTGGCGTCACGTCGAAGGGCAAGCTGGGCTTCGTGAAGAGCGACGTGAAGTACGTTCCCCAGAACAGCGCCTACCTGAAAGTAGCTGCTGGTTCGCCCGATGAGATTACGCTCATGACGCAGGCCGAGTACGACCAGGCGGTGGCCCTTGACGTGGTCACCGTGACGGCCAACAACAAGCAGCGTGTCTATGGCGATGCTAACCCTGCGTTCGACTATGTCGTCTCCGGCACTGGCACCATCAACGGCCAGCCCACCATCAGCTGCGAGGCCACCCAGGAGTCGCCCGTCGGCACCTATCCCATCGTCGTTGGCAAGGGCAGCGTGAGCAACCACACTTTCAACGCCGTCAACGGTACGCTCACCGTGACGAAGGCTCCGCTCACCGTCACCGCCCGCAGCTATACCATTAAGCAGAACGAGGCACTGCCACAGTTTGCCGTCGATTATGCCGGCTTCAAACTGGGACAGACCAACAGCGTGTTCACCGCGCAGCCTGTCATCACCTGCAATGTGCCTGCCGACAAGACACCCGGCACCTATCCCATCACCGTCAGCGGCATCACTGCCCAGAACTATGAAGTCAGCTATGTGGCAGGCACGCTCACCATTCAGCAGGCCGACCCCATCACCGTGAAGGCCACCAGCCTGAAGAAGGAGTATGGCGACGCCGTA
>ODAI012689954.1_pt1 | contig 11301 bp, 11 predicted proteins | sample 1539321 | NCBI WGS metagenome assembly ODAI01 (sample SAMN02144231, study PRJEB22623) | gut metagenome | biome: sheep rumen | host: Ovis aries | place: New Zealand
CGGACTTTGCTTTCTCGCCCGCTTTGAAAATCTCAGAACAGGAGAGATCACCGAACGGCCGCTGCAGATAACGGCTCCCGGGCGTCGACCGATAAGGATTCCTCTTCCGGGACAGTTGGTCCATGCCGGCCGCTATGAAATTTCTGTCCGAATAGAGGAGATGACGGATCCGATGAGGCTGTTCGTCAGGAAGGCCGGGGCGCAGACGCAGCTGCAGCTGTCGGTCCTCCCGGAGGAAGCGCCCATAGGCCTGAGCCTTCTCGGCAGCGCGCCGGCCATGCTGGACAGCGATCGTTATTCAGAGAAGAGAAGGGGCAACGACCCGGGAGAAGTCCGGAGCATCTATGAATATCAGCCGGGAGATCCGGTCCGCAATATCCACTGGAAGCTGTCGGAAAAAGTCGACAAACTCCTGGTCAAAGAACTGGGAATGCCGGTCGCCGATCCCATGCTGGTCCTTCTGGGATCCTGCGGACAGACCGGGGGAGAAGAGGCTGCTCAAGCCTCGGATACCGTACTGGCGGTGTTTGCCTCTCTCCTGTCTGCAGCTCTGGAGGCGGAACTGGATTGCTGCGCCGGCTGGCAGAACCGGGAGGGCGTTTTTCAGACGCGAAGGATCACTGGTCCGGAGGACCTGACGGTCTGCGCATCGGACTATATGGAAGCACCGGCGGAATGGAGGGGGACCATCGCATCCTTCTGGGAGGATCCGGGAAGAGAGCGGTTTTCTCACCTGATCGTCGTTGGTGAAGACCACCCGGCGGACCTGGACCGTATTGCCGGGGGATGTCAGATCACCCTGCTGCAGTACGGCCACTCCGCAAGTATGAGGGATGATGGAGGTGTATCTGTGATCGGTTTTGAGAAGGATGACTGGAAACAGGTACTTACAGAGATAGAAGTGTAGAGACAGGAGAAGGATGCTGCGGCGAAAGAACCAGACGAAAGCGACCGAATACGAGTACATTGGCGACACCCGCAGGCAGGGGTGGATCCTGCTTGCCGGACAGGTGTTTCTTTTTGGTCTGTGCTGCAGCAACCTGCTCGTCATGGCAGGGGAAGCCTCCCTGATCCCCTGGCTGATCCCGGGGGCAGCCGCCTTTGGCGCGGCCGCCGGCTTCTGTGACCGTGTGCCGCCGGACCGGACCAGACGCCGGGGCCGGACAGCTCTGATCCTGGCAGCGATGCTGCTTGCGGGAGGGATCGTCCTTCACAGCAGCCTGATCATGGGCACGGAGATGATCCTGAATCACCTCTATGCTCTGGGAGAAGAGGCTCAGGCCTATTTGTATGATCGCTTTGAGATCCCCGCGGAGGAAGAAATAACTTCGGGCCGTTCCAAGGCCCTGGCGGTCCTTTGGATGGGCCTTGCGGCAGGAGGCCTGACAGGGATCCCGCCGGTGCGGATGCGCCAGTGGATCCTGGCCGGCGCTGTCCTGGGAGTGTTCGGCTGCCTGGCCTATTTCGGTCTGGTTCCGATGGCCCTTCCCATGGGTCTGCTGCTTCTTGCGGGATGCATTGCTCTGTCCGGCGGAAGGCTGCGGGCGGTCCTGCCCCTGCTGGCCGTCCTGATCGTGATCTTCGGTGTGATCATGGCCGTCGATCCCGGAGAAAACACACAGGTGTCCCGGGCAGATGAACAGCTGAGGGACCGGATGGCGCTTTCGACGGTACGGCTGGAGGGCATGCAGGCGCCCCAGCAGGAGGAAAACCAGGACCAGCAGGAGGACGAAGGGGATTCCGGAGGAGAAGACAGCCAGCCAGAAGACATACAGAAATTCCTGCACCATAACATCAAGGGCATCCTGCTCCTGATCCTGCTGGTCGCATGCGTTCTCTTCATACCGGCGGTGCTGCGGGACCGTCTGGAAAAGCGGCGCAGGAAGAACCGGGCCGGGATCGACAGCGAAGATCCCGCAGAGGCGATCCGCGCCATGTTCCCATATGCGGTACGGTGGCTGCAGGCGGAAGGAATGACCGTCGGCAACAGGACCTACGTGTCTCTTCAGCCCAGCGTAAACAGAAGGTTTTCCGAGCTCTACGGGGATCGCTACGGGCAGATGCTGCAGCTGTGGCGGGAGGCCGCCTACAGCAGTCATCCAATGGACGAGGAAGGCCGGGCGTCGATGGTGGAGTTCCTGCAGGAGACGATCCGCATGGTCAACGGCCGGGCCGGATGGAGGGACCGGATGCGCTTCAAATATGTGCTGGCGCTTTGATCGAGGTAGGAAATGAACCGACAGACCAGTTTTTACAAGTTCATATTACTGATCTGCCTCATGGCTGCAGCCCTGATGATCCTCAGCGGATGCCGTAGCCGTATTTCCGACGCCCCGGAAGCAGAGGAGACGGTGTCGGTCGAGGGGGTGCAGGATATCCTGCAGCAGTATGAGGACCTTCGTGAGGACCTGGATCTGGGGCAGGCGCCGCCTCCGATCCTGCAGAAGCCAAAGACGGAGCCGCAGACGAGCGAGACTCCTTCCGCCAGTCCCTCAGCAGAAGGACCCGGCAGCCACAGCAATGGCCCCGGGGGAACCGGTAACGGAAATGGTGGCAAGGGAAACGGTGGCAAGGGAGACAAGGACTCCGACAAGGAGAAGCCGAAGCAGACAGTCACCGTACGTCTGGATCCAGCCGGCGGCATCTGTGAAGCGAAGAAGCTGTCAGTAGTTCCGGGCAGGGCCTATGGCGCCCTTCCGCCGGCTTCGAGGGAGGGCTATGTGTTCCAGGGATGGTTTACCGCAGCCGAAGGAGGCAGCCAAGTGACCGCAGATACAAAGGTCCGCAGCAAGAAGAACCATACCCTGTATGCCCACTGGGAAAAGATCGGAGCGGAGACAGCCTTCACGGTGACCTTCGAAGCCAACGGCGGCCGGATCAAAAAAGCGAGTGCGACCCGTACCCTGCGGCAGGGAGACGCCTATGGCGCTTTCCCGGAGGTCTTTCGGGACGGCTATCAGCTTGAGGGATGGTTTTCCGAGCCGGAAGGGGGCACGCAGGTCTTTGACAACATGCCCTTCCCCGGAGAGGGAGACCAGGTCCTTTACGCCCACTGGATCTACGACCCATATGCTTACTGGTCCTACCGTCTGCGCAACACAACAGAAAAGATGTACTCCTGTCAGGTCATTGCCTGCTATGTTGAGTTCGACGAAGCCGGGATCACGGCATCCAGCTGTCCCCTGCTCACAGACTGCAAGGCGCAGAACGTGGCGATGAACCGGGGAGATGATATCGTCGTAACGGACGCCTGGGTGAACGGGAAGAACCCGAAGGCGGTGATTAAATGCACCGGAGGGGATGCAGAAGCCGCCTACCAGGAGATGGCACAGCGCTTCCCGGGCCGGCGGGTCCTGGTGGCGCCGGCACAGGCCGTATACGGCAATGAGAACGAGCAGCTGTTTTATAAGCTGAATCTTGGCGTTCTCCTCTATCCCACATGGTTTGCGGATATCGATCTTGCCCAGGCGGCTTCCGAACTGGGGGTCGGCGGACAGATCCTGGAGTAGGAGGAAGCAAATATTCATCCCCCTGGGGGGCTTGCGGGGCAAAAAGCAGGGATGGTATCATGAAACATATCATGCAAAAGCTGGACAGACCAGCCTTTGCGCAACGGGAAGGAGAAGCAACATGAAGAAGAAAAACCGTGCTGCGCGGCTGGCGCTTGCCCTGCTGATGTCACTTTGCCTGACAATGACGATGATGCCGTCGCTGGCTTTCGCAGCAAATGATGGAGACGGAACGCCGGGAGAAGAAGCCGCACAGTATGCAGGCAAGACCGTCGTGGTCTACACCGGCAATCTGAGAGGCGATCTGGACGCCTATGCCAAAGTGGCTGCGGCCAGGGATGCGTATTATGAAGATGGCGCAGACGAGGTCTACCTTGTGGACGCGGGAAACTACCTGCAGGGTTCCAGGTATGCCAACAGCTCCCGCGGTGCGGTCGTATATGACCTGATGGATGAGGCGGGTTATGATGTTGCGGCCATGGGCGTATATGAGTTTGTTTTCGCGGATGCGACGACCGGGCAGAAATTCCATCAGAATCTGACGAAGTATCATACTCAGGCTATGCTGTATGATGGGATCCAGGAGACGACATATAATAAGAATATGCCGGGTACCAGTACGGCGACACTGGCCGCAAGGGAGAAGCCGGGGTTTAAAGTCATCGCGTCGAATCTGGAAGGGGAATCCGCAGTATCTCTGGGAGCTGCGGTCCAGTCCATCGGAGCCAAGGAGAAACTGTACAGTTTCGATAAAAACACTGTTCTTGATGATGGCGATCTGAAGATCGGATTCGCAGCCCAGACGGACAGCGCAGTCGAAGGATACCTTCAGGACGGCGACCTGACAGGACTGACATTTACGGAGAATGCTGCTCTGCCGGAAGGAGCGGATGTTATCATCGGTCTTTCCAACGACGGCAAACCGGTCAACGGTGCGAATGAGACGATCTCTGCTGCAACGGATGCAGAGGAAAGCATGGGGGCGCTGGTGATCGATAATGAAAGCAAGGCGATCACGTCAGAAGAACTGGACCTTTCAGTGGAGGACACCGATGTTGCGGCAGCAGTCTCCGCGGCAAAGACTCAGCTGGAAGCGGCAGACCCGAAGGTGGCGACGTCTTCTGTGATGCTGAACGGAAAGAAGAGCGTCAACCGTGCCCAGGAATCCAATCTGGGAGACCTGGTGACAGATGCCCTGCTCTGGTATGCTTCTGAGGGAACAGAGGACTTCCACTTTGACGGATTCAAGAAGGACGTGCCGGTAGTTGCGATGCAGAACGGCGGCAACTGCTATGAATATCTCTACACAGGAGATGTGACCGTGACCGACCTGTTCCGGTCCTATCCCTATTCCCCGATGGGAGTAGGCATTCAGTATGTCACAGGAAAGTAACTGCTGGAGGCTCTGGAAGAGGACAACCAGACCAACCCCTGCAACGGATTCCCACAGGTTGCGGGAATGACCTATAATCTCGATGTGAACGAAGACTTTGACGCGAGCATCGTAGAGACGTATGGAAGCTATCAGGTTGCGGATTCCTTTAACCGGGTCAGCATCACTTCCGTCGGAGGACAGCCCTTTGATCCGGAAGCGACCTACGCGGTCATCGCGGATAATTTCGTTCTGAACGGCGGAGATACCAACTACGTGTTCAAGAAGGTCAGAACGGAAGACAGCTATATCAATAACGGCAATGGTGTCCTGACAAGAAATATCGTAGAGAAGTACATCACCGAGAAACTGAATGGTGAGATCGGTGAAGCCTATGCCCAGCCCCAGGGAAGGATCACCTTCGGCGATTCAGACTATAAGGTGGCGAAGGCAAAAGCAGATCAGGCAAAGGCCGATTATGAAGACGCAGTGAAGGCCGGTAATGCGGCCAAGAGCGCCGCCGCCGCTGCAGCATATAAGAAAGCTGCAGAGGAACTGAACAAATGCGCAGCCATCACTCAGAACAGCGACAAGATCAGCGAGGCAGCAGCAATCGCAGAAGAAGCCGGCGCAGCGGATAAATCCGCACAGGAGGCTAAGGTCAAGAGCATCAAGTCAGTGACCGTCAATGCCAAGACCGTCAATGCCGCCGCGATCAAAAAAGCCATCGCAGCCGCCGGAGGCTCTGAAGCTTATGTCAAGCAGGTCGTGATCGGAAGCAAGGTAAAGAAGATCTCCAAGGGAACCTTCAAGAAGTACCCGAAGGTCACTGCCATCCAGATCAAGAGCAAGAAGCTGAGCAAGTCTTCTGTAAAGGGCGCCTTCAAGGGCTCCAAGGTCAGAACCGCGAAAGTGAACGTCGGATCCAAGAAGGTAAACAAGAAATACGTTAAGAAGTACAAGAAATTCTTCACGAAGAAGAACGCAGGAAAAGCGATCAAGGTAAAGTAACCGGATGAACATCATCGAAGGAAAAAAAATATCTTTTCGATATCCCCAGGGCCGGCGGCAGGCCCTGCGGGAAGTCTCTTTGACAGTGCAGGAGGGCGAGTTCATCGCCCTCCTCGGTCATAATGGGTGCGGTAAATCCACCCTGGCCAGACACATCAATGGGATCCTACCCCTGCAGGAGGGCTCTCTTCTCGTGGCGGGAATGGATGCCTGCGGCAAGGTGGATGTGTGGAAGCTGCGCCGCAAGGTGGGCATGGTATTTCAGAATCCCGACAACCAGTTCGTATCATCGGTGGTAGAGGATGACGTGGCGTTTGGGCTGGAGAATTATCAGGTCAGCCGCGACGTGATACCCGGGAAAGTATCCGAGGCACTGAAACAGGTCGGCATGGAAGGATTCGAAAAACGGATGGTCCACTCTCTTTCGGGAGGTCAGAAGCAGCGGGCGGCTCTGGCAGGCGTGCTGGCCTTGGATCCCGATATTTTCATTTTTGACGAAGCCACGGCAATGCTGGACCCGGAAGGGCGGGCCGAAGTGCTGGATCAGATCGAGGCCCTTCATGGGCGGGGCAGGACGATCCTGATGATCACCCACTATGTGGAGGAAGCCGTGCGGGCAGACCGGGTCATCCTCATGAAGGATGGCGAGGCCATCGCGGCCGGTCCGCCCCGGGAGGTCCTGTCCCAGGGAGATCTTCTGGCTCAGACCGGACTGCTTCCCCCGCAGCCGGCAAGGGTCTGGATGGAGCTGAAAGAACAGGGGCTGGTCCCGGAGGATCCGGAGGACCGGTGCCCCCTGACAGAGGAGGAGCTGGCGGAGAAGCTATGTCGATCGAGGTCCGGAGCGTAACACATGAATATAACAGCGGAACGGCTCTGGCGGTCCGGGCTCTGGAGAAGGTCAGCCTTTGCGTGAACGAAGGGGAGATCGTCGGTCTGATGGGACACACCGGATGCGGCAAATCCACCCTGATGCAGGTCATGGCCGGCCTGATCGTGCCCAGCCAGGGAACCGTACTGGCCGACGGAGAGGACATCTTCGGCGACCACTACCAGCGCGGGAAGCTGAGGCAAAGGCTGGGCGTGGTGTTTCAGTATCCGGAGAACCAGCTCTTTGAGAGCACCGTGTACCGGGACGTGGCCTTCGGCCTTAAGCACAGCGGCCTATCGGCAGAGGAAAAGGACCGGAACATCCGGTGGGCCCTGCAGATCATGGGCTTTGATCCTGACGCCGTGGCCAGACTGTCTCCCCTGGGACTTTCCGGCGGAGAGAAACGGCGCCTGGCGATCGCGGGGGTACTGGCGGTCCGGCCGGCCTATCTGATCCTGGACGAGCCAATCGCAGGTCTGGATCCTGCGGGAAGAGAACGGTTCATCCGGCTTCTGGAGGACCTGTCCGGGGATGGGATGGGGATCCTGATCATCTCCCACAACGCGGATGCGGTCGCCCAGTGCGCAGACCGCCTGTACCTGATGAAGCAGGGCGAGATCTTCGGCGGAGGATCTGCGGCAGAGGTCTTTGCGGATGAAGATCTGGTCCGCTCCTGCGGGGTGGAGATCAGCGGACCCCAGAGGATCCGGCAGGCCATAGCAGCCAGGGATCCCGGATTCGACGCAGCGGTCCTTACCCACGAAGACCTGATGGAGGCGCTGGGCCAGTGGCTCGGCGGAGACGGGCGATGAGGGGCGGCATCGGTGGGATCACCGGCCGCTACATCCCGGGAGATACCCTTCTCCACCGGCTGGATGAGAGGGCCAAGCTGTTCGGTTTTCTGATCCTGATCGCGGCGGTCATTATGACCGATGGTCTTTGGGGATATCTGCTCATGGCGGTTTTTCTGCTCCTGCTCGGATTCGTGTCGGGCCTTCCGGTCCGGGAGGCCTACGGATCGATCTGGCGGCTGATGTCCTTTTATGTGATCGTCTTCCTGATGAATGCGTTGTTCTTCACTTCACAGGATCCGCTCTGGCACTGGGGTATCTTCACCTTGTCCCGGGAGGGGATGATCCAGGGAGCCAATGTGGTCTTCCGGATCGCGATCGTGATCGTTCTGAGCAACATGCTGATGCTGACCACCTCTGCGGTCGGTATCATGACAGCCCTTGAGGCCCTGGTGCGGCCGCTGAAATATCTGCACCTTCCGGCGGAGGAGATCGCCATGATCCTGTCGATCGCCCTCCAGTTCATCCCGACCCTGCTGGAGGAGAGCGACACGATCCGAAAGGCCCAGATCGCCCGCGGGGCCAGGTTCGAAAGCCGGAAGCTCCACGAGAAGGCTATGGCCATGATCCCTATGATCGTGCCGATCTTTCTGGCCGCTTTTCGGCGGGCGGACGAACTGTCGGTGGCCATGGAAGCCCGGGGCTACCGGGGAGCGAAAAATCGTACTGCGAAGAAAGCAAAAGGAATGACCGGAAGCTCCTGGGCGGCGCTGCTGGTCTGTGCAGCCATCTGTGCTGCGGAGGTTTTGATATGAATGTCACCGGATATAACGAAATGAGCAGTGTCAAGAAATCGATCATCTGCGCGGTCTGCATCGCGCTCTGCTATATTCTTCCCCTGCTGTTCCACGGCATCCAGAACGCCGGGTCCATCTTCTGCCCCATGCACATCCCCGTGTTCATCTGCGGGCTGATCTGCGGCTGGCATTACGGGCTTCTGTGCGGTCTGGCCGGGCCGGCCATCTCCAGCGCCCTGACCGGGATGCCTCCCATCGCCTATATGCCGACCATGATGGTGGAGCTGGCCATCTACGGAGTGGTCGCCGGTCTGATGATGCGTTATGTGCGGACAAAAAACACCTATGTGGATCTGTATCTCAGCCTGATCGTGGCCATGATCCTGGGAAGGATCGGGGCAGGTATCGTCCGGGCCCTGATCTTCACCCGAGGAGCCTATTCGATCGCCATGTGGGTCTCCGGCTATCTGATCACCTGCTGGCCGGGCGTACTGATCCAGTTCGTTTTCATCCCGACGATCATATTCGCCCTCATGAAGGCACAGCTGATCCCCCTGCGCTATCCGCAGCAAAAGCTGGACATGCCGCGGGGCCAGATAGAGAAGTGGTAGCAATATGGAAAGGAGAGTTCAGATGAGCTGTCAGATCAATCTCGAGGAAGTGATCCGTTTTTTTGATCACTGCGCTCCGAACTGGGACAAGACAAACGTAAGAAATGAGCCGGTGATCCGGACCATCCTGGACAACGGCGGTATCGGCGAGGGCTGCCGCGTACTGGATGTGGCCTGCGGGACCGGTGTCCTGTTCGAAGACTACCTGGGAAGAAATGTTGAGCGGCTGGTCGGAGTGGATGTTTCCCCGGAGATGATCCGGATCGCCCGCAGCAAATTCACCGATCCGAGGCTGGAGATCCTCTGCGGAGACATCAGAGCCGTGGACACCGGGAAACCCTTTGACTGCTGTATGATCTACAATGCCTTCCCCCATTTCGCAGATCCCCAGGGCCTGATCCGGCTGCTGGCAGGAAAACTGATCCCCGGCGGCAGGCTGTCGGTCGCCCACGGACTTTCCCGGGCCCAGCTGGCCAGGCATCACTCCGGAGCCGCCCATCACGTCTCCATGGAGCTGCCGGAGGCAGAGACCCTGGCGGAGATGTTCGAGCCCTGGTTCGATGTGGATGTCTGCATCTCCAATGACGAAATGTATCAGGTCGCAGGCAGGAGGAAATGGAAATAACAGGAAATAATGCTTGAATATGGAACGATAGTGAGATATAATGAAGTCGGCTTGAATTAGTATATACCGTGGTATATACTTGATGCAGGAGGTGGTTGTACCATGATGACTGCAAAAGTATTCGAGAATGGACGGAGTCAGGCTGTGCGGCTTCCCAAGAAGTATCAGTTCGATGGAGATGAGGTCCTGGTCACGAAAGTCGGTGAGATCGTCATGCTCATGCCAAAGAAGAGCAAGTGGAACGGATTGCTGCAAAGTCTAGACATGTTTACAGACGATTATATGTCTGAGAGGATCCAGCCAGAAGCGGAAGAGAGAGAAGAACTATGAAATACATGCTTGACACAGACACCTGCATCTATGCGATCAAGCGGCGTGGTAATGTTCTGGATCAGATCCTGGCCCACGATCCGGCTGAGATCTGTATCTCCGCGATCACCTATTCTGAACTGAACTGCGGCGTGGAGAAAAGCAGCTCCCGTGAGCGGAATCGGATCGCTCTGTTATCGTTTCTGGCAGAAATAGAAGTCGAGGATTACGATGATCTGGCGGCGGAAGAGTACGGAACGGTTCGAGCTGCGCTGGAGCGAAGGGGAGAGCCGATCGGCGCCATGGATCTGCTGATCGCGGCTCATGCCAGGTCCATCGGAGCAACGATCGTGACCAACAATACCAGAGAGTTTGGAAGGGTCGATGAACTTCGTATGGAAAACTGGCTGTGATCCTTCGGAGAAATCTGAATTCACCGTTGCATTCCAGCCTTTGCGGTGGTATGATACCTCATGTAAAACGATGACGGGAAGAGTAAGCCGCATCCCCTGCGTACAGAGAGAGACCGCAGCTGAGAGTGTCTCCGCAGGCGCGGGCCGAAGACCATCCCCGAGTGGCACCAATCCTGCCCGCCTGGCCGCGTCAAGAGCCGAATGAAGTGCCGGATCTTGTGCAAAAGGCTGGCCAGCCTTTGCGAGAAGGACCGGAAGTTGGGTGGAACCGCGTAATGAATTTACGTCCCTTCGTGAGAGATCGCGAAGGGATTTTTTTAGGAGGAGAAACATGATCATCACATTAAAAGACGGAAGCAAGAAAGAATATCAGGAGGCCATGTCGGTCTATGACATCGCCCGGGATATCAGCGACGGGCTGGCCAGAGCCGCCTGCCTGGGTGAAGTGAACGGGGAGACGGTGGACCTGCGGACCATCGTGGACAGCGATGCCGAGGTCAACATCCTGACCTTCGACAGCGACGAGGGCAAGAAGGCCTATCGCCACACCTGCTCCCACGTACTGGCTGAAGCGGTCAAGAACCTGTATCCCGATGCCAAGCTGGCCATCGGACCGTCCATCGACAACGGATTCTACTACGATTTCGACATGCCGCCCCTCACCAGAGAGGACCTGGACAAGATCGAAAAGGAGATGAAAAAAGTCATCAAGAAGGGCGACCGGCTGGAGCGTTTCACCATGTCCAGAGACGAGGCCATCGCCTTCTACAAAGAAAAGGACGAGCCTTACAAGATCGAGCTGATCGAAGACCTGCCGGAAGGGGAGGAGATCTCCTTCTACAAGCAGGGGGACTTCACCGAGCTCTGCGCGGGACCCCACCTGATGAGCACCCGGCCCATCAAGGCCTTCAAGCTGACCTCCTCCTCCGGAGCATACTGGAGAGGCGATGAGCACAACAAGATGCTGACCAGAATTTACGGTACGGCTTATA
>ODAI013354828.1_pt1 | contig 11301 bp, 7 predicted proteins | sample 1539321 | NCBI WGS metagenome assembly ODAI01 (sample SAMN02144231, study PRJEB22623) | gut metagenome | biome: sheep rumen | host: Ovis aries | place: New Zealand
CGCATTGAAATCAAGAAATATCCGAAACTGACCGAGATCGGTTCTTACCGCAACGGGACTCAGATTTTCCGCCGCAAGGAAACCGACGGACAGCGTTACGGCGGTTTCTATACCCAGGAGCAGCTCCGCGAAGTCGTCGCCTATGCGGCTGAACGGGGTATTACGATCATTCCGGAAATCGACCTTCCGGGCCATATGCTCGGTGCCCTGGCCGCTTATCCCGAACTGGGTTGTACGGGCGGACCCTATGAGGTCAGCCAGTATTGGGGTGTCTTCCCCGATGTCCTCTGCCCGGGCAAGGAAGAGACCTTTACCTTCCTCGAAGACGTTCTTACCGAAGTGATGGACATCTTCCCGTCCGAATATATCCATATCGGCGGCGACGAGTGCCCGAAGGTCCGCTGGCACGACTGTCCGCTCTGCCAGGCCCGTATCAAGAAGCTCGGCCTGAAGGACAGGGATGGTTTCACGAAGGAGCATTACCTGCAGAACTATGTTACCGCACGGGTCCAGAGATTCCTCAACGACCATGGCCGCAAGATCATCGGGTGGGATGAGATCCTTGAAGGCGAACTGGCCGAAGGTGCGACGGTCATGTCCTGGAGGGGGACCAAAGGCGGCATCAAGGCTGTCGAAAAAGGGTTCCATGCTGTCATGACTCCGAATGCCTATATGTATATAGACTGGTACCAGACGAAGGAGCGCGACAAGGAGCCGTACCGGATCGGACACTATCTCCCGGTCGAGAAGACCTATAGCTACGAACCGATGGAGGGCATGCCCGAGAACGGCGAAGAGTTTATCGATGGCGTCCAGTGCAACCTTTGGGCCGAGTTCCTCAAAACGCCGGCAGACTTTGAGTATCAGCTGCTTCCACGAATGAGCGCAGCCAGCGAAGTCGGCTGGAGCCCCGCCGGGAGCAAGGACTACGACCGTTTCCGCAGCGCACTCGACCGGATGGTCAAGGTCTATGACCAGCTCGGCTTTACGTACTGCAAGGCGCTGTGGGGTCTTGTCGGTCTTCCGGGCCATGAGATTCCGGCCCGTTCCGCAGAAGAGCTTGATACCCTTGATTACAACAAAGTACCGTTCATGGAGGAATAGATTATGAAACGTCTGATTATCCTTCTCTGGACCGTCGCCTTGATCTGCGCATGCGGCGGCGGAGCCCGGAAAGCAGAAAAGGAAGCGGAGGCCGCCCGTCTGGATTCCATCGCGAGGGTCGAGGCAGCCGCCGACTCCGCCGCACTTGCAGCCTTGCAGGCGGAGAAAGAAAAGAACGCGCTCTCGGAAGCCTCCCAGCTCCCGGAAGAGCCTGTCTTTGACATCGTCACCAATATGGGCACGATCAAGGTCCGCCTCTACAAAGGGACTCCGAAACACCGGGACAACTTCGAAAAGCTGGCTCTCTCGGGCTTCTACGACAGCCTCCTTTTCCACCGGGTCATCTATGATTTCATGATCCAGGGCGGAGATCCGTACAGCCGTGACACCTCCCTGGTCGCCCAGTGGGGTGAAGGCGGTCCCGGCTATGAAATCCCGGCTGAATTTGTTCCGGAATACCGGCATAAGAAAGGCGCCCTTGCCGCCGCACGCCGCGGAGATATGGCGAACCCGATGAAAGAATCTTCGGGATCTCAGTTCTATATCGTCCATAATCCAGATAACTGCGCCCACCTCGACGGACAGTATACCGTATTCGGCGAGACGATCGCCGGACTGAACGTCATCGACAAGATCGCGTCGGTTCCGACCAATAGAAGGGACCTTCCGGTCCAGGAAGTACGTATTCTAAGTATCCGCCCCGATCCGGAGATGAATAAAAAGCCGGAGTAGACCAAAAGATAAAAAATTTTCCTGACGTAGAACAGAAAAAATGTCACAGGGCGCGCTCTTGGCACGAATTTAGCATTACTTACGTATGAATAGTTTTTTCATAGGTTAAGTTTTAGGTTAGAATTGCGAACGCCGCTTGCAGGGATGCACGCGGCGGTCATCTTTTTATTATTATCTTTGCAAGGTCAACAGAACGTTTATCTTCATGCACGCCGCACAGTTTCCCGTTTCGACTCCGATTATGATTCTCTGGGCCATCCTGCTTCTGGCCGGCTCCATCCTTTTTATCCATTTCCTCATCCAACTGTTACGGAAGAACAGCCGGAAAACGATCCTGGCGATCTTCGGACTTCTTCTTGTCGGAGGTGCCGCCGTCCATGTCGTCATGCTTTCGCTCTCATCGCATACGGTTACGGACGGCAACTGGATCCAGCTGGCTTTGATCTCGCTGGTCGCCGGACTCGAAATGTTCGTCGGAAAAACTTTTATCTTCGATGATATCTACGCGGCCGTTGTCTTCCATCTGCCGGGTCTGTTGCTGTGCTATCTGTCGATCTTTACCCTGATCCTTTGTTTCAGCTTCGTTATGGTATTCCAGATCCTTCCGAGACGTTTCCGCGACAGGATCTGGCTGCGTTCCCACGCCCGCCACGCGGGAGATGACAGGAAGAACCATATTTTCCTCGGAATCAATCCACAGTCCAAGGCGCTCGCCCGTTCGATCCTGAAAGAACCCGGCAACAAAGACGAGGGCGATCTGATCCTGATCGATTTTCCGGACAAGGAACGCCTCCATAAAGAGATTTCCCTCGGCGATATCTTGTCGTTCCTGTTCAGCCGGCGGAAAGAAAAAACCTTGGAAGAAGAGCTCGGGGCCGACCGCTTCGTCCTCCTGAGGGGGCTGCAGCTTTCCCGGCTCGCCCCTTGGCTGAACAACCCGCGGACCAGCCTCTATATCCTCTCCGAAAATGAAGAAGAGAACATGGAGCGGCTGGAAATGCTCACCGAAGCCGGCGATATTCCCGCCAAGATTTTCTGTCTCGTCAACCGGAAGAAAGGATATAACGGGCTCTATTCCAGCCTGCAGAGCCGAATCCGTCTGATTGACACCCATTATCTGGCATTCCAGGACATCAAATTCAATTCGCCGGAGCTCCATCCGGTCCATTTCGTCGATATCGCCCGCGACAAGGAAGGGAATCCCCTCGGCTATGTCAACGGGGGGTTCCACGCCATGATTATCGGATTTGGGGAGACCGGCCAGGAAGCGCTTGGCTTCCTGTATGAATTCGGGGCTTTCGTCGGAAAAGACCGGAAACAGGTCCCGCTGTCCATCTCCATCTACGACCCGGAAATGGACCTTCGGAAAGGCCAGTATCTGGGGATGAATCCCGGACTCAGGGACGATCCATCCCTGAAATGGTCCGACGCGCGTGCCGGCAGTGAACGGTTCTGGAAAGATTTCATCCGGGATATCCAGGATATCAGCTATATCGTCGTCGCCACGAATTCGGATTCGTTCAACATCGAAACGGCCGTTTCGCTACTGCAGAATGCAGCCCGGGAAGGGAAAGACCTCTCCAAACTGGTCATTCTCGCCCGGGAAAAGTCTCCTTCAGAAGCCTCGGCAGGCATTCTCAGCTATTACAACAACGCTTATTGCCCGAACGGGCGTCCCGTCATCTGCTCATTCGGCGGCGGGGAACGGATCTGGCGGACGGATGTTCTCTCCGGGAAAGGACTGAAAGAACAGGCCAGCCGTTTTTTCGAAGCTTTTCAGAAAGTCAAAGGAGAAGACGGGACATGGGAAGAAAGGAGGGAAAAACTAACGGCCGATCCTTCGAACCGACTCCGCAATACAATAAAACTCATGCGGCAGCAAGGCCAGGAGATCGAATGCTGTGCGCACATCCATACCAAGCTCATGCTTTCTTCCGATCAGGTCCGCGAGGCCGCCCGGCTGATTCCGGACGTTCTAGAGTCCGACCGGACCGGATTCTATCCCGAACGAGGCAAAATCTATGATTCCCTGGAGTATCTTTCTATCGGAGAACATCTAAGAAGACGTGCTTCACTGCTTGCCGCCGGGTACCGCGACGGAGAAACGGACGAGTTGCTTCAGCGGGTCCCGAACCTCCGCTCCTATGATGAGGTCAGACTGCGGCAATCCCAGCACTACGACTGGGTAACGGTCAAGACTTCCCTTTTATAAGGTCCATTCTTCATGGACCAGCCTTCCAAATCCGGCATCCCGAAAAAGAGGAGGACGGAATCACGCCCCGGAAGCGATGCCCGCTCTGCGTCTCGTCGGGGATGTCCATATATCCCGTGAACACTCCGTCCCGCTGGATCATTTTAGCCCGGGTCAGAACCGATCCGAGCGTATCGGCGAGCTCCGTATAGATATACAGGCTTTCGCCCGATGGCTCCCGGGAGGTTCCTTCAAACAGGAAACACCGTAACCAGATCCGGTCCCCGGGTGCATAACGGGCACAATCCGTGCGGACATATACCCGTTCCTGACCTTGCATGACGAAGGCCAGGAACAAGAGCACAACCGGGATCCATTTCCTCATCCCATCAGTCCTCAATAAAAATCTCAAGTGAGCGGAGCTGCTGCCAGCCGGAGGCTTGATTCCGCTACTTTTTAAAGTACTTTCCCACGACAGGCAGACCGGAGAGGGGAAGATCCTTTTTGACAAGATAACAGCAAAAGAGAAGGATCAAGGCGGTATTGACAAGGAGGGCCGGCCAGAATCCGAGGCGGGCGTTACTCCAGGTAATCCCGGCGAAAAGGACAGCCGTCAAGAGTACGTAGACAACCAGTTCCTTTAAAGGATAGGCTATCGGGAAATACTTCTGACCGACGAAGTACGAAAGCAGCATGGCCGTACCGTACCCGGCAAAGCCGCCCCAGGCGCAAGCCATATACCCGTATTTCGGGACAAAGAGCACGTTGACGGCAATCAGGACAGCGCAGCCGATTCCCGAAAAAACAGCTCCCCATATCGTTCTGTCCGTCAGCTTATACCAGAAGCTGAGATTGAAATAGATGCCCATCATAATCTCCGCCGCCATCACGATCGGGACGACCCGCAGACCGTCCCAGTAATCGCTTCGGATAATATACCGGAGCAGATTCATATAGCCCATGACGCAAAGGAAAGCCAAAAGGGTAAAAATGACAAAATACTTCATTCCCTTTGCATAGGTCTCCTTACTGTCCTTGTCCTTGGAGTTACCGAAAACGAAAGGCTCATAGGCGTAGCGGAATGCCTGGGTGATCATAGCCATGATCATGGCAATCTTCGAAGCAGCGCCGTAGATTCCGAGCTGTGCATTTGCGTCCTCTCCAGGATAAATTTTCGGGAAGAGGATCTTGTCGGCCGTCTGGTTCAAAATTCCGGCGATCCCGAGCACGAGGATCGGCCAGCTGTAGGAGAGCATCCGGCGGCTCAATGCCCGGTCGAATCCATATCCGATTCCCCGGATCTCCTTCACGAAAAAGAAGGTTACGATGGATGTACAGAACAAATTGATATAGAACACATACCCAACGCCGACAGAGGGGTCGTAAATCTTTCCGACCCAATCGGGATGCGTCTGGTAGAGTTTCGGAAGAAGGACGAAGAACAACAGGTTCAGCGCGATATTCAGGATAATGAAAAGCAGTTTCAACGCCGCGAATTTAATCGGTCTTTTCTGATACCGGAGATAGGAAAACAGGATGGCCTGGAAGGCATCCAGGGCGACGACGACCGCCAGGCTCCAGATATAGGACGGGTGATCCGGATAACCCATAGCCGTCGAAATCGGGCCGATAAAAGCAAAGACCAGGGCGACAAAGAGGATCGAAGTCCCTCCGATCATCCTCAGAATCGTCGAATAGACCAGCTTCGGATCCTCCCCTTCCTTGTTGGCGAAACGGAAGAAGGTCGTCTCCATCCCGTAGGTCAAAATCACCAGAAGGAGGGCTGTATAGGCATAGAGGTTCGTGATGACCCCATAGCCGCCGCTCGATGCGGCGATCGCATAGGTATATACGGGGACGAGAAGATAATTCAGGAAGCGCCCGACGATGCTGCTGAGTCCATATATGGCCGTGTCCTTGGCCAAAGATTTCATGTCTGCCATAGTAAAGACAAAGATAGGAATAAAACCCGCAAGAATCAAGCCTCGGCGGAACGGCTCCGGTTGACCAGCGTCACTCCGGTCAATACCAGGACCATCGCAAGCAGCTTCTGCCAGGTTATGCTGTCCTGACCGATCCAGACGCTGACAACGGCAGCGATAATCGGCTGGAGATACGAATACATGCTGACGAGCGTCGGCCGGATACGCTGCTGGCCGAATGGAATCAGGAAATAGGCGAAAAAGGTCGCAAACAGAATCAGGTAACCGATCTCCCACAGAATTCCGGAAGGGATCGACGCAAAATCAGTCCGGACGAGGTCTCCGGCTGACAAAGGCAGGGAAACCAGCAGGGAGACCAGGAACATCCATTTCATGAAAGTAACGACGCTGTAGCGGGAAATCAAGGTCCGGAAAGCGCCGAGATAAAAGGCGAAACTGAGGCTGTTGAGCAGCAGGAGGACAAAGCCTTCCGGAGCAGTCCGTTCAACGGCGCCCGCAGAACGCACAGAATTGAAAATCAGCAGGAGAATGCCGCCGAAACTGATAGCGACGCCGAGGGCCTTCTTCCAGGTAATCGGTTCTTTCAGGAAAAAGAAGGCAAAGAACATCGTAAAAATCGGCGAAAGCGTACCCATGACAGCCGTATCGACGGGCGTCGATATCGTCATGGCCATCAGGAACGTCAGCTGAGGGATAAAAAGCCCGGTCAGCGAAGCCAGGATGATCAGGCCCATGTCCTTCCGGGATACCTTCTCCCCCGGCATAAAGAGAGACAGGAGCCAGAACAGGGCGGAAGCACCGATCGCGCGGAGGGTGAAAAGCGCAATGGGAGAGACGGCATGGGCTTCCGCAATATCCTTGCAGAAAACGATATTCAGGCCGAAGATCGTATAGGCGGCCGCGACGGACAGGTGTCCGGATAACTGCTTCCGAGTCATTACAAATACACTACAGGGTGCAAAATTAGGGATAAAATTCGTAACTTGCACGGAAATAGCGCACATGCTCATGAAAAATATCCTCCTGCGGACGGCGTCCGTCCTTATCACCGCAATCATCCTCGCTGCCGGATGCGGCCGGTCCCATTTCATTACAGACGAATCCTATCGTCAGGAAGTAGAAGCCGCCCTCCAGGCCCGCGCAGAAACCTTCGGGGAGTCCTGGAATCATTTCTATACTCCTGAAGGAAAGCTTTCTACGGAAGAAAAAGAGGCGCTCGATTTCCTGTACGCCTATATGCCGGCGGCCGACGTGACCGACTACCCGACTTCCTTCCATCTGGAAAATGTCAGGGCGGCTTTCCGCGCCCGGGAAGAGATGGGCTGGGACGTGCCGGAGGAGCTGTTCCGTCATTTCGTACTGCCTGTCCGGGTCAATAATGAGTCGCTGGACTCGGCGAGAACTGTTTTTTACCGGGAGCTGGCTCCCCGTGTCAAGGGCCTGTCCATGGCCGATGCCATTTTGGAGGTCAACCATTGGTGCCATGAAAAAGTGTCCTACCATCCCTCCGACGGCCGGACATCTTCTCCGCTCAATACGGTCAACAATACGGAAGGCCGATGCGGCGAGGAATCGGTCGTAACCGTTACGGCGCTCCGCTGCGTCGGGATCCCCGCCCGGCAGGTTTATACCCCGCGCTGGGCCCATTCCGATGACAACCATGCCTGGGTCGAAGCCTGGGCGGACGGAGAGTGGCACTTCCTCGGCGCCTGCGAACCGGAACCGGTCCTCGACCTGGGTTGGTTCAATGCGCCTGCATCCCGCTGCATGTTTACCCATACCAAGGTTTTCGGCCGGTACCATGGACCCGAAGAAATCGTCCTCAACGGACCCAACTATACGGAAATCAACCTGATCGGGAATTATGCCAAAACGGCGGAAGTCCGGGTCCGCGTACTCGGTCCGGACGGGAAGCCCGTCGAAGGCGCCCGCGTCGATTTCTGTATCTATAATTATGCGGAATTCTATCCGGCCGTCAGCCGGTATACGGACGGCAAGGGTTTGACGACCATCTCGTCCGGACTCGGCGATCTGCTCGTCTGGGCCTCGAAAGACGGATTATACGGCTGGTCAAAGGTCTCTTTCGGAATCGATTCCGAAATTGTCATCCGGCTCGCTGAAACCCCGGATAAGACTTGCGAGCAGCTGGAAATCGTTCCGCCGCCCGAAAAGGCCCGGTTCCCGGAAGTAACGGAAGAACAACGTGCCGGGAACAACCGGCGGTTCGCCCGGGAAGACTCTATCCGGACGGCATGGGCCGGGACCTTCATCGATCAGGATACGGCACTGGAACTTGCCTCCAAGTACGGCTACGGCCATCTGATGGCCAACCCCCTCGTGCTCTCGAAAGGAAACCATGAAACCATCCGTGCATTTATGGAAAAGGCGACGGACCATGAGCGCGTCGAGACCATTCTCGAGAATCTCAGCCGGAAGGATCTCCGCGATGTGACCCCCGAAGTCCTCTGGGACAATTACAACGGGGCGCTGACGCCTGAGAGTACCCCGCAGCGCGTGTCCAACGAGTTCCTGACCCCCTACCGGAAAGCCCTCCGGGAGGCGACCGGGGATCGTTTCTCCGGCGGGGATGTACCCGGGAAACTTCTCGAATGGATCCGGGACAGCCTCCGGATCGACCGCACGAGCGGACGGTGGAATATTACCCAATCGCCGCTCGGCGTCTGGGAAGGACGGACGACGGACGCCCATTCCCGGGATATTTTCTTCGTGTCCGCAGCCCGTACCTTCGGAACCGATGCCCGGATCGATCCGGTGACCGGCAAGGTCCAGTTCCGCAGCGGCGGAGAGGAATGGACCGATGTCAATTTTGACGGCGGAGCGGCCGCCCAAACGACTCCGACAGGGATGCTGCGACTGCGTTTCAAACCTTCCGAACGAATTAATAATCCCGGTTATTATACGCATTTTACGATCGGGAAGATCGTGGACGGAAGACCCCGTCTACTCACTTTTGACGAAGGGGAAGTCGATATGGGCGGCGGCACCGATTGGGAAGGATCCTTCAAGAAAGGAGTACGCCTCGATACGGGAGCGTATATCCTCGTCTCCGGCGCACGCCGTGAGGACGGATCCGTTCCTGCCGCTATCCAGTACTTCACGATCAATGAGGGGAAGACGACCGATCTGGATCTTATCATCAAGGAAGACACGGGGGCCCTTCCCGTTCTCGGACAGTTCCGGGAAGAAGTCGTCAAGGCCCTCTCTGACTCCTTCGTAAAAGGGAATTATGCCATTTTCGGATGTATCACCCCGGGTGAGGAGCCGACGGTCCATGCGCTCAATGACCTTGTGGCAGCAAAGGAAGAGCTGGAATCATGGGGCGGTCCGATTTTCCTGATGACGACACAAAGCGGCATTTCTCGGATGCTCAACTCTCTTTCCGCCGGGAAATTCAAGGGACTGCCCTCCACGGTAACACTATCGGGAGATGACGAAGAAGGCCTCCTCCGCAATGTGGAAGAGACCTTCAAAGTCGGTCGGAATGCTTCCGGCGGGATGACCCGGAAACCTTATTTCCTTATCATGGACAAGAGCGGCGCCGTCTATTTCCTTTCCGAAGGCTATACGATCGGACTCGGAGACCGGCTCGCGGCGTCACTGAAACGACTGCCTTAAATATAACAGAGGGGAGAGGGTTCTCCCTGAAACCGTCGCTTCGCGACCCCTCCCAAGGGGCCCCTCCCTCTTACATAGCCGAGGGTGGCATGGGTTTCAGGGGAGAACCCTCTCCCCTCTGTATCAGACGTCTCCTAGAAGGCAGCGATGAGCTCGTCGTTAGAATAGGCGTCAGCGCCGTAGCAGGTCTTCAGGTAGGCAAGTCCTGCCTTGTAATCTTCTTCGGTGAAGGAATCGGTCGCTTCTTTAGCGACAACGACATCATAACCGAGGCAGAATGCGTCTGCAGACGTATGGCGGACACACATATGGGCGTGGAGACCGGTCATAATAACAGTCTTAACGCCAAGCTCCTTGAGGAGAATATCGAGATCGGTCTGGAAGAAACCGCTGTAGCGACGCTTCGGAACGACATAATCCTTATCACACAGTTCCAATTCGGGAATCACCTCGGCACCCGGGGTGCCTTTAATGGCATGATCGCCCCAGATAATCAGTTCGCGGTCAATGCCGGGAAGGTGGCAGTCATTGCAGAAAATCACAGGGACACCCTTCTCGCGGGCGGCATTCAGAAGCCGGGCGGTAGCCGGAACAATAGCCTTGGCGCGGTCGCAGCCGAGAGCGCCCGTAACGAAGTCGTTGAGCATGTCGACGACCAGGATGGCAGGAGCATTGAGTTTTTCCATTTTCAATAATGTTAGAAATAAAGTGATTTGCTCCCTCTTATCCAACTTCCGTGCCGAATGAATTGAATTATTCGTATATTTGGACATGAAAAAGAAAAAACTCCTCACCCTGGTCCTGGCCCTGCTGGTTCTGATTCCCGCTTATGCGGTGTTGAATGAAAAGGATCTGGCCCATACGCTTTCCGTACTCCGGTATGAGCTCCGCTCCGCCTGGAAGGCATCCTCAAGGATGGCTGAACGGACAAAGAACAGCGGTGCACGGCAGCACCTGAGGCTCGTTCAGATGATGCAGCGCAGCAACGAACTGTCGCTGATGCTTTATTCCCAGAAGCAGGACTATACTTTCGATATGACCTATGCGCTCAACGAAGTGTCGCGCCAGTATGATGAGTTCGCATCCCGGAAACTGCCATTCGACGATATCATCACGAGACTGGACATCGATATCGACCGCTACGACCGCCTGGTCCACACCCTCCGGAGCCTCCCGCCGTCCGAGACGGTGGAGTACCTGGACAGCCTTGGGAACGTAGTCTATATAGAGGCCGGCGTACCGGCTCCCGACTCGCTCCGGCGCTTCCGGAACGGACGCCGTCAGAGCGAGACACGGGACAGGGGATTCGAACTCGACTCGCTCGGAAAGATCGACCGGGACAGTTGTCTCTTCTATGCATCGAGCCTGCTGGAAACGACCCGGAACCAGAAAGACCAACTGGTACGGGACAGCACCCATTACGCCGAAACGGCCGCGATGCTGAAATCCGCTTACGACTATGCCCAGCAGCGGTATAAAACCGTCCAGAACAAGATCTTCATCGATGGACAGACCCCTTATGGATCGATCCTCAAATCATTCCGCCGTTACTGGACCATGGCGATCTACGATGCAAAAGAGAAGTACAGCCCGAAGGCCATCGGTGACATCCGGAGCCAGTGGCGTGGCCCGATGGTCATCGGATTCTCCGTCTTTGTGCTCTTCTATCTGCTTGTTTCATCGATTCTGAGTTTC
>ODAI010245054.1_pt1 | contig 11300 bp, 10 predicted proteins | sample 1539321 | NCBI WGS metagenome assembly ODAI01 (sample SAMN02144231, study PRJEB22623) | gut metagenome | biome: sheep rumen | host: Ovis aries | place: New Zealand
GACTGTCGGGGAAAATCGTTTGCACCAGAAGCGCAAAAAGCACTCCCAGCGCAGGAAAAGCACGATAAAGAACGTTTTTTAAATTCTGCATTTTTACCTCTTATTACCTAGTGGTAAAGTAGGTATATATTACAGGGTTTTACCTACTTGGTCAATGGGTAGGAAGCGTTAAAAAATCGTATGAGATGCGATTTTTCCGAGACAATATGAGCAGCGTGCCTCGTATTTTTTATAATTTATGAAATAAAGGTTTAGTTTTTTTACAGCTTTATCAATCGGATACGGAGCCTCAATGCAATTCACATTATTTGCTTTTAACAAACGCTGTTGTCTGTTTCCAATCTGAGAAACAAGAAAGTACAAACAGTCTTCTACAGTATCAGAAATTCTCTCCGCAAATCCTTGACCGCATGTACATCCTGCGAGATATATTTCGGCTAAAGATTTTGAGAGAGGTTTTATCTTCCGTTCTTCAAGAAACGAAAAACTTCCGTCACTTTCACGAACTTGATAAATTCGAAGTGTCTCGAATTTACCGAACTGCAAATTTACATTACTACCATCTGACGATGCAACTGCAATTTTATATGCCATTAATTCATTTCCTTTATGCTTTGTTTAATACATAATCCTTTTCAAAATCTGGATAATGATTATTATGCTCGACAAAATATGTCCACATGTCAGCGAAGAATTTATCATTCGGATTTTCTGAAATCACCGCACGAAGGGCGTCAGCATAAACTGAAATATCATAGAATTCTTCGATGTTACGTCCATTTTCCACGAAATTAATTCGCTTCATCGTATCATAAATATCGCTTACGCCATTGAAATTCGGGTCAGGATTGAATGAAATTCCTCCGTTAGTCTCCGGGTCGAAAATATAGCGACGAGAGAACGATTCTTCAATTTTTTCTTTCTGCAAAGCTGCAATCGTAGTTTCCGGATCTTCTTTATAAACTTTGTACGCCTTTATTTCAGCTTTTAAATACCGAACGAACTTTTCCCGCTCTTCACGGAATATTTTTCCATTGGCGGTAAGACGACAGCAGACATAATCAGGCTGAAGATCATTCAAATAGAAAAGTTTGACAAGCCCCATATTTTCAGCAGTGTCAAAGTAAAGCCGGGAAACATGAGTCGCATCAACAGTGCCTTTTAAGGTCGCCTGCAATTTTGCTTCTTCACCGTCCATGTATTTTATATTGCTCTTGATATCGATTCCTTTGTCACGCTGGAAAACTGTTCTGAGATGAAGTTCCGACGTTGAATTCAAAAGAAGACCGAGCTTTATGTCACCCCAGTTGTCTGGATTCTTGTACTTTTCAGCAACTTTTTTATTTGCGTAATAAGCCTCGCCGCCAGACTGAGTGCCTCCAAAAAGAACTAAGTCCGCGCCCTGTGCCGCACTCGCCACCTGTCCGATAAAAGATGAGAAAGTAATGTCGAATTTTCCGACACTCAATGCCTCAACAAAGGAATTTCTGTCACTCTGGAAAAGTTTGATGTCAATTCCTTCTTTGTCAAAATAACCGTCATGTTTTGAAAGAGCGTAAAGCGGATTCGCAACTCCGCCCTGAGAATAAACTCCAGCCGTAATTGTGTAGCGTTTTTGCTCAGATGCGACCTGTTTTTTCTCTTTACATGAAAAAAACATGAAAGTGCCCGCAAGCAGCAATGCCGTAGTTTTCAAAATTTGTTTTGTCTTTTTCATAGTTTTACTCCTAATTTTTTGCAATTTCTTCTATATTAATAGCTCCATTTAATGAGCCGTTTTTTACTGACATCAATCAATGTGTTCAAAATTGTGACCACAAAACCGATGAAAATAATTCCTGCAATTGCCTTTGTGTAGTTGGCAAAGTTGAGGGCAAACCGCACATAGTAGCCCATTCCGCAGTCTGCACCAAGCATTTCAGCCACCGTCAAAGTCATAAGCGCATTCGCAAGCCGGATTGGAAGTGCATTTATGATTCGCGGCAGGTTGAACGGAATAATGATTTTGAAAAGAATCGTCGGCGTTGAAAGATTAAGAACCTTTGCCGCATTGACGATTTTTGCCTCAACAAAGGCAGTATTGTTAATCGAACTCATCACAGAACCCCAGAAACCGCTCAAAAAGATTACACACAGCGAAGCGATTCTGAAAGTCGGCATAATAAGAACGATGTACGGTGTATAAATCAAAGCAGGAACCGTCGAAACAGCTTTGACTATCGGGTAAACCGCCTTTGTAAGCCGTGGATTCCAGCCGACAAGAGTTCCAAGAACTACAGCTGAAATTACAGAAAGGCTCATTCCGACGAGAATCAAAAACATTGAGCTAAGGAACCCTTGAAAAATCGTCAGTGTATCTGAAACGAAAACATAAAAAACATTCTCCGGGGCAGGAACGAATACATACGGAAGAAGATTAAGCCGTGAAACCACAAATTCCCAGATGAACAAAAAAGCATACACGAAAGTCATGATATCCTTTGATGCACGAATCTTTGCCTTATGCCGCAAATTCAGAACAAACCGGATTTCAATCAACACAAGGACAATCGCGAACACAAGCGGACTTTTTAATCCGATTCTCATTCCTGTCGCATACTTGCTCGGAATAAAAAAACAGAGCAAAGTGAGCACAAAAAACAGATTTGCCAGATTAAGCACATATTTTGAAAGAAAATTTTTCATAGGTTTGCCCCCTCGCTGTCGATAAGTTCACTTGTCTCGTTGTAAAAATACTTGACGAGTTTCTGATAAAGCTCCTTGTATTCCTTGCTTTCCTGAATGTACGGATAATTTCTTGGACGCGGCAAAGTGTCCTCAATCACGGCGTAAATATGCTTCGGGATCATGAATACGATTCTGTCTGCCAGAAGTTCCGCCTCGTTCAAATCGTGAGTAACGAACACGACGGTCTTTTTCTTTTCATCTTCACGCCACATTTTGAGCAAAAGATTCTGCAAATTCTCGCGGATTTTCGCATCCAGTGCACCGAATGGTTCGTCCATCAGTAAGATTTCCGGGTCACAAGCCATCGCACGGGCAATCGCAACTCGCTGCTGCATTCCGCCCGAAAGCTCACCTGGAAGTTTGTTCTCAAAGCCGTTAAGTTCAACCCGCTTCAAAAAATTGAACGCGATTTCAGAAGCTTTTTTCTTTGAGATTTTCTCACCACGTTTTTTGTTTGTCTCATACACGGCAAAAGCAACATTTTCCAACGCGGTCATCCACGGAAAGAGTGAGTAGCTCTGAAACACAACAGCCCGCTCAACTCCCGCTCCGTGAATTTCCTTTCCGTTGATTTTGACACTTCCGCTGGTCGCAGTGTGCAAGCCCTCCAAAACCGAAAGCAAAGTGCTTTTTCCGCAGCCAGAAGAACCGACGATACAGATAAACTCTCCCCGATGTATCGTAAGGTTAATGTCTTTTAATGCCTCATAAGTCGTATTTTCAGACTCGTAAGAAAGCGAAAGATTTTTGATTTCAATTACAGGATCGTTTACCATTGGCTATGCCTCCAGTTTTGAAGGGAACGGATCATCAACTGCTCTGGCAACATTAAACTCGTTTCGCTCAGCCTGATACAATTGCAAAAGTGACAGTGAAATTCCCGCTGCCCCATCGTAAAGTCCGATTTTCGTAGCAGCAACATCAGGATTACGTCTGTGGTTAAAAATCCATTTTACCTGCAAGTCTGCCGGATTTTTTTCAAGTCTTGGCTCATGCGGGTCATATTCATCAGAACGAATAGCCTCGCCAACAATCACCCGACCGCATCTTCGTGCATAATTCAGCCATTTTTCGTCTTTTGTCTCTGCCCACAATCCCAAAAAGAGATTTATGATGCCCGCAGTTCCACAACAAAGATTGTGCGCCCAGTAACCTGGCGAGCGGATTTCTGGAGCACCAGCCGCAATAATTCCTTCCGCATAGGCAAAGGCTTCTTCAAGATATTTTTTTTCGCCAGTGACTTTATAAAGTTTGTACCAGAACCGTGCAGTACCGGCAGGACCATGACAATATCCCAGGAAAAATAAATCATTGTTTTTCGGAAGACCGTGAGCAAGAAGTTTCGCACCGTTTTCATTCTTAGTGACAACGCTTTCAAGATATTCAGGAATTCCATTCACAGCATCCAAAAATGCCTTGTCTCCGCTCTCTTCGTAAAGACGGAGCAAAGTAAAGCCAACTCCGGCTGTTCCCATCGGGAAGTTCGGGTCAACATAATCATCACCACCGTTGAAAAATGCCAAGTCTACGCCGTCATAAGCGATTCCAACTTTCTGCTTTTTTCCTTTGTTCAGAAAATATCGGCCGGCTTCAATCGCAAACCTCTTCCATTCAGGAACTTTCAAAGCATCAGCGGCATAAAAAAGAACAAGGATTGAGCCTGCGTTTCCGACGATTCCGTTGAAAGTTGACCAATAATAGCCGACTCCATCAGGAGATTTTTTAGCTTCCTTGATTTTTGTACCGATGATTTCAGTCACCAGATTTTTATAAAACTCATCGCCAGTTTCTTTATAAAGAGCGATGAAAACATAAGCCACACCAGCCCATCCGGTCGTAAAAGCAAAATCAGAAAAATTGCGTTTAAGTTCCCGCTGATTCTGCCATCGCCAGGCAAGATATTTCGCACCATTTCTGGCTGTCTCAAGATACTCAGACTTTTTTGTCTGTTTATAAAGCTGAATATTAAAGTAAACCTGTCCGGCTGTTCCCGCATAAAGCGTGATGTCGTCGTAATAATTGTCTTTGACGGCCTTGCTCGCACCAAGCGGCGGAACATCGTTGATTTCCCAAGTGATACCTTCCGGTGCAGGCTTTTGTTTTGTATTGATGAACCGTGCATTTGCTTCTGCAAGTTCCAGATATTCTTCCGGTGTGATTTTTCCAAAGATTCCTCGTTTTGCCATTTTGTACCTCGCTATATTTAAATGTCTTTTATTACCTAGTAATGCACTAGGTATACAATTTTTCAGGAAGTTTGAATAATACTTTTTTTGAATATGAGTTATAGGATTTTTTTATAGGTGAAGATACAAAAAAATTGGCTGCCCGTTTTTTGAGCAGCCGTTGGGTTTTATCCCAGTTTTTCCTGATGAATCTGACCTGTGATTGTCTTGCCTTCAAACAGGGTGTTATAGATGTCTTCCATGAGCCGTAATCCGCCCTGATAACCGACATAACTTTTTGAAGTTATAAGCTGCTGGTTTATCGGTGCACTCGAATACAGGAAGAGGTTTCCGCTGGCTTTGGTGTAGCCTTTTTCCCAGTCACTTCCAAGAACAAGCGCACGACCTGATTTTTTAAGCTGAGGCTCTGTAATCTGACGAATAATTTCAGAATCCGGCTCAAAATACAAGATTTTTTTGTCATCGTACTCAAAAAACTCTTTTTTGAAGACATTTCTCAGAAAATCCTCGTTCTTCTGGTTGGGATTATCCGTGACAAAAACACCTTTCAGATTGAATCCGAGTTCTTCTTCAAGGAATTTTGAAATTCCGAAAGTTGAAAGACTGTCACCGCTGATGTAAAGTTCATACGGAAGGTTGTTCATGAGTGTGGCAAAGAAATCCGCCGTTCCGACAAAATAGTCATAGAAAATCTTTTCTTCCCGGGCGATTACAGTTTCTACAAATTCTTTGTTCAGGTTCGCAAAATCTGCAATTTCATGCAGGAATTTGCTTGTCTCTGCCCCGCCAACAGGTAAAACCGGATAATGCAAGTATGGAGTTCCATATTTTTTCTGAAGGAATTCCACTGTATCAAGTCCGACCCACGGAGAAAGCAGAAGATTAAATTCAGCGTTCGGAATATTTTTCCATTCAGAAACGCCTTCACTTGTAAGTCCAAAAAGAATATTCACTTTAAGACCGATTTTTTCAAGCAGAATTTTTATTTGCTGAAAATCTCCTCGCCAGAACGGATTTTGCCCCGGAACATCCGCAAAAACATTCACAAGTCCTTTTTCGACTTTCGGCGTAACATCACCAACAAACTGCTCAATTATCGACTTAACAACGATTTCATGCCCGATATATGCGCTGCCTTTGAAACCTGAAGTTTCTGCACCAACGACTGGCAGACCTTTTTCGGCATAATCTTTTGCGACGCTGGCCGTGTTGTCACCAATAATGCCCGCCGTACAACCAGAAAGAAGCACAAAAAGGTCTCCTTTCATTATTTTTAACGCACCTTCTATTTCGCTCCGAAGTTTTTTCTCTCCACCAAAAACGACATTGCTTTCATCAGTGTTTGTAGAAGGTATCTGATTCCCGCCGGCATAACATTCTCCCTGATAGCCGGACTGTGTAAAATTGTTTACCGTTGTTGCACATCCAGGTCCTGCATGAACAACCGGAATTGCATTTGGGATTGCCAGAACTGTATTCTGAGCACCAAGTGCACATGTATATCTTGCCTGTGAAATTGCCTTATTCATCTTTTATTTCTCCACAAAATAGAATGGGTCTGTATCTTCGTTGAGCCACCAGTCAGAATATGGGAATCTGACGTGCTTTGCGAAATTTTTATACAATTTGTTTGATTTCATCGCACGCTGAATTCTTCTTCCCAAATCAAGGATTCCTTCATAGCCAACGCTTTTGTCAGAGTCACCTTCCATGATTACTGGAATTCCAACTTTGTAGCCCAGCACCGCAAGTCCAGGATGGCGTACAAGAAGGAAATCCGGCTTAAGTTTTTTGAGGAACTTCACAACTTGATACGGCTGCTTGTTACAAACCGTAAAATTCGGAATATTTCCAGCCGCTTGAACAAGATATTTTGCCGTGTTGACTTCGGGATTGTCGTATTTTTTATCATGGTGATAAGTCGTAACACCGACAATCTCAAGTCCCAGATCATGCGCAACACTCGCAAGATTATGTGCAAATGCATCGCCTGCAAAAATATATGCTTTCTTCCCTTTGAAAAATTCACGGAGTTTATTCAGCTCAGGTTCAATTCTTTCATGTTCCTTTCTGATGGCACCCTCAACGATTGACTGTTTTCCGGCAAGGGCCGCAACCGCTCTAAGCCAGCGGTCTGTCCACATGAGACCGTAAGGAGAAGGAGCTTTGACCTGCGGAACTCCATACAATTCTTCAAGTTTATCGCTGACAAAGGTTGCCAGAGTCTCACAAATTGTTGAAGAACAGACTGCTTCTGACATCTGTGAAAGTTCTTCAATCGTGCGAGTTTCAATCAGATAATTCGGTCGAAGCCCGATAGTCTGTAAAAGCGGAGTAAAAGTATCAACGCCGTTAAAGTTAAAAATATTGACTAGATCACTCTGTTTCTTTTTTGGCGGTCTGAGTGCCGTGTTCAAAACTGCATTATATGAAGCATCAAAACCTGTAGACCATATGCGCGACTTAAAACCTTCACATTCAACTGCGAAAACAGGAATTCCGAGCTCATCACTCATTTCTTCGGCAACCGCCTGAACATCATCCCCGATAATTCCCGATGCACAGGAAGTCGTGATGTAAATTGTCTTCGGGTTGTATCGTTCATAAGCCTCATGCACAGTCTTCCGTAATTTTTCTGCGCCACCATAAATCGTATCTGATTCCTGAATGTTCGTACAAATTGCATGATGCGTAAAATCTTTTTTGCCGCGATTCTGGGCAACTTTCTGAAATGTAAGATAACGCAATGCAATTCCGCCAAAACATCCGAGCGGAGAATGAACCACAACTGCCGCATCATGCACAGAATAAACCTGCATGAGCGCACAACCTTCCTGACAGTTTCCACACTGAGAAAAACCAAAGCGACCAATTTTTAAGGAGTTTTTTTCAGAACCTTCGACAAGTCCTTTTGCATCTCCGTTATAAGTCAGAATTGTTTGAAGTCTTTTCTCACGGATCTCAACTCTTTTTGCTAATCCTGTTCCCATTTTTTAATACCTCTTTTTTATTTCAAGCTGTTTTTGAGTCAGAATCATCCCACTGAATGCTGTTGTACAAAAGTTCGACATTTTCTGATGCAGGAGCATCTTTTGGCCGAACAACGACATCTGCAATTTTTTCATAAAGCGGGAGACTCGAAACAGCAAGCTTCATGTAGCTCTTTTTTAAGTCTTCAAGAGTTTCAACCTTATCCCGTACCGCGTAAGAATACAGATTTGAGAATTTACCGTAAGTCATTAAATAAGGAATTTTTTTGCTTTCGTCAGTTGTCGCCTCTTCAAGAATCCTCTGGGCACCAAGTTCCAGATCGCCGTCAATCCAGTAAAGAGTTCCGATTTTTCGAAGTTCTTCGATTCCTGTGTCATCGTGATGGAAACCGCTTCCAGTCGAAATTACTGCTGAAATCGGTTCAGAATCTTTAAACTTCGCTACAAGTTTTTTACAGATTTCTGTCTCTGCCCAGTTGTAGCCTTCCGGGCCTCTTTCGTAAGAAAAAACCGTGATATGCTTTCCATACGTTTTTGTTACTTCCTGATCTGTATCGTAAAAAGGAACACCAAGTTTTTCAGCAAGGCCTTTGCCTAATGTCGTTTTTCCAACGTGCTGCGCTCCAATCAAAACTATGCATGGTTTCATAAGATTCTTCCTCCATCAAAAATGTTTTAAAGTGTCTCTGGATATTTTTCTGCAAATCCAGGATATTCACTGTTGTGACTTACAAAATACGGCCACATTGCTTTGTAAAATTCATCATTCGGATTCTCTTTGATTATTTCGCGGAGAGCATCGGCATACACTGAAATATCAAAGAAATCTTCAATCGGGCGTGGATTTTCGACAAAGCCCTGCTCAACACAACGGTCATATTGGATTCGGACACCGTTATAGTTTGGATCTGGATGTGCGCTCCACTGTGCGTTGTATTTCGGGTCATAATAATTATCAATAACCCACTGTCTGTCTTCGCCAGTTTTTTTAGTCATGACGGCAATCGTATGTTCCTTGTCAGTTTTATAAACTTTATAGGCTTCGATTATGCCTTTTGTCCACGCAACAAACTGGTCACGGTCTTTTCGGAATTTCGGACCGTTAGCAGTCTGACGGCAGCAAGCGTAATCAGGGGCAAGGTCAGCAAGGTCAGCAATTTTTACAAGACCATAAGAATCCGCGACTCGAGCCATTGAATACGGCATATTCGTGACATCAGCCTCACCTTTTGCAACTGCGGAAATTGCAGCTTCTTCATCAAACATCAAGCGAATTTCCACATCGTCCTGCGTATAGCCGAAACGTTTTTTTAATGCATTCGGAATCAAGAAATAACCAGTGTTGTCCTGTTCCATTGCAATTGAGTGACCTTTCAAATCTTTCAATTCATGAATCTGGGCTGCAGCATCTTTATTTGCATACAGAATATGTCCGTTAGTCATTGAACCGGCAAAAATTACTAAATCTGCACCACCTGCAGCAGAAATCAAAGGCTTGATAAGATGCGTTAATTTAGCATCGTTTTTACCCAGAATGACTGATTCCAGATCATTGCTCGTTTCAATCTTTGGCATAACACCATGTTTCACCGCAAGACCATCAATATCAACCAGATCAAGAACCGGCGTAGGTTTGATTGCTTTTGTCAGTTTGAGAACAGGAAGTTCTTTTGAGGCTTTCTTAGAATTGCACGAAGCAGCCAAAATCGACATGCTGATAATTGCCATAACTGCAATTTTTGAGGAAAGTTTTGAGATTCCCGATGATTTTTTCATAAATTTTAACTCCTTGTTTTTTTATTGATGAGATATTCTGCAAGGCCTTAAGAAGCCCGATTTGTTGATAAGAAATTGCATAGTTCATATTCGCATCTCCTGTTACCTAGCAATGCACTAGGTATATAATTTTTCAGTAAGTTTGAATAATACTTTTTTTGAATATGAGTGATAGGAATTTTTTATAAGCTGGAGAAAAATGAACGAAAAAAAACTGCCAGGATTATAAAAAATCTCAGCAGCTTACATTTTTCTAATATACGTTCGGATAGAGTTTTGAAAAGTTCGGATATTTGTTGTTATGATTCACAAAATACGTCCACATATCAGTATAAAAACTATCACCTGGATTTTCATCAATCACTAACCGCAACGCTTCCGCATAAACTGATATGTCAAAAAAATCTTCAAGCGGTCGTGGATTTTCTACAAATCCCTGCTCAACACAAGTTTCATATTGAATACAGACGCCGTTATAGTTTGGATCTGGATGCATACTTGTGTGAGCATTAAAATTAGCATCATAATAGTGTTCATAAACCCACTTTCGACTTTCTCCAGTCTGTTTCATCATGACTTCAATACTATGCTCCTCGTCAGTCTTAAAGATTTTCCAGGCTTCTATCAAACTTTTTGTCCAAAGTACAAAAAGATTTCTGTCTTCACGAAATCTCTGACCGTTTGCAGTTTGACGACAGCATGCATAATCTGGAGCTAAATCAACAAGCTCTGCAATTTTAACAAGACCATAAGAATCAGCCGTGTCACGACCAGAATAACTCAGGTTTGTCAAATCAACTTCGCCTTTTGCACAAGCCGCAACCTGCGCATCAAAATCCATCAATAACTTAATCTCAACATCCTCGTCTGTGTAGCCATAAAGCCTTTTTAATATATTCGGAACTAAAAAATATCCGGTATTGCCCTGATACATTCCTATCGTATGACCTTTCCAATTTTTTAAGTCTTTTAATTCTTCAGCAACATTTTTATTAGCATAAAGAATATGGCCGCCTGTCATACTGCCGGCATAAATCACAAGGTCTGCTCCACTTGCAGCTGAAATCAGTGGCGGTATCAGATCATTAAGTTTGGCATCATTCTTACCCGTTATAACTGATTCCAGATCATTGCTAAGTTCAATTATTGGCTTGAGTCCGTTTTTTATAGCAATTCCATCAAGATCGACAATATTAATTACAGGAGAAGGATTGATACTTTTTGTAAATTTCAAGACTGGAAGATTTTTGTTATTTTTTTTGGAACAACTGCTAAAAAACGCCATACTTGCACACATCAAAGAAGCAAAAAAAACTTGTGTTAAAGAATTAAATAAGGATTTCTTTTTTCTGGTCATATTTTTACCTCCGTATAACCTATTAATATGGAAGGTATACAGGATGACAGTAATCTTGTCTAATACAAATTTTTTATGGGAATTATCAAAAAAAAATATTTATATAAGATTTCTATTACTGATATAGTCTTCTGCTTTAAACAAAAATTTACTATATCTTAGCCAGTAAACAGCCATCACCAGAGTTGTTACAATCCACACAATCGGATAGCCAATCGCTACAAAAGCAAATGATGAAGAAAAACTGGTTGAAACAAAAAGAAA
>ODAI011771567.1_pt1 | contig 11300 bp, 10 predicted proteins | sample 1539321 | NCBI WGS metagenome assembly ODAI01 (sample SAMN02144231, study PRJEB22623) | gut metagenome | biome: sheep rumen | host: Ovis aries | place: New Zealand
AATCCCTTCTCAATTACATGCTGCATATAAAACAATGCCTCTTCAAGGCTTTCACTCCGTGTGACAATCTCAATATGTTGCCCCCAAGGAATGAGTGCAAAGGGCAGTGGAAACTCGTCATTAGCATTATTTACTGTTCCTGAAACAGGCTGTTTCACTATTTCTCCAACGGGGCGTTGGAGTTTTTCTTCTTTTAATTCTGCAACGGGTCGTTGCAATTTTGCGGATTTTACCTCAATACCTGTCATAAGGACAATTTCTGCAATGGGTCGTTGCAATTTTGATGCTTCAGTTGTATAGTACAAATACCACTGCTTCATATAGCGTAGGTTACGAGCAGAGAATCCGTCTTCTTGAGGGAATTCCCGTCTTAAGTCCAAACTTACCTGCTCCACAACGCCAGCACCCCAACGCTCCTCTGCTTTCTTCTGCACCAGATCGCGTCCCATTTGCCAGTTGAACAGCAGTTTCTCGCTATTCACCTTAACGGCAGCCTTTACTTGGGCAGAGCGATAACGGTGCTTCACCTCCGCTATCCACTCTGCATATTCTGCATCCAATTTCACATCGTGAGACTTCACCAAACGTGGCTCATTGATTTCTATTTCCTTATTCTGTTTTACCATATTCATATAACGTCTTGCTTCTTGTTCTATTGCCTTGTTGCTCTGTCGTGCAACATCATCACGTCATACCCATAGCCGTCCAGTGTAGAGTACACCATGTCCAACTGTGACTCAAAGTCATACACCGTTGATGATACGAACACCTTTATATGGTTCCTTTCTTTGTACATATCTTATGTCATTTGTCATTATAACGTCTCTGCTCCTTGTTCTATTACTTGCGTAAATGGATCTGTAACATTGAACAATGTTGCCATCGCTTTCTGCATAGCCCAAATGCTTTCGCCTTTATAGTAAACCTCAACACTCTGTTCCTTCGCCTCTGCCTGAAAAAACAGAAACTCTGCCGTACTATTCCTTATTTCTCTTCGTTTTGTCATTTCTTTAATATCGTTTGTAAAAGTAATCAATTATTTCAAACCACACGAATCCACCTTATTAAACCTGAATCAAATACCTATTCCAATAGTTATCATAGTCATTTTGTTCCCTGTTTTATACTCCCAAATAAATTTTGAGACTAGTTAATGCTTGCCTTAACGAAAAGAACTCACTTGGATGCGACATAAGTGCATAATTCAGGGAGGACATCTTCATTATTGTAGGGAAATTCAATGACAAATGAATGTTCTGTATTGTGAGAAATGTGCAAATATTAGTGATTATTATTGATGCTTGGGAATAAGATTGTCTGTTCATTATCTCCTGCTCCGCCAAATTAAGCGCGCAAAGCAACGCTATATTAATATAGTTGTCACGTTGAGCTTTGTACGAAATTAGTTCGGACTCTAACAGCATTTTCTTTTGCTGATTATAGAAATAAGCATTATTTTCTTGAGGAGAAGAATACCTATTATTTATATCAGCAAGTTTTATCTCAAATTCTTTCTGAGATATTCTTTGCTGCTCATTTTCTGCACTTGTAAGTGCGTTTGATGAATCATGAAAAAAATCGCCCATAATATAGTCCTCTTATTTCTTTTCTTGGGTTGACATACTCTCGTCCATGAATTGTTTTACTCTTTCCAAATACAAATCAAGTTGTTTGACCTTTTCTTTCATCACATTATCGTATCTCTTCTCTATTGTTGCGAGAGTATTAGATAGTGCATCTGCATTATCTCTTCGCATTTTATCAATGTTGCCAAATTCACTTACAACATTTTGTATAGTTTTGTCAAGTTGCTCCTTTTTGTTGTTTAGTTCTTTTTGAGTTTGCTCAACGGTTTCACTTATAATACGTTGCTGATTGTTGACTGTATCATCCAATTTTAATTTATAATCTCCCAACATTTTATTACCGTCTGTCTTTATTGTATCTATATTGGCTTTTCCATCTGCATACAATTGTCTAATGTCTCGAAGACCCTCATTACCTTGTTGTACCAACTCATCCATCTTGAAGATTGAGTAAAAGCTAAAAACCAAAAATAGAATTGTAAGTACTGCCGCCCACATAGTTAAATTACTATATTCGTGCTCAATCTTATTTAGATGTAAATCCAACATTGTCTGCGTCTGTCTTTCCAAAAGTTGACGTTCTGCTGATAAGAGCAAAGAATCTTGCGAAAGTTTCCCATCGTATCGGGCATGTAGCTTCTGTATATTTTCGAAATGGCTGGAAACAATTTCTGACAGATTTTTATATTGCGATTCCGATAGTTTGCCGTTTGGGACTATTGCTAATTTCAGCAAAGAGTCGGTAAGGATTGCTGCGTTCAATTCGCTTGACTGATAGGAATAATTCTTATTATAAGCTACCATATCGAAATACAAGCTGTCTGCTTTCCGTATGTGTTCAACGTAACTTTTCTTTATTTCTTCTTGTGAATGCCGGAACCCATTATTTGCATAACACAAGAAAACGCCAAAAGCAACGGTAAATGCTGCTAATACCCAAAGAAAAAGTTTGCCGTATTTTGACACGAAATCATATCTCTTTTCTGCTTCTATTTTGTCCATACAATTGCTATAATTAGATTATCGTTTCGTCTACCAATCACTAATATTTATTGAGTTATGATTTGTTTCACCATGTAATCAACAATCTCCTTGTCAATATACTTTTTAGTATACAACAGTTGAGGATGATTTTTGAGTATAAATTCTTCAAGAAAAGTACCATACACTATAACCTCTTTTGAAACAACATCAGGAGAAAAATTGTATTGTCCAACCTTGAAAAATTGGAATAGTACCAAGCATCCAGTTGATTCATCATCTTTCATGTGTTTTAGTGCCAATGGCGTAACAAAAATATCCTTATGAAGGGTTGATTCTTGTTTTTTAGTCACCTCATTGTATGTATTCAAATACAAATCTGTTAAGCCTGCTTCTCCATATCTAGGGTTATTAAGTTCTTTTTTTATAGAAATAGTGCTTTTTTCTATAATGCCATATCGGAATTGACTAACGAAATTGTCAACCAGCTGAACTGTTAAATTATCATTAACATTTTGTAGTATTCTATATTCTTCACCATAATTGAACAAATTCAATTTCAACGTAAGTTCCCAATCTTTAGTATCCATATTAATTTGGGGCTTAAAAAAGAAATCACTCTCAATCTTTTCTCTTAAGAACACACCACGTTTGATGTCAAAGTTTGACTTTCCATATCCGTAATTTCTGTAATCATTAATGTGAAATGATTTCTCTGAATATCCTTTATCTTCAAAAAAGGAAATAGGTATATCATCATTCATCCATTTCTTTTCATTAATCTGGTATACTAGACAGATGCCTAAGATTAACAGAAGAATACACAAAAATATGATGATGAAGTGTAATTTTTTTATTTGATTCATACTCATAATTATTTCTACTTTGATTTGTTTACTTTTATCTTATGTCTCCAGACTCCATTAAAGAAGTATACATATGTTTAATAAAATAGTGTTCTTTGTAATTCCTGTTATAGACAATATCCCAGATTACCTTGTCTCGCAATTCCTTTTGCCACATTTCAACCTCCTGATTTGTTGAGGCAACTTTTTTTATATAGTCTACATCTTCACCCCAGAAATCAGCAAAATAACCTATCTCTGGATAGAAATAACTTTTTAATTGTTCATATATATCCTGCCCGTACATCAACATTAGGGCTTTATTCCAATATGTTAGATACTTATCAGCAATAGATATAAATGCTTCTTTATTACCATCAAGAGCCCAGAGACGGAATTTCATAACGACTTCAAGTTTATTTTTGAATAAAGGAACGATAGTCTTTACAAAATTATCCCTTTCATCTGGATACTTTTCCTTCCACCAATTTAGTAATTCCTGAGAAAATTTGTATTCATATTTGAATAGATCTTTATGATGTTCCTTTAAAGCATCCATTTCCCACTCATCTCTATTTGAATATATCCATAACTGACTCATTGCTTTATCTGCATACTTTGAAGACTCAATTGATATATTACTCATATCGAAAGAGTTTAGACTTTCTTGTATTCTCTGACAGAGTTCTTTATCTAGAGAACATAAATCATAGGGACTTTCAACAGAACAATCTAAATCTGGCAAAAGAGGTTTATGTTCTATGACTTCGTCATAATTTAAATCACTACCAGCAAAGATAGATAAATCTTCATCGGAAAAGTCGTCTTCCTCAAATATGTTTTCATTTTCAAATTCATCAATTATTGATTCAATATATTTATTCTTTTCTCTTATCTCATAATTATGCTTGAAAAGGTTCAACAAATCACAATTTTTGTTCTTCCATTCAATTTCCTCCTCTTCATGTTTTTTTACCCACCCCCCATATACATGAATAGCATCACTTGCAATCCATTGCTCTGCGATTTCATTATATTTATCAACATACTTATCCTTCCAATATTCATAATCCATATCGCGCCTATAGACCTCGCTCCAAAAGGCAGCCCATTCAATTTCTTCAAATAATTTAGCGTCAACGGAATAACAGGGACGAACTGTTTCCCATAATGACGGCTCATAAAGAACTATCGAGGATAACTCACGAGCTTGCTGTGAAATAAGAGACATATCAATTCGTTCTTCATCAACAGAAAAATAGAACTTAAAAAGTTCATTCTTATACATTGAAAAAAGTCCTTGAAGATTTGCTAACCAATCTGCTTTTTGACGTTCACTTTCAAAACGTTCCCTTTCATTTAGCCACTTCTTAAGTCTATTATGTTCATTTAAACCCATATAGTGTCTATTATATGCCTGCCAAATAATAGCCAAGTTAGGATTTTCAACTTTCCAATTATTGACCCATTGCTTCTCTGCTTCACGCCTTAGTTGTCTTTCCCGATGTTCTCGTTCCTCTTCTTCATAGTCAGAAGAATCGTAATCATCATCATATTCCAGCTCACGATCTTGTTGACGTCTATAGTTTTCTTCAAAATCGTCAAAAAGACTATCAAGATAATCTTGTTCATCAGAATATCCTGCTTCTATCATATCATCTTCAAATGCCATACAAGTAATTGTTTTAATTTTTAGAAGCAACTAATAATTCCCTAACATCAACATCTAAATGCTTAGCAATATCATAAAGCTGTTCCACTGATGGCTGAACCTTATTGGTCATCCATCGCGAAACAGTTCCAAGATTACGGCCCATCTGCTCTGAGAGCCATGTGCCAGTTTTGTTCTTCTCCGCTAAGACTGACTTAATGCGATTATAATGCGTATATTCCTTCATCTTTAGTAGAAATCTATTATTTATAGGCGTTTTGTGTGCAAATATAACAAATATATCGCAACAATCCAAATGATTTGAGAGAAAACAATATAAAAAGGACGAGAAAACGAATCCCGTCCTTCCAAAAAGGCTTTTACCACCCAAGTCCATTCTTCTTCGTTCCATCCCAGTTCGTTAACTCGTCGGCATTGCCATTACTGCCACCAATGGATTGACCACCCGTTGACAATCTCATTTCTGAAGCAAGCTGACCGATGCGGGCAACGGCAACTTCCCACTGAAATTTGCCAATTCTACCAACAATGGAGTCTGCCATATCAGCGATACTATTTGCTGCCACCTGCAGGTCGGACTCGACATGAGGATTGAGGTAGTTAAGCTGGCATTGGGCAATGATGCCCTGACCAATGGTTTGCTCCACGTCACGACTGAAGATAGATGCTGTGCTATGCGCCCAATCAGCCAATGCCTGGGCTGCTTTCTTGACAAGAGTCTGGAGATAGTTCCAATACCCGTACGCCTCTGATGCACCAGACGAACGAATGAAGTGCTCCATATCTTCAATATCGTTTTCGTTTGCAAAAGTAATCAATTATTTGGGAAATCTATACTTTGTGTTGATGAATCATGTACTGTCCCCGTGATTCATGGCATTCGTAACATTACGTTCACAACGTTCTTCATACTTCTTGTGGTCACGATCTATCTGCGTGCATAGCATCGTAAACAATGCAGTCAATGCAGTATCTGACGATTCAAGCATCTGTCCATTCCTACCATAGCGTAGTACTGCTTTGAAGAGAACACCAGCCTGCTCATCAGTCAGATAATCGATAGCAACAGCGCTATTGAGATAGAGAATAATGCTTTTGATTTCTTTCTTAACCATATCAAAATACAATTTCAATTTTGGGCTGCAAAAGTAAACCAATAAAGCGACGATACAAGTGATTATAGCAAAATCTCAAAAATTTAACATTTCAAGGCGATATTGTTCACAGAGTTTCGGACTCTGCCTGAAAAAAGTACTCTTGAAATTTGGCTTATTTCAATGTCGACTCCAATAGCTCTGCCGCAATTTCTGGGCAATCTATCCGCATCAGACTATCTTCCTCCCGCCCTCTGGAGAGAAGGTTTAAACTGCCATACCAAACAAGTGATTGGTCAATTACAGCATAACGTTCATGACACTTATTCTGCACATTTACGATGAATCCTGCATCACTCAACTGCTCCAGCAATTCTGCATGGTGTTCCCTACCGTCCTCTGGATAGTCCTCTGTACATAGAGAAAAAATGGTGAGAGTTACGCCTCTTTTCTGAATAGTCTCAGACTGGTCTGCAAGCCAGTCAACTTTCCTTGAACTAAGGTATGGACTGGAGATGACGATGCTCCTCTTTGCAGAAAGAATATCCTTCTCAAATATATGCCAATAGCCAGCATAATCAAAGATGGAATTGTTCACCACCTGCTTATCCATCACTTCCGTACAAACCTCAAAACCTATTTTCTTATACGTTCTCAAACGCCGATGATACATCCGTTCTAATACGGGAATGTGTTTATCAATATAGTCGAAGATGATGACATCCTTTTTTCCTTCATAATCGCGGTTCAGTCGGCCTGCGTATTGCTCGACATTTCCTTCAAATGATATCGGCATCGCCAATAGCATTGTGTCTAATCGTGGATAGTTAAAACCCTCACCGATATATTGCCCTGTTGCGACGAGGATTACACTTTCGCCGCGACTCACCGAGGCCATTTCCTTTCTCAATTCGGTTCGTGCTTTTAAGCCTGTTCCCCCTTGTAATAGGAAGACATGTGCTGCTGCACCTTGCAAAAGGGTATATAAAGTTTCCGCATGTTCCCTATATTTAGTCATCACTACTGGAGTCCTGCCTTTCTTGACACAATCTATCGCATCAGCCACGATTTGCATATTCCGCAACTCATTATCGACAATTAACCGATTCAATTCTGAAATATGTCTATCTTCTGATGATGATAGGTCAACAATCCTCGTAAACCGAGGATATACATAATGACCAATACCCTGTTTCTCTGCCCGTTCTTTGGCGGTATACCTATGCAGAATCGGCCCTAACTGCATATACAGCTTACGTTCTTGTTTGTCACCCCGCTTCACGGTAGCGCTCATACCATACACATATTTGGCAGTCGATGCCCGCAGAACGTTTTCAAAAGTTGCTGCAGCTGCATGATGGCATTCATCCACTATTATCATCCCGTAATCGCGCACCATCGGATTGACGTCATCCATCTTCCCTAACGAACCTATCATGCCAACATCAATGATTCCCGTTGCCGCCTTTTTCTGAGAGGAGAAAGTACCGATGACTGAATCTCTTTGTTTAATGCGACCTTTGGGCGTAGTATATGTCGGCAGTTCTTCATTGATTACAAGGAATCGTTCCAAATCTCTGACCCAGTTATTCATAATCTCAGCGGTATGCACCAGTACAAGCGTATTGACCTTCCGTTTGGCAATCAGATTAGCGCCAATGACGGTCTTACCAAAAGCTGTTGCAGCTGCCAACATCCCGTTATCATAATTCAGGAGGTGTTCAACCGCAACAATCTGTTCTGCATACAGTTCCCCCCTAAAAGAAACATCTATAGTCTGTCCTTTCTGCCTCTTATCCTTGATATCATAGGGGATCCCGGCCTCAGACAAACGATTCTTCAGTTCTTCGAAACAACCTCGTGGCAGAACGATATAATCACCATTGTCATACCCGTCATATACTATCCGTGGTGTTTCACGAGTAGAGAACCCTAAGGCCAGATTCTGGTAGAACTGCGGATTTGTATAGGCAGCCAGTCTCCTGATGGCATTCTGCAAACGTGGTTTCAAATTCCGTTTGTCAACATATACGCCATCAGCGAGAATAACTTTCACCGTTCCATCTACATCGTCTGTTTTAAAGTAACGGGGCAAAGGAAGGGGACTGGTTCCAAAGAGGAGCAAGTTTCCGTCTTCAGACTCATCCACCTTGTCACTTTGGAACAATTTCATGGTGTCAGCCTCTGGACACCATGCCTTGATGTACGTATCTACATCTGTTTCAGACAACTTCCGCGTATGCATCAACTTTTCCCATTGGTCATGGTATGGTCTCCATAGTTCATCCACAAAAGCACTATTGCCTTTACGAAGTGCTTGTCCCTGAAGAGGCAGGGCGATGAGATTTCCCAATTTCCCTTCAGGTAGGTTATCCTGCATTGGCATCATCCTGTCATAATATTGGAAACTCTTCATACTAACTGATTCAGAACCCTTAGCCAGTAATGCCTCACCAAATCTCCGAACTTTCGCCGCTTGGATTGCTTCGTTCATGAATATCCATACGTGGGCACCATGACCCGATCTGGAACGTTCTACCAATGCATCAATTCCGACTGACTGGCAAATTTTCCTCAGCGCATCAACTTCCCGTTCCCATCCTTCCTTTGGAGAAGCATCCTCTTCATGATTGTCGAAGTCAAAAACCAGGAACCAACATGTTCCATCTGGAAAAAGTGGATATAAACCGATTACATCGGTGCAATCTTCCTTTCTGCCATTGAGATGTTCCAAGATTGCTGACACCTTCAGCTCTGTATAATCCTTTGCCGGACATTCCTGGCACTTCACTTTCTCCCCACTCGCTTTGGGACACACCCCATATTTCCAGAAATTATTACATTGCGTATAATATCCTTTCTTTGCCGCCCGCTTCACATACACATCCTTGCGCCCTCGAAAGTAAGAATAGAACTGTATAGCATGCTCGGCCGTCAGCACAGGAAATTCTATCTGAACAGGTTCCTCCTTCTTAGAACTATCGACGTATGTCTCATAGTCGTATGCAATTCCGTTCTCGTCAAGCAACCCTTTCAGATACCTGATTTCAGACTCCAAGCGACTTATGCGACTTTCATTATCAACTCCATCCATGATGTCTCTTTACATTTAGTGACACCTTAAAGAAAACTAAAACCGAAGTATATACTCGTCCTCTTCCTTGAAGGCATTGCAGCGTTCCATGTAGTCGCGCATCTGCTCGAAGTTATCTCCCCGCAGGTTATAACTGAATAGACGGACACGCTGGATGGCATTGATCAGTTTCTCAGGGTTGTCCTTCCTGGTTAGTTGACGCAATGCACTGAGGTAATCGGTGCGGAAAACGGTTGGGATGATGATTTTCGACTGTCCTGCAGCAGTTAACTCTGCGTTCATCATGATACGGGATATACGTCCGTTACCGTCAGAAAACGGGTGAACCTCGCTAATCATAAAGAGCATGAAAAGAGCGCGAGCAAAGGGATGGCGCAAAACACTATAAATCTCAAAACCTTTCTTGAGCGTGCCACGTACCTGTTGGTAATCTACAAAATGTGTCTCTCCTGCTCGGTTGTTCAGTGTTTTGAACATGCCGGGATTAGCCTCTGAACGGGCGGACATCATAATACGATGACGATGCTGGAGAATCTCAATCAGATGATCTGGAGAGGTGGGCGTGACAGCCATCTCTTTGCGATTAGAAACGATGTAGTATGTACCAAGCACGTCGTGGCTGTCAGCATTTCTGGCTGGCATGGGAGTACGGGTCTCGATAATCTGGCGGGCATCGTCCACCTCGAACTCTGTTCCTTCGATATAGTTGGAGAAATAACTCTCAAAGAAAGCAAAGTTATTATAGGCAGCATCCGTCTCGTTTGGCTCTGGGAAATTCTCGAACTCACGCTCATTAAGTGCAGCCATCAGAATGCTGAAAAGCTTAAGTCGTTGACTGTCGAACGGTTCCCCCAATGCACGGGCTTCAGCAACCGAGGAAGTAAGAATCTTCGAGGGCTTAGTGGAAAGGATGGCCCCAATGATGGAATCCAGTTTCTTGAACTCATCAGACATATCGAGTTGTCTGGCTATCTCGCGAGCTGTGTCTCGCAACTTGTTCAATGCATCTTCACCGTTGGTCTGCAAAACTTTATCCAATTTTTCTTCGATAACATCCTGTGGTAGACACTTGGAAACGCCATCGCGGCTATAGCTGGTCTGAAGATTTTCAAGATAGGCCCTGGCACTGCAAGACATGTGCAGACCTCCCATGAAAGGATAATCCCCTAATAATGCCCTATGACCTTCTAACAGGTGAACGGTAATACCAGGCAATGATATCTTTTTCGTATAGCCGTAAGTAAGATATATGTGTCCGTCACTTGTGGGACGACATTCGAAAGCACTACGATGACTCATGACGGCATCGGGGAACAGCTCTCCAAGGATGAAAAAGAGATTCCTGCGGATGATATTCTCCGGAGTGTCGTTGAGATTTGTGGTGTAAATCTTCGCGGCAATCTTGATAAGACGCCCTTCCTTCTTCATTTTTGAAATGAAGTTGTTGGTGGTCTTGTCAGAAGAAGCCATAACGACTTCGTGGTTCAATAGGGCATTTTTTTCCATAAATCAATGCTTTGATGGTGCAAAGGTAGCATTTTTATCTAGAAAAGTGAAGATTTTATGGAAAATTTTCCAAATTGAAAGTACAACCTTCCAAATTTGTGCTCATTCGAAGCACTCTCACTCGAAAAAGTCCATAATTATTTTGGCTTTTTGCTCACTTTCTCGTACCTTTGCAACCGACAAGAGAGTATTAACAATGCCGAATCGGCGCAAAATCGGCGCAAATGCGTTTTTGAGGAATGCCGAAGATGCCCATAAACAAAGGGATACTCAAAGAAATTGAATGACAGATGAATCATGTACCTCTGTCCCCGTGATTCTTGTCAAGGTTGTAGTGGTACATATTTCGCTTCACACTTCTTTTACACTCTTGTCGAACTATCAAAAAATTTTTGCGAGTTCGTTCTGGGTCCTGCTCGTTTTCTGCATAAATCTGATTAATGTGGTAGCTCACGTCCTGTCAAGAAGCATCAAACAACTTCATCATCTGCTCTACATTTAGCCATACATCCTCGCCCTCGA
>ODAI012267295.1_pt1 | contig 11299 bp, 6 predicted proteins | sample 1539321 | NCBI WGS metagenome assembly ODAI01 (sample SAMN02144231, study PRJEB22623) | gut metagenome | biome: sheep rumen | host: Ovis aries | place: New Zealand
ATCCTGCATGACGGAAATGACTTCCGATACCATCGCCGGATCCAGCGCGCTGGTCGGTTCATCGAACAGCATGATCTTCGGCTGCATCGCCAGCGCGCGGGCGATGGCGACACGCTGCTTCTGTCCTCCGGACAGTTCCGCGGGATAGTTCCGTTCTTTTCCTTCCAACCCGACCCGGCGCAGCTGCCTGAGCGCTTCTTCGTAAGCCTCCGCCGGGGACCGTCCCAGCAGTTTCTGCTGCGGCTGCATGATATTCTCCGCAACCATCAGATGCGGAAACAAATTGAAGGACTGGAACACCATGCCCATGTTCCGGCGAACCATGGAAAGGTCCGCCGAGGGCGCGCAGACATCTGTCCCGTCAATCAGGATCTGACCGGACGTCGGCGTCTCCAGACGGTTGATGCAGCGCAGCAAGGTGGACTTGCCGGTGCCGGACGGGCCGATGATGCTTACGACTTCACCCTGGTCGATATCCACGGAAACATCCTGCAGCGGCACTACCTCCGGATATTCTTTTCTCAAATGGCGGATCTCTATCAGACTCATACATCGACTCCTTTGATGATTCTCTTATCCCGGCTCTTCTGCCTTTGCACATGGATCTTTGTAAGGAGATATCCCAAAAGCCACGTCAGCAGGAAGTAGATCAGCGCAATCGCAAGCAGCGGGAAGAAAGCTTCCATTGTTCTGCTGCGGATCAGATCTCCTGCGCGGGTCAGGTCGAGCGCCGTGATGTATCCAACAATGCTGGTCTCTTTGACCATCGTCACGAACTGCGCCTGCAGCAGCGGCAGATAATAGTCCTTGGACTGGGGCAAAATGATGTCGCGGAACGCCAGGTTCTCCGTATAACCGAGGGCAAGCGCTGCTTCCCGCTGTCCCGGATCGACGGCGCAGACGGCGTTCCAGATCACCCCATAGGCGCGCGCGCCGAAAATCAGCGCGAACCCAACGATCGCCACGACCACAGCCGGCAGATCGACTGCGCCGAAGACGATATAGTACAGCACCATCAGGATCACCACTGCGGGGATCCCCGCGACCAAACGGCTGTAGATCGCAATCAGCTTGTTGAACACCTTGCGGCTGCGGTGCCGCAGGAAGACCAGACCAAAGGCAAGCAGGATCCCCAGGATTCCCGCTGCGATGGAGATCGTGACCGTTACGCCCAGACCGGAAAGGATCATCTTGTATCGTTTCTCTGTGATGAAGGTGCGTTCGAAGCTGTTCTTCAGTCCCTGCCAGAAGCCGATATGCATCGCGTCTTCATCCGCATGGACGACCACGTCAAAAGCCGCCGGATAATACTCCGCGAAATCCATGGTCTTTTTCCGCTCGTCGGTCACGATGATGCCTCCGGATGCAAACAGCGCCTTGCCGGACTGCATATAAGGCATGATGGCTGAAAAATCCATCCCCTGGAACTTCACATGGACATCCATCTTCTTCGCAGCCATCAGGATCAGTTCCGTGTCGAATCCCATCAGCTGATCGTTCTCTCCCCCGTAGCTCATCGGCGCGATTGTATCACAAGCAGCCACTTTGATGGTCCCGTTCTTTCCCGGCCAATCCTGCTTCGGAAGCGTTTTCTTGCTGTCATCCGCGCCGGTCCACTTTTTCCAGAGACGGTCCTTCGTCTCCTCCGGAATCTGATCCAAGGCGTCCTTCCAGCGGTCACACTCCGGGTCCCCTTTCGCAAAAGCAAATCCGTAGGTCGACGTTCCGAAGGGTTTCGGGAAGATGGCGATCATCTCGTCCTGATTGACCTGCCACTCCGCGACCGCGTTGCTCGTCATATACGCGTCGACCTTGTGGCTCTCCAGTGCCAGCTGCATGTCCGCCACGGAATTGAAATACTCGAAATCCTTGACCTGGCCGACCTTGCTCCGGATCAGCTCCTCAAAGGGCGCGCCTGTCAGCAGCCCGAAGACCTTTCCTTCCAGCTGGTCAAACTCCGTATATACAGGCGGGCTGCCCACCTGATTTGTCTGCTCTTCCTCCTGCGCGAACGCACTCTGCACCTGAACACTGCAGAGCACCATCCAGACAATCAGGATGCTTGCCAGAACTTTTCTCATTTCTTCTCTCCCGTATCGGTGTTCCTTAACGTGATCATCTTCCGGGTTTTTAGTGACCGTCAACCCATTCCATCGTAAAACTGCCCTCGCCGACATGCAGTTTCATCTCTGCGCCCATCAGCAGCGGATAATTCACGTCTCCATGGCCGGCGGGGAAACCGAACGCGACCGGTTTGTCCCAATCGCTGAGAAACTCTCTGCTGATCATGTCGGCCACCGATTTGAATTCTCCGCCTCTGGAGTTGCCGTTGTATGTCTCACAGTACTCGGGGAAGTCCACCCACTCCCCGAATATGATGCCTTCCGCCTTGTCGAGGACTCCCCTGTGTTTCAATATGGTCAGGAACCGATGGATATGCTCATAATCCTCTTCGGTTTCTTCCAAAAACAGTATATACGGTTTATCTGGTTTTGTGCAATCATAAACCGTATTCAGCACTCCTGTCAGAGTCGCCAGGTTTCCTCCGATCAGCATTCCCTCTGCGGAGCCTTGGATATCATATTTGCTTCCCTGGCAGCGGTATGCCGGGATCTCGCCCCTCAGGCTCTTTTCCACGGCATTCGCGCTGTCTTCCGAAACCTGATCGAAGGAACCACTCATCGGCGCATGAATGGACAATAGATCTGCCATCGTCCAGGCGGAAAGATACGTGGTGATGTCGCTGTAACCGATGATCGGTTTATTGGCCTTTTTGATCTCCGCCAGCGGAAACACATCCATGACCTCGCTGGCCGCATATCCACCTCGGACACAAAACACAGCCTTTAGCTCCGGATTGCTGAACGCCCACCGCAGATCCTCAATGCAGTTTTCCAGCGTTCTCTCTTCCACAGAAACATATTTCCCTTTGACGGGAACGTAGCCCCATTTCTTCAGACCGTTCATCGTATCATCGATCTTTTTCTCGTCCGGTATCGCAGACGGCGTGATGACAGCGATCTTGTCTCCCTTTTTCAGGAAATACGGATCCCCTTTGCCAAAATCCGTATAGCCGGTGATCGTGATCGGCGTATCGACACTTTCAGAAACCACAGCCGGCGCATCCGCCTCATCCTGATTCCGGGAACATGATGCAAAAGCAACAACGCTCAGCAGTATTATGAAACTGATGAATAACAGTTGGTATTTTTTCATACTCTTTTCCCTCTTTGTAATTATATCCTAAAACAAAGAACTTGTGTCATATGAGCGGTCAATTCGCGGTCAAAAGGAAAAGGAACCGTCACATTTCGACGGTTCCCATATAATCTCATTTTTTACTTTGACATATCCGTGTGCAATCACATTTCTATCAAGCTTTTGATATAACCCTGTTTGTTACCCACTTCAGCCGACTTGGCCAGGATATCAGCATCATTCGTAGTATTGAACTTAAACAGTATTGACCTTGTATGCTCTTTATCATACTTTGCGGATGCTTTTCGTTGTGCTTCTGTAGTCATACATGAGCCCTCCCTTGATATAAGTATATACTTATATTTCTCCCTGGCCAACATTGCTGACAATGGCTTTATCAATTCACCCAATCAAGAATCAGTAGTATATTCAGTGTGTATTCCCATTCGATCGTGGCAACAGAAAAGGCGACTATCCGTTCATTTTTCCCGACAGAGAAATTCATCACTCACATCCTTCCGCTGGATGATATCAACAAGGGTATCCGGCTGACCAGATCCGGCGAGGCCATCAAGGTCGTCCTGCAATCGTCAGCACTGTGCCTCGATCTCCTTCAGGGCGGCTTTCTCTTCGTACATGCTTTGATCCGCGCGCTGATATACACTCTGCAGATCATTGTCTCTCTCATCGGTAAAATCGGCTATGCCGCCTGCGACAATGACCTTCCCCAGACTGATATTCTCTACGGAGATCTCATGGAGTCTGCGCATAATGAACCTGCGGTCATTGAAGTCTCTGCCGGTCAGGATCACAGCGAACTCATCACCGCCCGTTCTGAATACCGGGCTGTGCTGAAACAGTTCGCAGATCAGCCTGCTCGCCTCACAGATGTATTCGTCTCCCGCCTGATGTCCCAGTGTATCGTTGACCTTTTTCAGTCCGTTCACATCGCACACCGCGACGGCAAAACGGTTTTCTCCGCCCGCCCGGATTTTGCTATCCATGTGTATCTGCGTTTCGATGAAGGCGTTCTTGCTTTTGACGCCCGTGAGAGGATCTTTGTTCGCCTTTTCGCGGGCGCTGGCCAGGGCGCGCTCACTCTCTTCCATGCGGCGGTTGATCAGCGCGTAGTTGCTCAGCAGCATTGCGAGCGCGATGGCGAAAACGCCGACGACGACAGCCATATGTATGCGCAGGGAACTGCCGTTCATGGCCGCGGTGCCCATCCACGTAAGAGAGGTGAAAAATATCAGCGCCAGCAGTACGATCCAAACGATGATCGAGCGACCGAATCTGCCTGCCTTATCCACGCGCAGGACCCAGCGGAAGAAGAGAAATCCCAGAATTGCCCATACGGTGAAGAGCAGGAAGGATTCGGATTCCATGGTCCCGGTGAAGAACAGATTCGAGACCAGAATATAGATCAGGATCACCAGCGTCAGAATCAGACCCCACAGACCGGTGTACGTCTCGGTCTTGTCTTCGTATTGCCGCGCGATCTTCAGCGCTGCCGCAGATACGAAAGCATACAGGCTCGTAGCGCCGATCGTTGTGACATCGACGATCCAACCGATCGCTGTACGTCCGAAAAACGGAATAATCAGCGAGAACGCCGTGATCAGCATGATCGCCTTCGTGGGGGAATGCATCTTGATCGCTGTAAGCGCCTGCGGCATGACATGATCTCTGGCCATCGCGTACAGCAGCCTGCTGAGCGCCAGCATGTTCCCGATCAGACTTGTGAAGATAAGACCCAGCAGGGCCAGCAGGAGCATGAAAACACCTTTGCTGCCCAGATAGACATGCGCTGCGTAAAACGCCGGAAGTCCCTCGATCCCGCTGATATTGCCAAGGTCGCCGATATATTCGAGCCAGCTGCCGTACTGGGGCGGGTACGCCGACACGGACAGAAGCAGAACGAATATGTAGAGCGCCAATGCGGAAAACACTGCCAGCGCAAGAATCCTGAACACACGTGATCTTGGGAATGTGAACTCCTCCGAGGCATGAGAAATATTTTCAAATCCGATGAACGCCCAGGGGGAAATACACGCGATCCGGATGACCTGCATCAACTCGTTTTTCTCCGGAAGCATTGCCGGATCCATGCTCTGTCCTCTTGCGCCATGCCCTGCCGCCATGCCGAGGAAACATACCGTGATGCATACGGTAAGCAGCAGCGCCATCCCGATGACCAACCGCAGCGCCAGCTTCTGATTTTTGATGCAGATGAGCGCGGTCAACAGGATAAACGCCATGGTCAGCAGGATCTCACCCAGATAGACATCGTATCCGAAGATGCTGTACATCGAGCCAAACTGGAAGATCCCGTTCAGAAAATACCGGGCGAACAGCGGCAGCGAGGTCGCGTTTGCCCAGAACATGGCTGCATACGTCAATACCAGGAACCACGCCGTCAGAAAACCGTAGTCATATCCGAAGGCGGCTTTTGCATAGGCATAGGCTCCGCCCGCATCCGGGTACCGACCGATCAGATAGTGATAGTTGCGGCTGATCACCAGCATCAGCGCCGCACCGATCAGAATACCGATAATACTTCCCAGAGGTCCTGCCTGCAAAAGGTACGCGTTGCTGGTCACGACAAGAGAGCCCCATCCGATACATGTTCCCAGCGCTAGTGCCCACGCGCCAAGAGGCGTGACATATGCTGTCAATCTGTTTTCACTCTGCTTTTCAGCCATCGATTACCTCTTCTTTCAAATATCCACTTTCAAATATCAACCTAGGCAAGTATGTCTCGGGTCGTATATTGTTCGCGTTTTCTTGCCTTCCGGGTAAAAACGATCAGTATGACTGCAAGCACAATGTCCGCAAAAGCCAGGAGGAATGGAACAATCACAATATTCTCGTTGATTGCCAGGAATTCGTCGCTCAGCGAAAAATCGTACAGGCCGTGTATCAGCCACGCGATCGCAAAGCCCGTCCATTTGGTGATCATGTTTCCTGTTTTCATTCCTTTCCCATAGAAATACCCGACTAAAAATCCGTAGCTGACATGGGGAACACATATGCCTCGGATCAGTACGACTGGGATGCTTGCCCCGATGGAATAGATCACAGCTTCCAGTATTCCGAAGCCGGTTGCCACGATGGTAAACAGAATCGTTACATCGAGCCATGAATACGGGCCGTCCTGCTTTTTCATAAAGCGCCTGGTCATCCAGAACTTCGCAATCTCCTCTGAAAGCGCCAGGACGATGAATGTATATACCGCCTGATACAAAAGCGGATTTGCGGTTTTTACACCTGTCAGGGCTATAAGAATGTTGAAGATGAGTGACATCAGGAGCACGGGAAGCATCGTCAGAAATCCCTGCATGAGCGTCCTGTCACAAAGCTTTCTGTGCGCGTCTTCTTTCGCCACGCCGTTTCTGAGCCACAGATAAACTCCGAAGAACGGTATGAAACTTACTATTATTGCTATGATCAACAACATAGTAGCACCTCAACATTTCAGACTAAGGTTTTGTTGCTTTTGATTTTACACCTTTTCGAGGTTTATTGCATTGTCTTAGAACAAATAATCGCAAAATTGCAAAAAAAATGACAGATAATTCGTGCACTACCTGCCAGATGTCTTTTACCCACTGACTGTACTCGCTATCGATCTTTATTATCTGTGTCATCTGTCTCCTCTACCCCCATTTTGTAATACATCAACCTAAGCAAGTATTCCGGCATCTTACGTTTTCCCATATACCAATCCTGCATGGTACGGTAAGGTATGTCGAAATACGCGGCAAACCCCTTCCAATTGTAACCTGTACTCTCCTTGAGTTGTATCAGTCTCTCTCGTGTATCCATATGGCGATTATACACGCATTGCGTGCTTTTGTAAACGTCAATTGTCTCATTTTTCTCTAAATTTCCGGTGTCTTCATTGCGTCATGACGCTTCATCATGCTAAAATGAAATAGTGTTAGTATTTGATAACCCTAGCCTAAGGAGCACGGCCATGCTGCGAGCAGTTAAATGTGATTTCCATACCATCATAATAATTGCAATGATGCTGCTTATTGTGCCGGCATACATCCTGTGTCTGTCCGATACAGTATACGCAGCTAACTCTGTGCAGCTCCATCACGGGCAAAGTTACGATATCTCCACCGCGAAGCAAAATACGATCGTATATATCAATGACGCGACGGCCGACGAAGGCGGAGGCAGAGGGATCGTCGAGCTGACAGGCAGCAGTACGTATGTCTGGGTGCACATTGCCCTGTCCAGAGGCAAGACTGTTACTGTCAATCTGGCGGACGGGCTCAGCATCAAGCCCGGCAAAAACAGCGCGAGCGGCACAGGCGGAGCGCTGGACACCTTGGGGCACAGCCGTTCGGGAATATACATCGATGAAACAAAAAATGCCGGCGGGATCGTGATTCTGAATTCAGAAAAAGGCGCGAAGATCACCATCGACTCCTATCAGAGCGGGCTGTTTGGAACAGTCCCCGCCATTATGAAAAACAATACAAAGACGAAACTCGTATTTGACACCGCCGACAAATCGGATCCCGGAACGATTATTGCGAAACCATCGAATGGCAATGGCGCTGCCGGAATCGGGGCCTTTGGACATGGGGTCCTGGGAACCGCCACCTCCAGTTATACGGTAGGAAACATAGAGTTTTATGGCGGTAACATCGAAGCGTACGGAAACGATGACGGACCGGGAATCGGCGCGTACGAATTTTCGCATGTCGGAGAAATCAACTTTCTTGGAGGTCATGTTGTCGCAAAGGCCGGGAATCATTGGGCAAACATAGAGTTCCAGGGAGGCGCTGCCGGAATCGGCACTACCTACAAAGGCGATGTCGGCAAGATCAATATTCTCGGCGGCTATGTGGAAGCATGGGGATATGGAGCCGGAAATGATGAAAAAGGCAGGCCTTTGAAATATATTCCGGATAACTGCGGATGCGGAATCGGAACCGCTCTTTATGGCGACCTGGGCGAAATCAATATCTCCGGCGGAACGGTAATTGCCCACGGCGGCTCCGGAAGTCCGGACACGAGTAGTATGTCCGGCTGCGGTATCGGAACGCAAGTAGGTCTTTACTCGGATAATGCAAAATCAACAGCCGACAAAATCAATATAACCGGAGGGGATATCAAAACAATCGGCGCGGATAACGCCTGTGGGATCGGGGGCTGCGTGAAAGACATCACTATTGCGCCGGCGACCGCTGATACAGAGCTGAAGATCAACGCATATATCGAAGACAAAGTGGCACGCGGCGGCAGACATCACAGTACAGGCTCGGGAATCGGGATTTCCGGCAATGTCAGTGACAGAATGTACAGCAAGTACCCCGGAAACATTACGATCAAAGGCGGGGATATCACAGCAACAGCAGGTCCTCTCGGAGACAGAGGGTATTACGCCGATGGAGATATCTTTCTCGGCGCCGGAATCGGACCGACTCGTTGGGGCCGAGTGACTTCGATCACGATCACCGGCGGAAAGATCAGCGCAAACGGTGGATGGAGCAGTCCCGGAATAGGTGGAACAAACGATTATTCCTATAAGGATAGCCGTGGTCTCGTAGACAATATTCATATATCGGGCGGAACCATTACAGCGACCAAAGCGACAGACCACGCAGCCAATGCTGCGCTCAGCGGAATCGGCGGATACAAAAGCAGCAAAGGCAGCAGAACGGATATCCGAATCACCGGCGGCAGCGTCATCGCAAACGGAACCGACTATGCCATCGGATTCGTTGAAGCCGGCCAGCCAAAAAACGATTCCGGCGAAACCGTATACGGTACAAAATTCAAGTTCGCCCCCGATGTCGGAGAATGGGTCCGGATCAACTCGTTCAAGCCGGATCCCGCTCTCGATTATGATTACGGTCTGGGAGATGTGTACAGCAAAAAAGGTCTGGATGCTGAAAGCGGTGAAAACATCGTAGAATTCTGGCTCCCGAAGAGCAAGGATCAATCCGGATACAATTGCACAATCAATACCGAAAGCCGCAGATACGGTTCTTTTGATGCCTCCTTCAAACCTGCCAAATTGCAGGCCGGCAGCTGCGGCACATTATCTGCTTACACGGACATTACCTACGTGAACAAAGTCAATAAAAACAAGTATACCGGCTTCGGCGTCTACGGAAGCGACAAACTGAGCATTGCGCCGGCGCCTGTTGAGATCCCGCGATATAATCTCACAGGATACAGCGATACTACCGGGAAGATTGTAGCAAACGGCGCATACAATAAGACAGAAGCGTCCCCGCTTGTCCAAAGTACGGAATATGTGGGTTCTGACGCGAAATGGAACGCCAAATATACGGACCTGACTCTCTATATGATGCTCGAACAGACAGAGTATCTGGTCCGTTACAACGCCAACAAACCGAAAACGTCCAGCACTGCCATCGAAGGTTCTATGGAGGACGACATCTTTTCCGTTGAAGATACTCATCCGCTCAGTCAAAACGCGTATTCACTGGCCGGTTGGACCTTTACCGAGTGGAATACAAAGGCAGACGGAAGCGGCCGTTCCTTTAATGATAAACAGGTTATCAGCTTTGAAGAAGATGTGCATGGAGAGACGCTGACGCTTTACGCGCAGTGGAAGCCGAAAACTTACACCATTACGCTCCAGTCAGGTGACGCCGGGACCACTCCGGAACACATTCAGGCAAATCTGGAGTTTGACCGAAAATACACGTTCGACACGATCGCGTCGATTGGATGGGATTATCCGGGACACAGCTTCCATGGTTGGTCAACATTAACCTTTGGCTCTTTCTATGAGGATGGAGAAGAGTTCTGCAACCTTTGCACTTTAGATGCAAACGGCGATCCTGCAGGAATGGAGTTTATCGCCGATTGGGTCGGCACTGGAAGCATCAAGGTAACAACAACCGTTGACGGAAAACCAACGACAATTGCGGACAATTTGCTGCTCTCCTCCAATACCCAAAGTGTAACGCTGAGCTCCGGCGCGGCCGGCCGCTACGAAGCGTCTTTGAGCGGTCTGCCTTCCGGTTCTTATCAGCTTATGATACCTGGAGAATCCGACTACTTCATCCCGAAGGAGAAACAAAAGATCGACCTTACAGATACGTCTGCTGTAACAGTCGTCGTAGACTACTACACAGTCACAATGGATACGGATGATCATATTACCGGCGCGTATGTGAAGGAAACCGGAACAGGCAACCCTTATGAAAAGATGGAAGTGCCCGATGACTATGATGTAGTGATCGGCGCTTCTGCTGATGCCGGATATCACGTTGCCGGGTATTCCTATTACGGAGTGGAACCGGTATGGAATGATCCTTCCGAGGCATCACAGAGCATCAAGGTGACCGGCAAGGTGACGCTGACTGCCCATGCCGAAGCGAACCTTTACCACGCGGCATTCCAACCGAACCGACCGAAGAACGCTTCCCACGAGGTCAAAGGAAGCATGCAAAAGCAGGACTTCATTTATGATGAGCCGCAGGAACTGACAGCCAACGATTATACCCTGACCGGCTGGACATTCACGGGTTGGAATACGAAAGCCGATGGAACAGGCACGCCGGTCCCGGATCAGCAGAATATAACCAGCACCGTATGGAACGCATTCGGTCCGCCGGAAAATGATGCCGCGGTGACGCTTTACGCACAATGGGAACCAAACAGATACAAAGTATTGTTCTCCGCAACAAATGCCACATCCGGCGAAATGGAGCCGCAGGCATTCACCTATGATACATCCCAGGGATTGACGCGCAACGCGTTTGAGAGAACAGACTGGCACTTCACCAGCTGGAACACAGAACCAGCGGGAGGCGGCACGAGCTATGCGGACGGACAGGAAGTCCGCAGCCTCACGACAGGCAAAAGCATCACGCTCTACGCCCAGTGGGAGCACGACTATTACACTGTGATATTCGACAAGAATGATCCGGACGCGACCGGGAGCATGCAGGAGGAACACGTCTGGACCAATACCAGGTATCCGCTGCCATCCTGTGGATTCCACAAAACAGGCTACTATCTGGATTCCTGGAATACAAAACCCGACGGAAGCGGCACAAAATACGCGGATGGCGAGGCCCTTGAAAACGCCGCTTCCAAGGGC
>ODAI012278989.1_pt1 | contig 11299 bp, 10 predicted proteins | sample 1539321 | NCBI WGS metagenome assembly ODAI01 (sample SAMN02144231, study PRJEB22623) | gut metagenome | biome: sheep rumen | host: Ovis aries | place: New Zealand
AAATATGTGAAATACCAGGTTCGTGTCTCTCGACTTGCTGACGCGCATGGGCGGCTCTTGGCAGGCGGAGGCATCTGGGGAAACGGGGCCTTCCCGCGGCCGGCTGCAGAGGAAGGGAAGGTTCCGTTTCCCCGGATCGCTCCGCAGTCTTTTGCTCAGATCAGCGGAGGCATCTGGGCCTGCCTCCCTACGCGCGAATATTTCGCACGCGCAGCGTGAAAAACCCCGGAGCAGCGAACTGCTCCGGGGTTTTGATATCCGTTTATATGCTCGCAAAAGCTGCTGTTACTTCATATCCAGCGGGGTGATCTTCAGATACTCCTCGATCGGAGCGTCGTTCATCAGCAGCTGAATGATCTCGTGGCCGATCGGGTCGAGCTCTTCGGTGTCAAACTCCTTGACCTGCTCCTTCATGAAGTCGGTCAGGATCTTGGCGCCGGCGTCGTAGCCCTCGATGCCGAGCTTGGACTGATACTCGGGGCGCAGGAAGGTGCGGCGGACGTACTGGCCGTCGATCTTCATCTCGTCGAGAGAATAGCCGAAGATGGGGCAGCGGGCCGGAACCAGGTGCTTTTTGCGCACGGTGCCGCCGCGGCGGGCCAGATACTCACGCGTCAGCCATTCGCCCATGAAGCCGACCTGATAGGCACCGATGTGCTGGTTGGGGATCAGGATGTTCAGGGTGTTGGGAGCAGCCAGCATCTGGTGCAGCAGGAGGTTGGCCTGCGTGACCTTCTTGCCGGTGCAGAACGGCCAGTAGGAGCCCACGCCCTCGGCCTTCAGGCCGCTGCCGGCAGAGCTGTCGGCGATGGAGGGGTTCTTGAAGCCGCGCGGGGAGACCAGACGCCACAGCCAGGCCAGCGCCACGGGGACGATCTGGACCATGCCCATCACGCCGTAGTTCGGGTTATCGTCGGTGGACGGCGGCATACGCACGCCGAAGGAGCGGACGTTGACCTCCTGGGGCTCGTTGCCGGGGACGATGTTGTCGATCATATCACGCGGGATGATGACGCGCGGGTTCGAGCAGGGCTTGCCGGTGGACTCGATGACGTGCTCCCAGATCAGGCAGGTTGCGCCGGGGATGCCGTCCATGTTGAAGAACTCGAGCGGCTGGGAGGGATGGATGCTGATGCGCTCGTACATCGGGACGTTGCCGTAATAGTTGTCGCCGTCCATGCGCAGGAACCAGCCGTCTTCGGCGTCGGCGATCACGAGATGGCCGGAGTCATTCTGGAAGTCCTTGTGCGCCATGACCATGTCGTCGGCGATGGGGTTGATCTTGCAGGTCTCGCCGAGGTTGAGGTAATATTTCTCACCGGTGACGGTGTGGGTGCCCAGCAGAATCTGGCCGTTCGCCTCCTTGTGGACCTCTTCGAGCATCTCGCTCTTGCCGCCGCCGGACGCGCCCTCGTGCATGAAGACGGTCTCGTACTCGTAGGGGCTCTCCAGCACAGCCGCGGAGGCGTGGTTGGTGACCCAGCCCTCGTGCTCGCCGATATCCAGCAGTATCGAGAATACGCCCTTCTTGGCAGAGGGGCCCGGATAGAGGTTGTAGGCGAACACCTCATGCAGCGACTCGCTGCGCTGGTGGACGACGACCTGACGGCCGTTGAAGTGGGTCATGCGGAAGGGGGGCGCCACATAGATGATGGCGCGCGGCGTGTAGCCATGGGGGATGTCGTGGATGCTGACGAAGCCCTGCATGTTCGCGAGCGACAGCGCGAAGAAGGCCGCGTTGGTCGGGCAGATCATCAGCGCGTCATAGCCGTAGAAACGGCCGCCGGCGTGGAAGGGCATCATGATGATGCCGCCCTGGCTGGCGAGCCAATCCATGGTCTCCTTGCGCAGCTTGGAGAACTCGTAGCCGTAGACGTCCTTGAAGCGGGGCTTGTCGGTGGGCAGATCGTCGCCGATGCGCATGCAGTCGGGATCGCGGCGGCGCATGTAGTCCTCCATGAAGTTGACCACGGGGCCGTTCTTGCAGCGGGCGACCTCAGCCTCTTTGAACTGGGCCTGGCCGGGGATGTTGTAGGTCACATCGTAGCGGGAGCTGTGCGTCGGGCCGTAGCAGAGCTCAAGGAGCTGCTCCTTGGTCTCGGGATAGCAGCGCCATTTTGCCTGAGATACCGCCTCTTTCAGATCGTCGGGGATCACAAAGCGGTTAAAGAAGGAATCAATAAACATAGGATGCCGCCTTTCTGAATGATTTCTATATGCTGGCAAAGCAGCCCGTTTCCGCTTACTTTGCCACACTTTCCACAGTGCTATTTTACCACAAATTTGCCGTGTCTTCAACGGAAAATTGCCGCGGACTTCCGGGCTTTTACAAAAACGGCGGAATGCACAAACCGAGGGAGCGATTTGTGCATTCCGCGGCAAATTTTCGGTAGAAATGCCTTGTGGATATTTTTCTTATCTCTGGCGTTTGCGCCGGACACGCTGGCGCGCGATCAGCATGCAGCAGCAGACGATGCCGAGGATACTGGCGATGAAAATATAGATTTTGGAGGTCTGACTGGTCAGAAAGGCCATCAGCGGATTATAGCCGTCGAGCACCGTAATGACCATCAGCCCCAGCAGCATCGCGATCGCGAGGTGCGGCAAAAAACGTGCGACTTTATTCATCTTCAGCCCTCCCCTGTTTCACGGATCAGCAGGATATCGCCGGAGTCGCGCCCGCCGTTCGAGGGCGAGTTGACGATCCGCTGATCGAAGGTCATGACGGCCGAGGCACCGCCGTCCATATTATAGGCGGCTTTGCAGCCGAGCGAAGCGAAGAAGTCGGCAAGCTCCCGCATCGTCAGACCGCGCGAGAAGCTCTGCCGCCCGTCGACGACCACGAAGCAGTAGTGTCCCGGCTCATAATAGCCCAGGGCGCTGCGCGGATTCTCCCAGGAGATCTCGTTGCTGGTGTTGAAGCTGCTCTTCGCGCTGCCGTCGCTGTTCAAGAGCGCCGGGCCGAATTTCCAGCTCTGATAGGGCTCGCGCGCCAGGATCTCGTCGACCGAGTAGCGGCCGCCGTCATAGGTCTCCATCGTGCCGTCGTAGTAGAGCACGCAGATATCGCGCGAGGTCGCGTCGCTGTAGTAGAGTTCGCCGTTGCGCACGAGGAAGCCGCTCTGCTGGTTGTCGGCGTAGTCGCCGTTGATCGTCAGCAGGCCGCCGGAGTCACGCGCAAGGCCAAGCGGGCTCTGATAGCCGTAGTAGCTGTAGCGGCCGTTGGCCCAGTAGGTCTGGAAGCAGTTGAGATCGGCCACATAGATATCGGCCACATAGCAGATCGACGTATAGGTGTCCGAGAGCGTCACCTTGTCGATCGTGATCGCAATATTCGGGCTCGTGTAGGAGCTGTCGGTCTGCACGATCGTATCGGTGAATTTGTCGGCGAATTTGCTGCGCCAATCCATCGGATCGGCCGTCGGCTCGGGTGTGGCGACCGGCGCCGCGCTCTCGATCGCGGGCGCGTCGATGACCGTCGCGGGCTGATCCGTCGAATCCGCCGCGCGGATGGCCGTCGGCGTCGGGACAGGCCGGCTGTCCGCCGTCATGCGCGGGATCACATGGTGAAAGAGCGCAAACACCACCAGCACAAGGCCGGTCAGCAAAATATCCTGCAATACAAGCAGCGGCACCGGCGTCCGGCGCGTTGGCACGCGGCGACGCTGCGGCTTCAATTCCTCCCAGTCATCCGCGCGTCGGCGCGAGGACCGGGTATTCTCGTCTGTCATAGTATGTCTCCCATTTCGGAACTGTACACGGAGCACCCATACCGCCCCATGATATGGAGAGTATAAAACTTTTGTCCCCGGCTGTCAACGGCAGAACATTTCCAATGTGGCAGGCATCCATCCATTTTATGTCTGCGCATCCCTATTTGTCCGCGATATAGCAAGGGGACAGGGAACCGTCCCCTGTCCCGCTTACTCAAATACACTCATTCCACCAACAAGTGAGTTTATAAGGTTAGGATCAACGACTTTATACTTTAAATTCAGCAAATATGGAATTCCGGTTAAGCATACCCCTACAAATGTTACTATTCCTTTCTTTCGAAGTTCTTCCTGTTTCATTTCAAGTTTTATATTCATTTCTACTCTCAAATCGTTAATTCGATTCACAAGGTCTCGGGTCAATTCTGTTTCGTTTGTGGCTGTTTTTGCAAGTTCTCGTATGTACATATTGTAGTTTTCAAATTCATGTTCATACCTGTTTACTAATTCTATGTAATCTTCGATTCGTGCGTTATATAGCCACGGTAGCCCCACATACAGCATGTCAACAATAGGATTGCTCTTACTAGTCCAATTCTTGCCTGCTTGAACAGTATCTAAATCCGCAATTCTGAAATTATCCCTTGACTTGGATAAAATGCTTTTTAGTGTATTGCCATTAACAGAATTTGGTGTAAAAAGTCCCATGTCATTTTCTGAGATAATATCAGAAAAGAAAAAGTTGAATAAAGCACTCGCTTGTATATAATAGCAATCCTCTTTTTGCATTATATCTCCAGCCGACACTATTGTCCTCCCAGGAAAGAAACACGAAAATTTCGAAAGTTGATACTTGTTGATACAGTTCATCCCATTGATTTGAAAATACTGTCCGGGGTCAAATTCCCATATTGCGATCTCGGTTTGAGCAGCAACATTGTTATCTTGCAATGGGACAGGGGACGGTTCCTTGTCCCAGCGTGTTTACCTACTTTGCACACCTTGCGACAGCCGATTTTGAAACCCCGGTCAAGCGGGAGATTTGCCTTACGGACAGTCCGGCATCAAGTAAGCGTGAAATGATTTCGTTTCGCTGCTGCAACGCAAGCTGCTGGAACGACGAAACGCTTTGGCAGCCGGAGAGGCGCCGTACAATCGATTTGGCCTGTTCCTCTGTTACTCCCGGTTTTCGAAGATTGATATCCAGAAGAGCATCGTCGTTCTTTTCGGCAAGAAAAGCAAGCAGGTCTTCTCGTTGGCCGACGAGGTCGACCGCCGTGTCCGTATCGGTCAGCCCATCGCTTTTCCCGGCGTAGCATCCGTAGCTGCTCCATGGATAGGAACCGGGCGTTTCTTCGATCCCGGCTTTCATCGGATTTTGCAGAATATATCGTAGCGCAGCTAAGAAATAAGCATCCGTATCCACAGGCTCGCTCTTGTAGCGATCCTGAAACAGATGGCCGACGCGCTGATATTTCATATTGTACCAATAGACGAAACGGCTGCCAAGGCGCTTAAAAATCAGGTCAAGCGGCTCTTTTCCCTCTCGCAGCAGGAGATGAACATGGTTACCCATCAGGCAATATGCAAATAAATCAAAGCCACTGATTTTTTTACATTCGCGTAAAATCGCCAGAAAATGAGCGCAGTCTTCTTCGTCTTCAAATATCTGCTGTTGGTTGATTCCCCGCAGCATAACGTGGTATGTGCCGGATTCGCTTTTCTTTCGCTGTGTTCGTGGCATTCGGATCACCCCGACACCACTATAACGTTTAGTGTCGGGTTTTGTCAAGAAAAAGTGGGACAGAGAACCGTCCCCTGTCCCTAGTCCCAGCAAGGGGACAGGGAACCGTCCCCTGTCCCATATTCGTCTAAAAAATGTTTAGTGTTTATTGGGCATAACTAAATGCTATAGCTTCTATCTGTTCAAGTACAATTTTTTTATCATTCTCTTTGTTGTCTCCAAAATCAAAAAATATCCGGTCAGAAAAGTGATATGAAAGAACTAATTGATAATGCTCTTCATCTACTCCTGAGGGGTTGGAACAGACGACCAAATAATAAGATGCGCCTGTCCCGAGATTTGTTGCTGTCAACTCTGTAGACGACTTAGAATCAATCGGAAATCCAAAACATAAATTATAAAAATCTGATAGAATAGTACTTGAATCAGGTTTACTCAGGTCATCTATTCCGTATACAATTATACCTTTCGCAACAGTTTTTTCTTTTTCGACAATAGAAATAGAGTCTCCATCAGTATTAATGTCCCAATCAACGGGAATTTTAATCTTTGAACTATTTGGAAGTTTAACTGTTTTCCATCCCTCATACATACTGTCAATATAATGATTGCTTAATCCCTTTGCAACACTATTTTCTGTCGAATTAAAAACAAAATACTGAAATGATAAAAGAGCGAAGACAGCAACAGCAAGTATCAGCGAGAACAAAACAATTGCTTTTTTCATAGAAGACTCCTTTGCTCTTCAAATATGTTATTTATGGGACAGGGGACGGTTCCTTGTCCCGCTTGGCGCTGGGAGTGCTTTTCTCTTCCTGCCGGATTCAATTACTGTTTTGTTGTGGGACAGAGAACCGTCCCCTGTCCCATCCCTTGCGCATTAACCGTCCCCTGTCCCACCTTTTTGGACGTGAAAACCGTCCCCTGACCCACTCTCCTTTTTTTCTTCTTCTATAATGACCTCTCGGGAAACAATATGAATCTCATCTCCAGAAATCAATTGAAAAAGAAGATACAAATACTGACTATGTTGATTGTCGGCTATATAGATGGGAGACTCTGTAAGAGTTGTATTATCTTCAACAGTTAGCGAATTTATTGTTTCATAACTACCAAATTGATGATTTTTCACAAACAGAATTGATTTCAAGCTCAAGAAGGAAAACCGATAATTCCTTCTATAAAAATGATTCGTGGCGTAAACATATAATGCTCCGACATCATGATCATAATTGAATTTCTCAATTTGCGCATCATGTACATAGCTTGCACTCAAAAATGTTCTTAAAGCATTATATTGACTTCTGTCAAACCTTATCATTTTCAAAATCTCCATTTTTCAACCAAATGGGAAGTAGACCGTCGAATAGGGCTCAGGAACGGCATCAATGCCTGGAATGTAATGACCTTGACCATATATGTGATAATGTGAACCATTTGGGAAGTTAGGATTCTCATCCCAACGAAACACTTCTCTTTTACCCGATCCCATCCAACTTATTATTTTACCGTTTTTAGTTCCTGGTCTGACAACCATTTGTAAGCCAATTGGATTGAAAAGATACGGATCCTTGGGGAAAATTACTTGTTTCTTCTTCAAGGACGGTATTGCAATATCTTTTCCTAAACTTGTTTCTTTTTCACCAGTTTCAGTATCGGCCTTTATTTGCGGAAACGTCAAGCTTGGCGCAGGTAGAGCGAGAGTAGTGTCTAATGCTTGACAAAAACAAGTAATAAGAACACTTCCTGCTAATACTGCTCCTATAACATCAGCTGGCCCAGGAACCGGAGAATCTAGCTGAGTAACTACACCTGCAAATGCCAAGGAACTACTTGATTGTTGAACTGCTTGTGAAAAAGCCTCCCATAATTCCTTCCAAAACAGTCCATCCAGATCGGTTCTGTTTATCGGGTTGTTTCCACAATATGCGAACAAATTGCAGCCTAGGAAGCCCTGGCCGGTGCTCGACAGGCCGTCGGCATTAATAAATCTACAAATCTCCGGATCATAATACCGGCTCTTCAGATAATAGAGTCCCGACTCTTTGTCATAGTAGTAGCCGCGGTAACGAATGGGGTTGACAGCCGCCAGCGTGCCGGTTGCGGAAATGACCTGGCCCCAGGCGTTGTAGCTGTACTCGGCCTGGCTCGTTCCGCTGGCATCGACGATCTTTACCACATCGCCCTGCAGGTTTGTGACATAGTAATAGGTCGTGCCGTTGTAGCTGAACGCGTAAGGGGCACCGCTTTCATCATAGAAGAATTCCAGTGTTGTGGTGCCATAGTTCTCTGAGACCAGCTTTCCGCCCTGCCAGGTGTACTTGCATGTGGGACAGGGGACGGTTCCTAGTGGGACAGGGGACGGTTCCTTGTCCCACTTAGCGCTGGGAATGCTTTTCTCTTCCTGCCGGATTCAATTACTGTTTTGTCGTGGGACAGAGAACCGTCCCCTGTCCCCACAAATAAGGGCTGTGAAACAAGTCTGAAATCGGAGTTCCCATCGTAGGGGCGGCTATTAGCCGCCCGCGCGCAGAAGCGCGTATTTCATATAAACTGTTGGGCAAATTCGCGTTATTATACGAATTTGCCCAACTGATTTACAAATATTACAAATCAAACCGCGCGGGCGGCAGATTGCCGCCCCTACGGCAATACCGGACTGTTTTCGCAGTCCCTTTTTGGTCCGTAGTCTTTACATGATGGGGATCTTGATCTTCAGATCGCTCAGCGGCCAGGAGGAGCAGGCGTGGAACCAGCCCATCTCCTTGTCCATTTTGCGGCGGCCGTCGCCGATCGTGGAGACAAAAATCTCGCCCGACAGCAGGTGGCTGCGGCAGAAGCCGCACTCGCCGTTGCGGCAGTGGGTGTCGATGGCGATGCCGGCGCGCTCGAGCGCCACGGCCACGCTCTCGCTGGCCTTGGCCTCGATGACGTCCTCGTGGATGCCGCGTACGACCGTGATGTGGAAGGTCTTGGTCTCGGTGCCCTTCGGGTAGCCGGGGAGGATCGAGATGTCGGCCGGGTTGTTCACCACGTCATGGCGGAAGCGGCGGGCCGTGACGCCCATCTCATCCAGCGCTTTCTTGACGAAGCGGAACATCGGCAGCGGGCCGCAGAACATATAGGTCACGTCGCCCTCGGAGTACTTTTCGATCAGCTCGCGGGTGATGAAGCCCTTCTCGCCGGGCCAGTCGGGCTCGTCGGAGAGGACATGCACGACCTTGACGTCGCTGCAGGCGGCCTCGATCTCGTCGAGTTCCTTCTTGAGCACGATGTCGTTGGCCTTGACCGAGCCGTAGAGGATCGTCAGCTTGACGCCCTTGAGCTTGCCGTAAGCGATCTCCTTGGCCATGCCGTGGAAGGGCGTGATGCCCGAGCCGCCGGCCAGAGCGACGACGGTTTTGCTGTCGCGCATCGGCTCATAATAGAAGGTGCCGAAGGGCAGGTTCGCGTCCAGCTCGTCGCCGACGTGGACGTGATCAAAGAAATAGTCGGGCACGAGATAGGGCACGTTGCGGCGGATCGTGACCTCGAAGAAGCCATGCTCGCCGCGGGCCTCATAGGGCGCCGAGCAGAGCGTATAGGGGCGGGAGAGGACGCTCTCGCCGATCTTCAGGCGGAAGTTCACATACTGGCCGCACTGGAACACGGGCACATGGCCGTCGCAGCTCTCAAAGCGGAAGGTGCGGGCCGAGGGGGATGCCTCGCGGATGTCGACGCATTTGACCTTCATGGCGGCGGGGTGCAGCTTGTCGGCGAGCTCGCGGATCGGGTCCTTGGGATCGGGGACGGGAGAGGCGTTCGCGATGACGTCCTCGCGGGCCTTGGTCACGCGGGAGGCGCCACCTATATCCTTGAAAAAGCCTTCAACCTTGATACTCATTTCGCTGCCTCCTTCTGCTTGTCCATGGCCTCAAGCACGAATTTCGCCGCGGCGCGGCCGTTGGTGATCTGCGGGCCCATGCCGTCGCCAGACATGCCGTGCGCACCGGCGAACTCCAGGCCCTGGATGAAGTGGTCCTTCTCCTTCATCTGCAGACGGGCGATGGCGTGGTTGTCCATCGAGTGGGAGTAACCGTAGATGCTGCCCTTCCAGGCGCCCACATAGTGCGAGATCGTCATCGGGGTCGTGACCTCGATCTCGGTGATGTTCTTGCGGAAGTCGATCTTGCCGACCTCACGGATGTAGGTTTCGATCATCTCGTTGGCCAGACGGCGCTTGAGATCGTAGTAGTCCTCCTCCTTGACGTCGAGGAAGGGCTTGACCGGCACCAGGGCCGTGATCGAGACCTGCGTCATGCCCGCGGGGATCGAATCGGGGTTGGCATAGTTCAGGCAGATCGTGGTGATGTAGTTATAGGGCTCGGTGATGTTGGAGTAGTTGGCCCAGATCTTGTTGGTATCCATCGTCTCGCCGGAGAAGGTGGAGTAGTTATAGATACCGTTGGACTCGGGCGTGCCCTCGAGCATCATGATGACGGAGACCGGGCAGACCGACAGACGCAGGCCGTTGATCATCTTGATGGCGCCGGTCGGCACCTCGCTGAGCGGCTCGATCATCTGGGTATAGACCTTGTTGGGATAGGGGCCGGAGATCACGTAGTCGCAGTGGATCTCGTCACCGCGGCGGGTACGGACGCCGTAGACCTTGTTGTCCTTGACAAGGATCTTCTCGACCTCCTGCTTGAACTCGTACTGCGCGCCGTTTTCCTCACATTTGGCCTGGAGCTTCATGCTCATCTCATGGCTGAAGCCGCGGCAGACGTAGGAGCCGGTGAAGTAGTCGGCCATCAGGAAGGCGTAGATCGTGAAGGGCAGGGTGTCCATCGGGTTGCCGACGTAGATCCAGTAGGGCGTCAGGATCTCGACGGCCTTCTGGGGCAGATCAAAGGTCTTGATGACCTCGGTCGCGGAGTAGCCGGCGGTCTTGACGAAGTCGGGGTGCTTGAGCAGCATCTGCACCTTGCTCATCTGGTGGGTCGAGAGGTAGTTCATGCTGTCGTACACGCGGCGGCAGAGCAGCAGCAGTTCCTTGACCTTCTCATAGGTGCCGGGGACGGCGGCGTCGACCTCGCGCGCGGCGTTTTCGTAGCCCTCGTGCAGCGTCACGTCGATGCCGGAGTTCGGCAGCACGACGCGGTAGCACTCGGGGACGTGCAGCCAGTCGATATCCACGCCCATCTCGTCAAAGAACTGGCCGACCTTCAGGCGGTCATTCTTCGGGCCGATGGACATCATCTCGTGCAGCGTCGCCTCGATCTCGATGCCGTTGCGCACAAAGTCGGTAGCGAGGCCGCCGGGCATGTTGTGCTTTTCCAGGATCAGGATGTCCTTGACACCCTTGGCCTGCAGCTGCAGGCACGCGGCCATGCCGGCGAGACCGCCGCCGACGATGACCACGTCATAGTGGTCTTTGTAAAATTTCATAACACTTTTCCCTTACAGTATCATTCAGCGGACGCGAACAGAGGGCAGAGCGAACGCCATGCCCTCTGTCTTATCCTGTTTAGAAGAAGCGCTCGACGAGCTCGCGGCTGTACTCGGCCGTCTCGTCCATGTCGCCAAAGGACATGACTTCGCCGGCATAGTAGGTGTCGTACTTGCCCTGCATGGCCTCGACCTTGTCATACCAGCCGTTGGCATAGTCCTCGGAGAAGACATGGGGGAAGTAGTAGACGCTCCACTCGTTGTGGATCTCGGCGGCGGGGTTGTGCATGGTCTTCAGATCGTCCTGCACCATCTGACGGCAGGTCTCGTAGGGGATCTCTTCGCTGTTCTTGTGCTTGCGCAGGGCGTAGGTCGTCAGCATCTGGGACTTGTCGTCCTTCCAGCGGCGATAGTA
>ODAI013541399.1_pt1 | contig 11299 bp, 1 predicted proteins | sample 1539321 | NCBI WGS metagenome assembly ODAI01 (sample SAMN02144231, study PRJEB22623) | gut metagenome | biome: sheep rumen | host: Ovis aries | place: New Zealand
AATTCTAGACACACAAATTGCTTCAATCGCAATTGCCAACAACCTGATTTTAGTTACCAACAACACCAAAGATTTCCAGATTTTTGCAGACGAGTTTAATCTGGGGCTTGAGGATTGGACAGAATAAAAAAAATTGACACACCCTAGTTTATAGGGTACAGTATAAGAGGTTATAATTGAAAAAAGAAGTTGCAGATAATTGGAGAAAAGAAAATGAGTAAATACTTTGATAAATTGATGTCAAGTCTTAATGAAGCAGTTGCAATCGAACGCGGAGAATTAAAAGGTCGTACTACGGTTTATGAAATTCAACCTGTAAAAAAATATAATAACACACAAATCAAAAGCATTCGAACATCTGTTGGAATGACTCAAGTTCTTTTTGCAAATTATATGGGTGTATCCTGTAAAACTGTTGAAGCATGGGAAAAAGGAACAAACCACCCAACAGGGTCTGCATGCCGACTCATTAGCATGTTAGAAAATAAAACTTTTGAAACCTTACCATTTGTAAAAAAAATGGCATTTTAACTTTTTGAATAAGAATTGGACATAAAAAAAAATCGGTGTTTATAAACACCGATTTTTTTTTATCTTTTATGCTCTTTTCTTTTTAAGGCAGAGAACAAGACCTGCAATTGCAGTACAGAATACAGCAAGGATTACCCAAATGACTGCACTTGAATGACTGGCAGGTTCTGCTTCTGTTACAGAAACATCACCTGCACTTACCGAAGCCTGAGGTTCTACAAGCTCTGTTTCTTCTGTATTTGCAGTCTGTGGAAGAATCATTGCAAGCTGATCGTCGGCCTTTGCTTCTTCGAGGGCTTCTACTGGAAGTTCTGTTACTTCAAGAGCGGCGGCTGTTTCTGTAACAGCTTCTACCGCCTTCTTGGCAGCTTTCTTTGAAGTCTTCTTTGAAGATTTCTTAGGCTCTACTACCTGACTTGCAGGAGCTACGGCAGTGGCAACTTCTTCTTTTTCTTCTGAGAAGCTTTCCCAAGCCTTCTGAACAACAGCAGGCAATTCAATTATTCTGGTCTGCATGGCGGCTACAGACTTAGGAGTTTCTGCGAAGGTGTAAACTTCCTGCATACCACTAACAGAAATTGGGCGACCGAAGAAGCGGCTTGCATTTCCTGATATAGGGAAGATACGCTTTATTACATCTCCGTGATTTGTTTTAATTGTTATTGTAATATCCTGAGCAACTGATGAACCTTCTGCAACAGTTATTGTATAAGCATTATTTGCTGCAGTTAGTTTTGTTTCGCCAAAGTATACTTCGTTGATAGAAACACCTGAATTTTGTGTAGCAGCAACTGAGAATGTAACACTAGTTGTATTTTCAGCCCATTCATCTGGGGTCGTCGGAGTAACAGTTATATAGTTTGCAGCTACTTTTGCAGGAACAGTAAGTGCATTAGCAGTTATAGTGCCGTTAATATTTGTACCAGTTATGCTAACACTTATATCCTTGTCAGACCAGTCTTGCGAAATGTTTTTGAATCCTTTCAACTTCAGCTGGTACTTTCCATCGTCTAAGACATAGGCTCCACCTTCGTCTTTTACCCAAGAAACTGTCAAAGCAGTAGTATTTTGTTTTACAGTAAGACCTGCGGCAAAAGTGTCAATTGGAGGTGCATTTTCATTTTCACTACCATTAAGAGCTACCTTTATAGTATACTCTGTATTTTGATCATTACCAGAAGCCCAGGTTGCAGGAGTTAATGAGAAATAATCACTTGTAATCTTCTTTGCAGGAATAGCAAAGATATCCTTAGATATTGTTCCGTCAATATGTTCCCCGCTTATATTAAGGGTTACTTGTTGAGCAGACCAGTCTTGCACCGTCAGAACATCACCAGAAATTGTAAATTTCTTAGTGTTTGAATCATAAGAACCTGTAATACCTGAATTAACAGTACCACCAATTGAAACAGAAACTGTCAAATCTTTGAGTACTTGACTGCGGCCTGGTTTAGAAGGATCCCCAGATAGCTGAATCATACCAGATACAGGAATATCATAACTAGCTGTTGAAACGTTCCAGGTTGGCATTGTTCCCCATTGAATATTTCCTTCTTTAATTTTTCTTAATGGAATAGTAAAGACATTTCCAGTAAGTCCATGAACTGTCAAACTTACACCTTGAGAAACTGTCCAAGATTGCGCTACTGGTTTAATTTTTAATGTAGAAGTTGATGAATTCCAGGCAGTTGATATAGTTGCATTAGTAGCAGAGAAATCACTTGCTTCCAGAGTTACATTACCCTTTACTCCAACTGTTAATGTATAATCACTTGTTCCCTCAGTCCATTCAGCAGGAGAAGAAGAAATAATTATATCATTTACATCAAGAGCAGGAACGGTAAGAACATTACTTATTGCAACATCACCAATTGTAATTGTTACAGGATTACTTTCCCATGCTTTCTTAACCTTTAGGATTGCTGTTTGATTATCAACATTGAATGAACTTACAGAACCTACAGTCGAAGAAATAGATGCACCTGTTGGAATATTTGTTGGACAATTAAACTTAAGCTTAAAGGTTCTTTCACCTGTTTCATCATTAACAGTTGCTGAATTCCATGCAATTGTTTGTTCTTCCTCTGTGTCACCGCTTGTAACAAGCTGCTTTATAGTAATATCATCTGCAGAAATTGGAGCAATTGTCATTGCGTCAAGAGTTATGCCACTGTCTACAATATTGCCACCAGAAATCTTGATTTTTATAACCTGATTAGCCCAGGTCTTAGATGTTGGTATACCCGCACCAGAAATTATGAACTTTGAATTAGTCTTATCAAAATTAACTGTGATATTGGTCATCTCAGTATCACCAAGATAAGCTACATAAGTCATATTTTCAAGTTTACCAATTGATGGAGCAGAAAGATTATCGCTACCATTCATTGTAATTGCTACATTATATTCAGTCTGGGCATCTCCAGCAGGATTCCAGGTTGCCTGTGTTAAGGTAATATTTGAAGCTGAAAGTTTCTTTGCAGGAACAAAGTCAACTGTTTTAGTTATTGAATCATTCAACTTAAACACAACTGATTTTTTATCCCAGTCCTGTGGAATTGTCTTTAATGTAACTTTGAGACCAGACAAGTTCAGCCATCCGTCTGAAATATCTTCTGGTTTTCTATCATAACCATTGAAAGTAATTTCCTTAACATAATCAGTATCACCAACTTTAGCAGTTACAGAATTTATGATACTTCCTTCAGGAACTGTTACATCAAAAGCATAGGTATCTTGATCACCATCTGTCCAGCCACCAGCAGGAGTTGATACTGATGTGCCATCCGATGTTAAGAGGTTATCAAGAATCCACCAGGCAGAACCGGCGTCAGTGCTACCTCCAAGCTTATATTCTGAAGATATATTACCAAGACTATCTTTGATATAAAGTTTAATTTCACGGTGAACAGCTGAAACATCAGGTATTAAAATCTGATATCCACCTGAAACTAGAGTTAAATCCTTCCAACCAGAATCTGCACCACCTGTACCTGAAACAACAGTTTTATACTGAGCAACACCCGAATAGTTTACAAAGTCTCCATTGTTTATAGAACCATTGTTTCCTGAATATGTAAGGCCATCTTTTATACCTTCTGCTGGAATTGTAATTTTCAAACCACTTGTGTAGTAATTTGTTTTACCTATTTTTCCATCCCAAGTATTATTCTGATCTATATCATATACTATAGAAACTGTATCCGAAGATGTATAGCCCTTAACATTGCTGCCACTTAAATAGTCTTTGATAATTGCAGGGCCTGTAGTATCACGTTTCCAGCGAGGTTTGTTATTAGCTCCTGCTACATCTGGATTGAAAGAAGCAACTTCTGATTCTGCACCACTCTTTCCAACAATTTTTGCATAAAGCTGGCTTCCGCCCCACTGATCATTATTAAAGAAGTCGTCTGTAATCTTAAAGGCTACGTAACAGTAATAGCGGCCTGATGAAGTTCCTGTTGAAACTTTATTATCAGATTCATATACTTTAAATACAGTATTTTGATTAGTATTATCTGTATCAGAAACAGAACCACGACTTGCTTCGCCAGCCCATTCTCCACCCCAAATATCACGTAATTCAACTTTATTTGGAATATCATTGTTGGTTGAAACAGCCTTATTCTTTAAAGTACACTCCAGTAACAAGAAGTCTCCATTAAAGAACCAGGTTCCATTATTGTTATTAATTTTTGCAAGTTTTATTTTGCCAGCAGCTATATCTGCATCTATAAGAGCCTTAGCATCTGATTGAATACCATCATTATTATAATCTTTAATTAACCTGATATCTGTTGCCTGATGGTTTGCATCAGAATAACTATATACAACAGTCAAAGGCTGGCTTATATTTCCTACAATATCAACTGCATAGTAGTTTCGTGTTACAGGTTCTTTAGCATCATTTAGACCATTATTTACAAGTAAAGGTAACCATTCATTAAATGTATTTGGTAAACCTTCTGAGAAATTATAAGCACCAATATTACTATTTGGAACAGCACTAAGTTGTGAAGTAAGAACCTCCTGTAACATTGATTGGGCTGCATACGGATTATCAGATTCTTTATAGTTTGAATTTTTTATAGCATTACCTGAACCATCAGTTACAAGATAACCAATAATTTTTTCGTTGGCATCTTTTGTAAATTCAACCTTTAATTGTCTGCGATCCTTACTTGTAATAATAATTGTCTTATCAGTATTATAATCATCTGACTTCTTTGTATGAGTTTTATCCCACCCAGAATTATCATATTTATCAGAAGTCTGAATATTTCCGCTGTCTCCAAAAGAAATGCTTGGTGTACTTGGTGTACAGCTCCAGTAAGTAAGTTTTGTCATTGTCTTTGAATTAGAACCATAATTGTATTTATAGCCTTCAAAGTCGGCGTTTGAACCTGGAGTTAATGTTGAAATATTACCAAGAAGATCTTTAAAGTAAACCTTCTCAATGTCGCCGCTTGTAATCTTAGCAGTTACATTTGTTGCACCGTCGTCGGATGGAGTTATTTCAATCCATTTTGATTCATCCGGAGTTGAAGCCACAACTGCAGGATCAAAACTGTACCAGAATTTCTGTTTTGAGTTTTTCAAACCAGCATCTTTCATGGCAAAATTAATCTTTAATTCTTCACCAGATGCGGCGGTGTAGTAATATGTATCAGAACCATTGCTTGTTTCTATACCAATAGACCTCTTTCCAAGTTCGATTGTAGGAGTTTTTGAAGTTGAATCTGTACGTGCAACCAATTCTGGACCCTGTTCATCAAGATAGAGCTTAAAGTACTGGCAGCTGGTGTTGCCGGCAAGGTCGGTTACTACTATCTGGTAGTAAGTACCAGCTGTATCGTAGGTGAGATCGTAACCATTACCGTTTCCGGAACCCATTGAGAAGGTTGGCGCGCTTGCTATGGCACCATCATAATGCCATGAAGTAGAATTTTTAGAAACTGAAGACAATTCTACCCACTTTGGAACCCATGTTGAGTCTGTCGGATTCTGTGGATTATTTTCAGCCCATTTATTTACAATTACATCATTTGTATCGTTTTCATTAGAATCGATGTTTACATGGAACTTTGCGACACCAGTTTTATTAATATAAACTGTCTGAATTACTTCTGGAGGCACAGCACTCAAAGAAGCATGATATTTGTTGTAGCCTGTCGTTTCGCCGGTTTTCTTCTTTGGCGAGTAATCTCGGAAGGCATCGAAAGGCCTGTCATTATGCGTTACGCCATCACTTCCTGTTTTGTTTCCAAGACCGTTTTCCGGATCTGCAAATTTATTAACAGCACCATCAGATTCATTAATTACAAGTGAAACGCTGCCTATTGCCGGCGGTGTAGCATCATATACAAGACTAATAAATCTTTCACTATAGTTTCCGACATTATCATAAACTTTATAAGTTATTGTACCATCTTTCAGATACTTGCTTGAATCAAGATTTAAGTATGGGCCTTCAGTATCAGAAGTAGCATAAGATACGCCATTGCTAAAGGTGTAGCCCTTTATTCCAGAACCACTTTCATTATAGTAGGTTTTTGGAATATAAAGTTTGATAGGCTCTCCAGCCTTTGCTTTTGCTCCATTACCGGCTATTCTGACTACCGGGTTATAACCTTGCTCTTTTGAAATATAATATTCATCTGTTTTTGTAGTACCAGGGAATGAACTTGATGAATAATCTGGAGCGGTTGAGTCATCCTTAAACTTTAAACCACTTCCCATTTTGTAACTACTGATATTTCCAGTCCAGTCAATTACATGAAGCCAGAGTTCGCTCTCAGAAGAATTGATTTTTCCATAAGGAACTACTGTATTTACTTTAACACCTGAGTATTTTCCAGAATAATTACTTCCGCTTCCATAGTATGCATTAGTAGACTTACTGCCATACCCCCAAGTGTCACCAATATCTTTATTTAACGAAGCAGATGACCAACCAATATACCAGGAATTAGAGGTATTCGAATAATAATAATAATAATCTGTAGTTGAAGTACTAAAGGTTACATTATTAGAAGTAGACCAGGCAAAGGCACGAACACCAGTACGTTCAGAAACCTCTAAATCAAAGAAAGGATTATAAATTGTTTTTGATTCATAATCTTGGCCATCAACTACCAAAGTAGTACCTTTTCCAATAGTTGTATTTTTAGAACCTCCACTGCGAACACTTGAATTATCATAGTTAGAGTGAACATAAACTGTTACATTGTTTGCGTATGGCACGAAACCATTGTTTGTTGCAACTAACTGTCCGATATTTGCAGCTGTAATTGTGTTAGGATTTGTTGAAGTTCCACGGATAGTAAGCTTTGGAGCTTCGTTATCGTAGAGCCAGCGATCAAACATTCCGCTTGTTGTTGTTGTAAGTGAAGTTCCACTTGCCTTGCTGTTTACAATCTTTGCAATTTCGTAGTTTCCTACGCGGTCTTCAAAGATGTACCAGATGTAATATGGCTTCGGCTCACCGTTTGTTTCGTTTGTTGTCCAGTTAAGGGAAGTATAATCTGGCTTTGGATAATCAAGCAAGATTGTTATTCCGGTTTCTTTATATTTAGGGTTTTCTTCGGTAGAATCATCTCTTTGGGAGTCATCGTTACTTGCCCTTACGCCAACCCATTCTGTTCTAAAGCCGCCATAAGTATTCTTTGTATTGGCAGCAGCACTAATAATCTGTTCATAAGTTGGTTTTGTAGAGCTTTGTGTACAGTAAAGCAAGGCACGAACAGAATAGTCAGATATACTTGTATCAGAACTATCTGGATTAGGGTTTAAAATTCTTCCTAAGTCAGAATCAAAAAGAACATCCTCCGGAGAACCTCGCTGATTTGATTCTGTATCATAGTTCAAAGTAAGACCAATCTTATACTGTCTGTCTGTATCAGAATAATCGATATTTGGATTATAATATGTTGCATATTTTACATAATCCTTGATAAAGCCGCGATGTTGACCTTCACCACCCTGACTTCCATTTCCTGTATTCTTATTCCAGGTAAAACCAGAAGTACTTTCTTTTAAAGGCCATGCTACACTTGGACTGGAAGTAACATAAGTCATATAAGGATTCTGCATAATAATTGGTGTAGAAACCTGACCGTTTGTTGTAGAAGCGTAACCGAGTTTAGTATCCGTGATAAAGCTTACAGCAATATCTTTTCCGCTTTCTTTATATAATCCACAAACAACATAGTTAATATTTCCACAACCATCCTGCAGGAATACAGAAATTGGAGCTGTCTTTCTGTCATCCGGAATTTCAATTATAAGGTTATTGTTTGAATCTACATAACTAGAAATACCATTTCCAGAATCTGTAACACGTGAACTATTTTTTGTATAAGTATGCCAATTTGTATAATTTGATTGAGCACGCCAATATGAAGAATAATTATTTGTTGTATATTCAAAATAATCACGACCTAAAGCAGTTGAGCTGGAATCGTGTGTCTGGCCACTAGGAAATTTTGTTCCATAAGGGACTACAGGTTCATATGTATAGCTGGAAGCTATTGTTTCAGGCCAGTTTCCATACCAGGTACTAATTGCATATTTTTCTATTGGAGCAGAACCGGCTTTTGCAAATAAATCTGAATATTCACCCATTGTAGAAGCTGCTGAACCACCAATTTTTTCGATAGGAGTATCCGCACTGTATGTTCCCTTAAGATTTAATTGAATCTTATATTTTCCATTTTGACTTTTCTTAATTATATATTTTTTATTTCTTATTGAATTCGAACTAGATAAATTATAAGCTTTGAAAGCAAAATCATCTGAGGTTACAACAGCTCCGTTTTTATATGCCTTTGCAGATGAATCCGGCATTTGTAAAAGAACGCGTTCATTAAGGTCTGTGTTAGCAGGTTTTGCAGTATCCTGGACAACAGAGAAACGGAAGACATTACTTACGTTTCCGGCACTATCAAGTACAACTGCTGAGTAATTACCTGGTGTGAAACCAAACCACAAAGCATAATTTGTTGTTACAGCTGTATAAGATGTTGATTGTGCAATTCTATTAGAACTTCCATAATAAAGGGGTGAACCACTTGATAAAATTTCTTTTTTAGTTAATGAGAAATTTGAATCGGCTTTATAATACATAAAGTAATCAGTGTTATTATAACCTCGAACCTTATATGTATCCTTTACACGGAAACCAAGTACTACACCATATTGAGTAGGACTAGTAAGCGAAATCTGACCATTAACCTGAGATACACCAGATGAAGAATATGAAGTTGCAGTATAGAAGGTTGGAATAGAATTTACTGGAGTACCATAAACAGTTTCTATATCTGAAGAAACATGAGGATAAACATTTATGGCAGGGTTATAGTAATATGAAGGACTTGTACCAACTTTGTAGTTTGCAACGAAAGGTCCGTTTCCTTCAATTGTAGGAATACTTGTATCAAGAATGATGCTTTTGCTGCTTACGTCAGAAGCCCAGCCTGTCATATCGTAAGCGGTAAGAGTTACTGTGTGACTTCCTTCTGTTGTGCCATTATCAAGATGAACGTTATTGATTGTTACATTAACGGCCTGGCGTACAACAGCATAGTAATCATCACTTGCCTGCTGGCCGCTCTTCTTAAGGGTAAGAGTTCTTCCGTCATCAGAAATCTCATAAGAAAGATCTTGAATATCTGCTGAACCAGACTTCATTGTAAGAGTTGTTGCGTCTGCTGCATTGGTTGTTGCATTAGCCGCATTTTTGTTACCAACTTTCTTAAAGGTTGCACCTGTAAGGACAAACTTATGATAACCTGAACCTGTCTTTTCACAATCTGACAGAGAGAAGGTCATATTAACAATAGAGTCGTTTGTGTAGCCTACTGAAGCTCCAATTGTTTCGCCTGCAGTTCTTTCGGCAAGAGAAGAACGGTCTGTAAGAGTGAGGCTTGCAGGTGCTGCAGGACTTCTACTGTCGGAGTAAATTGTCTGTTCCGAGGTTCCTACAGACTCGGATTCTCCCATAGCCACATCAGAAACTTTTACTTTGATTGAGTTTGCAGAAGCGGCTGTGCTTGTGTCGGTATTTGCAAAGCCTACGCCTGTTATCAAAAGTCTAAAGTTCGAAGCAGATTTAAAGCAGTCATCTGTATCTGTAATTGTAATTGTCTTTTTACTTTCATCAATTGAATACTTTGAACGGCTAAAGTTTACAGGATCTGTACCATTCATTGTCCAGAGCTTTGTATTTGTTGCAGAAAGTACTGCATCCTGCTGGAAGGTAATTACCTTAACACCGGAGCCTACTTCGTGAATTGTGATAATAACCGGAATTTCGGTTGGAGCATGGTCATTTACTGTGCCAACGTGGCCTGACGGCAGCCAGAAGGTTCCTGTATCCGGGCCAAGTACCGGCTGGGCTCCACTTGCTGTAAGCTCTTTAGAATGAATAAGATTTTCTATACTTATATTCTGGGTAATCTCAGGGGCAACTGTATCAATAGTAATTACCTGTTTACAGTCAACCTTATTTTCAGCAGCGTCGAGCATTACAACATTTACAACATAGTTACCCTGGGTGTCTCCATTTGTAAGTGTAATATTATCAAAAGTAAAGGAACCAGACTTGTATGTTTCTTTTAATTCAATATATTGCTGAATGTTTGGATCTACGTTGTTAGAACGGATAAAATAATCTGTGTCTTTTATAAGTTCCTTTGCAGCCTGATCAGAAGCATATGTAATTTTAAAGCCTGAGTTGTCAAAAGGCTTTGCATAAGAGTTTGTTCTTGGCTGACCATCATGATGAATTTCAAACTTCATTATCTTAACACCGGCAATTGCTTCTTCAAAATCAACCTTGAGCGACTGGGTATCGACAAGCATATTTTTTTCCTGACCTGTTGTTACGCCTGTCACTGTTGGAATTGGAATCCAGTTTACATCATTCTGTTGATCATTCTGTACAACCTTTGGTGCTACGTTATCAAAGGTAATTGCATTTGTATCTTTACTTGTAACAGATTTAATTCCCGCAAAGTCCTGTACGTCGGCTTTAATAATCTGTGGACCGTTTTCTGCAGAAATGATGTTTACGTTTGTAAACTTGAGTTTATTTGTTTCTGTAAATACTTTTGTAAAGTTTACAGACTTGTTGTCTGAATCAATTGTGTAGTCGCTTGATTTTGTAAGTTTTGTTTCGGTGCTGCCGTTTACTACAAAAATTTCTGTTGTGCCTGTAAATACGGCATTGTCAGAAAGGATAACTTTGTTTACACCACTACCCTTGTTACCAACTTCTGTATCGCCGAGAGTGAGGTAAAGAACTACGGTCTGGCTATCGGTAAAATTGTCTTTGTCATAGGCTTTATCATCAGGGTTAGTTGTAGTATTTTTTGCAGAGTCTTCTACTGTGAGACTTGCAATCTGAGGAGCAACTGAGTCTGCATAAACAAGGGTTCCGGTTACAACTGTATCTCCGTAGTAAATGTTGTTTGCATTATTAGTTGTCTTACCTACAAAGTCGTCGGTTGTGAGTTTAATTTTGTTACCCTGACTTGTACCGGCAGGGGCATTTATATTGTTGAGTTTGATATTTTCGAGTGTGATTTCGTGACTGCCGTTGTTTGCATTTATGAGCTTTGGTGTGTACCAGTCGAGCAGTTCGATTGTCTTTGCTGTTGTGTTGAGTTTGTAATCTTTATCTCTTGTAAGAAGTTCGCTGCCTACATAGAGTTTTGTATTTTCTGTAAATTCTGCATTTTCGGCAAGCTTAAGATATTTGAGTCCGGAA
>ODAI010596269.1_pt1 | contig 11298 bp, 7 predicted proteins | sample 1539321 | NCBI WGS metagenome assembly ODAI01 (sample SAMN02144231, study PRJEB22623) | gut metagenome | biome: sheep rumen | host: Ovis aries | place: New Zealand
GCTCTTCAGCCAGAATCCCCGCACCGAAGACATCGACTTCTTCAAGGCAGACGCTTATTTCAACAGGGGCGGCTCCTATCTTCAGATGAGCCGTTTCAAACCCACAGATGAAGATTTCGAGAAGAACTTCAACCTCGGTCTCTTCAAAGACAACAACATCAAGCTTCTGGTCACCGTGGGCGGAGCCGACACCGCCTCCACTGCCAACCGCATCGCCAAGTTCCTTGAGGCAAAGCAGTATCCCATCCACAACATACATGTGCCCAAGACCATAGACAACGACCTTCCCCTTCCCGGCAACGCCCCCACTTTCGGTTTCAATTCCGCAAAGGACGAAGGTGCACATCTTGCACGCACTGTGTATGAAGATGCCCGCACCTCCGGCAACTGGCTGCTGATCAGCGCAATGGGCCGCAGCGCCGGCCACCTCGCACTTGGAATCGGCGAGGCCACCCACTGCCCTATGACAATTATCCCCGAGATGTTCAACAAGACGGCCATCAACCTCGACAAAATAGTCAAACTGGCCATCTCCGCCATCATCAAGCGCAAGATCCTTGGCATTCCCTACGGCACAGTAGTGGTTGCTGAGGGTGTTTTCCACGATCTCGATCCTCAGGAAATCAAGAACGCCGGCGTCACCATGACTTACGACGAGCACGGCCATCCCGAACTTGGCAAGATCAGCAAGGCTGTCCTCTTCAACGACATCCTCGAGAAGGAGTTCAAGAAGATCGGCCTCAAAATCAAGACCCGTCCGGTGGAAATCGGCTACGATGTGCGCTGCCAGGATCCTATCGGCTACGACCTCACCTACTGCACCGAACTGGCAATGGGAGCTTACGAGCTCTTCGCCAAGGGCGAGACAGGATGCATGGTCTATGTGGATGCCGATGGCGAGGCCCATCCCCTCTACCTTAAAGACCTGCAGAATGCAGAGGGCAAGATTCCTCCGCGCCGCGTGACTATCGACGGCGGAACCGCCCAGAACTACTTCGCCTATATCTGCCATTATATCACTCCTGCCGATTATGAGGCTGCGAAGAAGTATGTCCCCAATCCTGAGGAATACGACTTCAAGAAAATCCTCTGCTGGTAAAAGGATTTGATGGACCGGGAGGCAGCACATAGCAGGATCCTGGAACTCAGGGGCATCCTGGAGGAAAACCGTCGGCTGTATTATGTCGAGAATTCCCCCAGGATTTCCGATTATGAGTACGACACCCTGGAGCATGAACTGGAGGCCCTGGAGGCGGATTTTCCTGAATTCGCCTCCCAGGATTCTCCCACCCATACGGTGGGCAGCGACCTGGTGCGTGAGTTTGTCCAGCGCCCCCATCGCTACCCAATGCTGTCGCTTGGGAACACCTATTCAATCGCGGAGGTTGAAGAATTCTCCGCACGCGCCGACAAGGCGCTGGGTTCTGCATTCACCTATTGCTGCGAACTGAAATTCGACGGCACAGCCATTTGCCTCACCTACAGGCACGGGCGCCTGGTGCAGGCGCTTACCCGCGGGGATGGTGTGGTCGGGGATGATGTAACCGAGAATGCCCGGCGCATCTCCAACATCCCCCATCAGCTTCACGGAGACTATCCGGAGGAGTTTGAGATCCGAGGTGAGGTGCTGATGCCTTATTCCGCATTCGACCATCTGAACGAACTGCGTGTGCTGGATGAAGAAGCCCCTTTTGCAAATCCACGCAATGCTGCATCCGGCTCCCTTAAACTGCTGAATCCCGATGAAGTGGCCAAGCGTGGTCTGTGGTGCACCCTGTACCATATCCCTGCACAAAGTCTGGATTTCGAATCGCACGACCAGGCCCTTCGTGCTGCGGCTTCTTGGGGGCTTCCGGTCTCGGAAGACCGCAGGATATGCAGGAATATCGATGAAATCAAGGCCTTCATCGACCATTGGGACACCGCCCGCAAGAGCCTTCCCTACGCCACCGACGGTGTGGTTATCAAGATCAACGAGATGGCCTACCAGCGCGAGCTGGGCTATACAGCCAAGTCTCCCAGATGGGCCGTTGCATACAAGTTCAAGGCTGAACAGGCCCTGACACCTATTCTGTCTATTGATTACCAAGTGGGCCGCACCGGAGCGATCACCCCGGTTGCCAACCTGGAGCCTGTACTGCTGTCCGGCACCATGGTCAAGCGGGCCACCCTGGTAAATGAAGACCAGATCCGGGCCCTGGACATCCACGAAGGGGATTATGTATATGTGGAGAAAGGCGGAGAAATCATCCCTAAAATAACGGCCGTAGAGCCCTCTAAGCGCAAGAGCGGTGCTGCAATTCCCGAATTCCCCAAGGTCTGTCCGGACTGTGGCACTCCCCTGGTGCGCGAGGAAGACGAAGCCAAGTGGTTCTGCCCCAACAGCGATGGCTGTCCTATGCAGATAAAAGGGGAACTGCTTCATTTCAGCGGCCGCAAAGCCATGGATATCCTTGCCGGAGAGGCCACCATCGACCAGATGTACAACCTTGGGCTGGTGCGTACCCCGGCCGATTTCTACGACCTTTCCATGCATCAGCTCAGCGGATTGGAAGGATGGAGGGAGAAATCTGCCCTGCGTTTCCGCTCAAGCCTGGACAAGTCCCGCGAAGTGCCTTTCGAAAGAGTGCTCTTTGCACTCGGCATCCGCTACGTCGGGGAAACTACTGCCAAGACTGTGGCAAGGTATTTCGGGGATATAGACACTCTGGCAGCTGCGACCGAAGAGCAGCTCAAAGAGGTTCCGGATGTTGGAGATGTTTGTGCCCGAAGCATCTATGATTATTTCCGGGACGAGCGTCATCTTATTGAAATTCAGCGGCTTAAAGCGCATGGTCTCCGCTTTGGTGCAGAAGCTGCAGGCGCATCTTCCGATGCCCTTGCGGGGAAAACCATAGTCATTTCTGGTACCTTCAGCATCTCCAGGGATGAGATGAAAGCCCTTATCGAGGCTCATGGAGGAAAGAATTCCGGAAGCATCAGCGGCAAGACTTCTTTTCTTCTGGCCGGGGAGAAACCCGGTCCTGAGAAGATACGCAAATGCGAGGAACTTTCTGTTCCTGTGATTGACGAAGCGGCCTTCTTTGCAATGATTCCGGAGGCGAACTCCCCTGCTGTACGCTCAGAAGACAAAGTTGAACAATTAAGTCTTTTCTGAAGATGAGAAAGTATGAGTTGAATGACAGGCCAGTTACCTGGAAAGACATAAAGGAACTCTTTACAGACAAGATCTGGGGGATGGAGACAGACTTCGCAACCGGAGCCTGGAGAGGGTTGGTACGTTTCATCAAACTTGTGCGCATAACCTTCGACTCATTCGCGGAGAACCGCATGGGATTCCAATGCGTTGCGCTCAGCTACTTTGTCACTCTGGCAATTATTCCTCTCACGGCATTCATCTTTTTCGTCTCCAACGGCCTTCACATTGCCGATAAATTGGAGGTGCTCCTTACCAAGGTCCTTCCCAACAATCTGGATCTGGTGAGTATAGCCATAGAAAAGGCCGATAACATTATCGCTGCGGCCCGGTCAGGCCCTGTGGGCATAGTCTCCGCCCTTTTGTTCTTGTGGACCATCATCTGGCTCATGTTCCAGACAGAAAGGGTGTTCAACAACGTGTGGGGCATACGCAAGATTCCCCGCGCCACCTGGAAGCGCTTTGGCTTCTACATCGGCCTTCTTCTCCTGCTGCCCTTCATCGTGATCATCTTCTGCTATGGTATAGCCCTCTATTCCAATGCGGTTTCGCTGATCGGGCTGAATGCCGAGCACCTTTCGCGCTTCGTCGGCTGGCTGCTGTTCTATGCGGTCGTGGTATTCACCTTGTCTGCCGCTTTCAAATACATCCCCGCCTGCGAAGTAAAATACAGGTATGCGCTGATGTCGTCGCTGTTCATCTCAGCTGTTTTCTGTGCATTCCAGTACCTCTATCTGGAAACCCAGATGTTTGTGAGCCGCTTGAATGCTGTCTACGGTGTGATCGCGGCTATACCTCTCTTCCTGATTTGGCTGAATTACAGTTTCCAGATAATAATGTACGGCGCCCAGCTGACTTATGCCCTGCAGCATGTGGACGATTATAAACTCGATGAGTATAAATTGATTAAGAGATGAGCAGCCTGTCGAAATTCACCATCAAGGATTATAATCTCATCCGAAAGGAATGGGACAAGCTCTATGCATCTGCATCGGAGCGTTGCCGCGATGAGGAGGAGCTTTCCATAGTCAAGAAGGCCTTCGACTTTGCGAATCAGGCTCACAGGAATGTCCGTCGCCGTTCGGGCGAGCCATACATGCTCCATCCTATCCAGGTCGCGGAGATAGTGATAGATGAAATCGGGCTTGGCTACAAGTCCATTTCAGCGGCCTTGCTCCACGATGTCGTGGAAGATACCAATTACACAATTGAGGATATACGCAACCTGTTCGGAGACGATATAGCCCTGCTGGTGGACGGCCTTACGAAGATCAAGACTGTTCTGGACAATGAGGATCGCAAGCGGGGCCCCATGACTTCGACCGAAAGTATTGAGGCAGAGAATCTTAAGAGAATCCTGCTCACGCTTAACGACGATGTCCGAGTGGTGCTGATCAAACTTGCAGACCGCCTTCACAACTGCCGCACCATCGAGTTCATGCCGGAGCACAAGAGGGACAAGATACTCAGTGAGACCATGTTCATCTTCATCCCGCTTGCACACAGGCTTGGCCTTTATGGGGTGAAATCGGAGATGGAAAATATCTGGCTCAGATTCAAGGAGCCCGATGCCTATAAGGAGATATGCGAGCGCATCAGCCAGAATGTTGCCGAGCGTGATGCTGAAATAGACGGGTTCATCAAACCCATAGAATCCGCACTCAAGCAGGCGGACCTCTCTTTCAATATCAAGAAGCGCATCAAGACCCCATATTCAATCTGGTTCAAGATGCGCACCAAGAAAGTGCCTTTTGAGCAGATATACGACCTTTATGCGGTACGCATTGTGTTCGACCAGTCCACTAACCCTGAAGCGGAACGCAGGCAGGCATATCTTATTTATTCCATCCTGATAGGGCTGTATACCTCGCAGCAGAGCCGCTTCCGGGACTGGATCACGTCGCCCAAAAGCAATGGTTATGAGGCGCTGCATTGCACCCTGATGAGCCATTCCGGCTTCTGGGTAGAGGTGCAGATCCGTTCCAGGAGGATGGACGATATTGCAGAGAAGGGTATTGCCGCACACTGGTCCTACAAGAATAACGGCTACATCTCCGAGATTGACAGCGAGATGGACAAGTGGCTCAAGAAGGTGCAGGAGATTCTGGTGAGCTCGGACGTGAATGCACTGGAGCTCCTGGACATCATCCATAAGGATATGATAACCACCGATATAGTGGTTTTCACACCCAAGGGAGAGCAGCGCACCATTCAGTATGGGGCCACGGTTCTGGATTTCGCATACAACATCCACACCCACATAGGAAACAGGGCTATCGCTGCCAAGGTCAACATGAAGCTGGCTCCCCTGTCCCAGGTTCTCAAGGCCGGGGATCAGGTGGAGATTATCACAGCAGAAAGCGGCCATCCCAAAATCGAGTGGCTTCAATTCCTCCAGACCAGGCATGCCCGCAACCTTGTGATTGAGTATTTCCGCAAAGGGCGCCGGCCCCTGATAGAGAAGGGCAAGGAGATTTATTCGGAGAGGCTCACCGTCATGGGGGTTGAACGCAGCAGGGAGAATCTTAAGAAGATGCTCCGCCGGACCATGCTGAATGATGCCTCCGAGCTTTATTTCCGCGTTGCCCTGGGGCTGCTTGGCCCAGAGGTGTTCCGGGAGACTTTCGCATCTGCCCGGCCTTCTTCCGGCCGCGGCGGATATGTCATTGCCTCCTGCTGCAATCCGATACCCGGAGATCCCGTAATCGGATTCCGTGCGGAAGACGGCACGGTGATTGTTCATAAAAAATCCTGTCCTGAAGTTGAGAAACTTGCCTTGGAATACGGCAGTTCCCGTTTTGTGGTCGTAGATGGTTTTGATTCCGATTTTGAGGAATTCCCCGTGAGGCTGTCTATCCGCGGCATCGACAAGATAGGCCTGCTCAATAAAATCAGTCAGTTCGTTTCCCTGACCATGGAAATCAACATCAGGGAGATACACCTGAGCGGCAAGGATGGCATAATGGACGGATACATTGATATGCTCGTGCACGACAAGAACAATCTCGAGGCGATGATCCGTGGATTGAGGTCGATTGACGGAGTGCAGGATGTAGTTAGAACGGATATGTAATGAAGAAATACATTCCCCTCATAATAGCCTTGTCGGCACTGCTCATACCGGTGTTCATGCCTTCGTGTGCCAATACGACACAGGCACCTTCGGGTGGTGATAAAGACACCATCCCCCCCTACATCGTGGATATAAAGCCTCTGCCGGGCGCCACCAATTTCCCCTTGGAAAAGGGAAAGATACTCTTTGAATTCAACGAGTACGTGGTCATCAAGACAGCCTCCGACATCTTCCTCTCCCCTCCTCTGGAGAAGAGGCCAAAGTCCAGGATAGTCGGCAAGAAGCTGGAAATCACTTTTGAAGGGAAGCTGGAGCCGAATACAACATATACTCTTAACCTGAATGGCGCGTTGGCAGACAATAACGAAGGCAACAAGTTTCCCGGTTTCACTTACGTGTTTTCTACGGGAGACCAGATTGATTCCATGTTCGTGACCGGCACGGTGCTGGACTGCAACACCCTCTCTCCGATAAAGGGCGCCACCGTCCTTCTCTATAAAGACCATTCGGACTCGGCAGTCTTCCTCAAGCGTCCCTATGCCGCCGGAAAGACCGACGACTGGGGGTATTTCGTCTTGCCCTTCATCCAGGACACCCTGTACAGGATATACGCGATGCGTGATGCCTCCGGCGACAACATCTATAATCCCGACATGGACCGCATCGCTTTCATAGATTCTCTCATCCGGCCTGAATGGAAGGTGGCTGATACCCTACGCGAACTGCTTAAATACGATATGACCGATACCCTCGGATGCCAGGAAAGGCGGAGCCAGTACGAACTGAAGGTATTCCGCGAGCATCCGAGCAAGCAGTACATAGTAAATAAGGTCCGCACTTCTCCCCGCTCAGCCTATATCACCTTCATGGCTCCCGATGCATGGATAGATTCCCTATGGTTCGGAGGCTATCCGGCCGACAGGGTGATATCTCAGTTTAACTTACAGCAGGATAGCCTGGAGCTTTGGCTGAACGACAGGCGCCCCGCACCGGACACTATACATCTCTTTGTCAACTACAGGAAAACAGACAGCCTGGGGCTGATGAAACCGGAACTGGAGCATATCAGGCTGGTGATGGATCCGGAGGTCAAGAAGAACTACTCCAAGAGCCGCAGGAAGAACCTGAAGCACGAAGATACAATCTGCGTGTATACCCTGAAAGCAGAGCCCGAGAAGATAGAGACGGATGGTTTCGTGCTGGAGTTCAAGTACCCTATCGTGTATGAGAGTTTCGATTCGCTTAAGTTCAGGTACCTGAACCCTAAACAGAAAGAGTTTACGGGTGCAGTGACCGTAGAAATGGATTCCCTGAACCTGCGGCGCTACATCATACGTCCGAAGGTCAAGTTCCAGCCAGGGTATGAGTATTTCCTCAAGGTGCCTCACCGTTCCTTCAAGGACATTTATGGCTATTGGTGCGACAGCACCGAAGTGAAGGTTGCGCTGCCTACGGATGAGTCGCTCAGTTATTTGGATGCCGGATTTGTGGGTGTCGACCGGAAGTATATCGTAGACCTTCTGGATGAAAAGCGCGCCAATGTGATACGTTCCTATATCATCACCGAGGACTGCGTCCTGCATTTCCCCTATCTAAAGGCCGGAAAGTACTCAATACGGGTGGCAGACGATGGAAACGATAACTCGCTAGTCGACACCGGGGACCTTCTCCAGCACCGTCAGCCGGAGCCTGTCCGTTTCGTGAAATTCGGAGAGAGCGAGTATCTGGAGATAATTAAATCCGCTGAAGTCGAGCAGACTATCGATCTTGCCGAATTGTTTAAATGATGAAGAAAAAAGTACTCCTCACGATTGCGCTGCTGTTCTCCGGTCTGTGCCTGTTCGCCCAGGAGGCCGGCACTTTTGCCGTTGAAGGGCCTCAGCCCAGTTCAGGGAATTTGCGTTATATTCAGGATACTACCGTCACTGTCGAGACATACTCCGATATCAACGACTACGACCTCATAGGAATCAATTGCGGCCTGACCTGGTCTCAGATGCAGTTCAATCCTCCGGTCAAGCAGGAATGGACCGTCAATCCCTTCTACGTCTCGCTTAACTATACCCACTACCTTAAAATGTTCGACTACATGCCGTTCTTCGGCTACCAGATCGGCATTGCATACGGGAAAGAAGGATACAAGTTCAAGGAGAACAAGGATACCGGCACAATATACTCTATCGAAGGTGCTACCGAGGCGGTGATGGATGTTATCGAAGTTCCTTTCCTGGCCCATTTCCACTATGATGCCCTGCATTTCAAGATAATGGCCAATGCCGGCCTCTATGGCGGATACCGGCGCACCATTACACGAACAGGCCCCAAAGTGACTCCGGGGCTCGAAAATGCTTTCAAGGATACTGACCGTCGGCCGGATTACGGTCTTCAGGGTGGTGTAGGGATTGGTTTTATCTTCAGTCCCTGGGAATTCCATTTAAATGCCCTGATGCGCTATTCATGGTCCAGTATCTACACGCCGGATTCTTCTCCGAGCATATATAATCAGTATTACTACCGTTTTGCTTATCCCCTGGACGTGAATGTAATGTTCGGAATCTATTATCAGCTTACCAAGCGTACGGGTCGCACCTCGAAGGACCTGAAGCGGCAGGCCAGGGATATCGTAATCAATGGTTGGGAACTTGAACATGGAAACACTGAAAGTAAAGATAGGTAAGAGCCTGGTTATAGGCGAACCCGGGCATATTGTCGTGCAGACTATGTGCAATACCCACACGAATGATGTGGATGCAACCGTATCGCAGTGCAAGGCTATGGCTGCCGCAGGTGCAGAACTGATCCGTATCACGGTCCCCGGCATGAAAGACGTGCCCTGCATCGCTGAGATTAAGGACAGGCTGCGTTCTGAAGGCATCGACACCCCTTTGGTTGCGGATATCCATTTCTCTTCTGAAACCGCACTGGCAGTTGCCAGGGTGGTTGAGAAGGTCCGTATCAATCCCGGAAATTTCCATCCTGACCATGAGATAGCCAGGAAACGTTTTGCGGAGCTTATAGCTGTCTGCAAGGAGTATGGCACCGCGATACGCATCGGGCTTAATCACGGGTCCCTTGGCAAGTATATTACAGATCTTTACGGCAACACTCCCCTGGCCATGGCAAAGGCCGCGATGGAGTGGCTTCAGATGTGCGTGGATAACGATTTCTATCAGGTTGTAGTTTCACTCAAGTCCAGCAATACAATAGTGATGGTGGAAGCTTACCAGCTGCTCCATAAGATGATGCAGGAGGCCGGAGTGCTTTTTCCCATGCATTTGGGTGTAACTGAGGCTGGTAACGGGGACAGCGGCCGCATAAAGTCCTGTGTTGGAATAGCAAGCTTGCTAGAGCAAGGGATAGGCAATACCATTCGTGTGTCACTGACCGAAGATCCGCTTGCGGAAATACCGGTTGCATGCTTTCTCGCCGAACGCTATTCAGGCAAGGCCATCAGCATGCCGTCAGGCAGGGAGCGCACCATCCTGGCTGCTGCCTGCGATTATGGCCCGGACCTTCTTATGCATCGCAGGGACTCCCTTGAGCTGAATACTGGCCTTGGAGCAGAATTCGACACCTATCTTGCGGATGAGATTCTTCAGGCATCCCGCCGGCGTTTCTATAAGCCGGAGTATATTGCCTGTCCCGGTTGCGGACGCACAATGTACAATCTTCAGGATGCCTTCGAGAAGGTAAAGGCCCGCACAGCTCATCTGAAAGGAATGGTGATTGCTGTGATGGGGTGCATAGTCAACGGCCCCGGTGAGATGGCTGATGCCGACTGGGGATATGTGGGCGAAGGCAACGGCAAGGTGAGCATATACAAAAAGAATGTGCCCGTTTTGAGGCACATTCCTGAAGATGAAGCTCCGGATAAACTGCTGGAACTTATTGAATCTGAGCAATAACAGTCTCGCAGGCAAGCACTTTGTCTCCGACTTTCACTTTTATATCGGCATCCAGGGGCAGGAAAAGGTCCATTCTGGAGCCGAATTTAATAATGCCGCACTGCTCCCCTGCCTTGACCTTCAACCCGGGTTTTGAGTAATTCACTATCCTGCGTGCAAAGGTGCCTGCAAGCTGCTTGAAAAACACCTCTGAGCCAGATTCCGTGCGTATGCAGGAGCTGGCGTGCTCATTGTCTTCAGAGGCCTTGGGCTTGAATGCAAGAAGATGCTTCCCGGGATGATAGCGGTAATACACCACTTCCCCGCTGACCGGCCAGTAATTGGCATGGACGTCGAAGAAATCCATATATACGCACACGCGCTTGCACTGGCGTTTCAGATACTCATGTTCGTAGAACTCATCCACAATGACCACCTTTCCGTCAGCTGCTGATGTGACGGTTTTATCGTTCCCTACGGGATTGCGTTTGGGAATTCGGAAGAAGTAAAGCTGCCAGATGCAGAACAACCAGGCAAAGCAGGTCAAAACCCATTTCAACCACACTGTTCCAACCAGGAGATGGACTGCATAGATGAAGATGGCTGCAATGATGAATACAACAGCCAGGGTGCCATATGAGTTTTTGTCCAGTTTAAACATCTCAGATCAGTTTAAGAAGAAAAAGCAGTAGTGTGCCTGCAGGAAAAGCCAGAAGAGAACTGTCGAAACGGTCCAGCAAGCCGCCGTGCCCTGGAATAAGGTTCCCGGAGTCTTTGACTCCGAAACGGCGTTTCCATGCGGATTCCAGAAGGTCGCCCATAACTCCTGTGCAATGAACGACCACTCCCAGGATTATGCTCATAATCATTGGGATCTCCAACAGGCCGGTAGCCTGCAGGATGGCTGCAGCTGCCAGGCAGAAAGCCATTCCCCCGAAGAAGCCTGCCCAGGTCTTGTTGGGAGATATCTTTGGGGCCATCTTGCGGCTGTGCAAAACCTGCCCTATGGTGCTCCCTACGCAATATGCACCAACATCCGACGCCCAAATCATGAGGAAGAAACAAAGCGGCATGAGGCCAGAAAACTCTCCTCCTCTGAAAGCCAGCACTATCATGAAAGCCAGGCCGCACAGGATATACAGAAC
>ODAI013584105.1_pt1 | contig 11298 bp, 8 predicted proteins | sample 1539321 | NCBI WGS metagenome assembly ODAI01 (sample SAMN02144231, study PRJEB22623) | gut metagenome | biome: sheep rumen | host: Ovis aries | place: New Zealand
AAGGGGAAGGATCGCCTGGGTATTCCGCGAACGGGCAGACTTCGCCGAACCGCCGGCGGAATCTCCCTCTACGATGTAGATCTCGCAGTTCTCGGGATTCTTGTCCGAGCAGTCCGCCAGCTTGCCGGGCAGGGCCGTTCCCTCGAGCGCCGTCTTCCGGCGCGTCAGGTCTCTGGCCTTCCGGGCCGCTGCTCTGGCTCTCTGCGCCAGTATCGCCTTCTCGCAGATAATCTTCGCGATGGCGGGATTCTGCTCCAGGAAATAGGTCACCTGTTCGCTGACCACACTGTCCGTAGCCGCCCTGGCCTCGCTGTTCCCCAGCTTCTGCTTCGTCTGGCCTTCAAACTGCGGATCCTCAATCTTCACCGATACGATGGCCGTCAGTCCCTCGCGGATATCATCGCCGGACAGATTCTGCTCGCTGTCCTTGAGCAGCTTCTTTTCTCTGGCATATTCGTTAAATGTCTTCGTCAGGGCATTCTTGAAGCCGGACAGATGAGTGCCGCCCTCGGGCGTGATGATATTGTTGACAAAGGTGTACGTACTCTCCGTAAATAAGTCATTGTGCTGGAACGCAACTTCCACATAGATGTTGTCCTTCGTCCCTTCACAGTATACTACTTTGTCATACAGAGCCGTCTTGCTCTTGTTCAGATATTCGACGAATTCCTTTATGCCGCCCTCGTAGTGGAAAGTGTTCTCCCGCTTCTCCTCCCGGTCATCCCGCAGGATGATCTTCAGGCTCTTGGTCAGAAATGCCGTCTCCCTCAGACGGGTTTTCAGCGTATCGTAGTCAAATACCGTCTCTTCGAAGATCGTATCGTCCGGCAGGAAGGAAATCTTCGACCCGGTAAGGGAAGGATCGCACTCTCCGATAATCTCCAGCTTCGTGACGGGAGTTCCCCTCTCATAGCGCTGTCTGTATACATTGCCGTCGTGGCGGATCTCCACCTCCAGCCAGGACGACAGCGCATTCACGACCGAAGCGCCCACACCATGCAGGCCTCCGGACACCTTGTATCCCCCGCCGCCGAACTTGCCGCCGGCATGCAGGATCGTGAACACGACCTCTACCGCGGGAATTCCTGCCTTCGGATGGATTCCCACCGGAATTCCGCGGCCGTTATCCATCACGGTAACCGAGTTGTCACTGTTGATCTGCACATCGATCGTATTGCAGAATCCGGCCAGCGCTTCATCCACGGAATTGTCCACAATCTCATACACAAGGTGATGAAGTCCTCTGGCAGAAGTGCTGCCGATATACATACCGGGGCGTTTGCGGACAGCCTCCAGTCCTTCCAGGATCTGGATCTGTTCGGCATCGTATTGATTGTTGTTCTCCGTACTCATAATAACTCCTCAGTAACTGTTCCGCTCTTCACCCGGAATTTCCGGTCTATCGTCATATTCTTTCTCACGAATTCATCCAGACCGGTACAGGTCAGGATGGTCTGGATATGGGAGATGCTGTCCAGCAGGTGATTCTGACGGTTCATATCCAGCTCCGACAGCACATCATCCAGCAGAAGCACCGGATTCTCTCCTATCCTCTGCTTCACCAGCCGGATCTCCGCCAGCTTCAGAGACAGGGCTGACGTTCTCTGCTGTCCCTGGGAACCGAACCGGCGCACATCGATCCCGTTTACCTCACAGGTGATATCGTCCCGGTGAGGTCCGGTCAGAGAAACCCTGGCTCCCAGATCCCTTGCCCGCTGCGACTGCAGGGTGGCAGGGAAGGCATCCGCGGTCACATTCGGCACATATTTCACATCCAGATGTTCCGTTCCTCCGGTCAGCTGTTCATGCACATCCCGGATCAGTTCATTCAGTTCCCCCACGAACTGATCTCTTCTCTCCACTATGCCTCTGCCATAGCGGATCAGCTGCTCGTCCCACACGGGAAGTGTATCCCGCAGATCCGGATGCTCTTCCAGATCCTTGAGCAGTTTATTTCTCTGCATCAGGACTTTATTGTAGTTCGACAGGTCACTGGCATAGATCGGATCCAGCTGACAGAGCTCCAGATCCATGAAACGTCTGCGTTCCGCCGGGGAATCCTTGATGATCGACAGATCCTCCGGAGAGAAAAACACCACATTGACCAGGCCGAACAGCTCGGACACACGGCGGATCGGCAGGCCGTTCACCGCGACGCCCTTGCTGCGTCCCTTCTTCAGGTGCATATCGATCCGGACAGGAACCTCTCTCCGCTCCGAGATCATGCGCAGATGAGCTTCCTCCTGTCCGAAACGGATCATCTCCCTGTCCCTGGTTCCCCTGTGGGACCGGGTCGTCGCGCACACATAGATCGCTTCCAGGATATTCGTCTTCCCCTGGGCATTGTCTCCGTAGAGTACATTCACCCCGGGAGAAAGATCCAGTGTCAGATCTTCGTAATTCCGGAAATCCGACACCTTCAGATTCCGTATGATCATACCTCCCGGCTCCGGACCGTCACTTCCTGTCCGTCATAGGATATGACATCGCCTTCATAGCATTTTTTTCCCCGCTGCAGGCAAACTTCCCCGTTCACCTTCACCTGTCCGTCCAGGATGACTTCCTTCGCCTCCACACCGGACTGGGAAAAACCTACAGCCTTCAGCAGCTGTCCCAGCTTGATAAATTCATCTCTCAAATAAAATTCCATCTCTGAAAACCTCATATCCTGTCATCTGCTCTGAAATATCCTGTTATCTGCTCTGGAAATTCACGGGAAGGATCAGATACACATAGTTCTGTTCCTCGTCCCGGATGAAACAGGGAGCCTTGGAATTGATCATGTAGATATCCACCTTTTCATCGTCGATCACGCGGAGGGCATCCTGGATGAAGCGGGGATTGAAAGCGATCATCAGATCCTTTCCGTCCAGTTCGATATCCAGATCCTCACGCATGGAGCCGATCACCGAATTCAGGGACAGGGTCAGATTGTCATCTCGGATATCCATGACGATCGGTTTTTTATCGGATTCCCTCACCAGCAGGATCGATCTCTCGATGGAATCCAGCAGATCTCTCTTATTTACCGACATCTTCGTCTCATAGCTGCCGGAAATCATCTGATCCACACGGAAATACTCTCCCTCGATCAGGCGGGACGTCACGATCGTCTGGCCGAATTCGAACAGGATGTGATTTTTCCCGAAGAAGATATAGATGTCGTCGTCCTTCTCTCCCGGCAGGATCCGGCTGATCTCCGTCAGCGTCTTCCCAGGAACCACAACCTTCCTGGATTCATAGGTATCCTTCAGCTCGACGTTCCGCACGGAGATCCGGTGTCCGTCCAGAGACACGACCCGCAGACGGCTTCCGTTGATCTCGAAGAGTTCACCGGTCATGAGCTTGTTGCTCTCTCCCGCCGCGATGGAAAAAATCGTCTGACGGATAACCTCCTTCAGTGTAAACTGGGACAGGCAGATATAGTCCTTCTTTTCAATATTCGGGAATTCCACGAATTCATCTCCGTTCTTTCCGGAAATATTGAAATGGGATTTTTCACAGGAAATGCGGATCATATCGTTCTCATCCGCTTCGATCATGATGACGCTCTCCGGAAGTCTGCGGATAATCTCGGAAAAAAGCTTGGCGTCAATCGCCGTTTTTCCGGGTTCGGAGATCACGCCGTCCACTACGGTATCGATCGCCAGCTCCATATCATTGGACATCAGATGGATCTCTCCCGATTCCGCATCCAGCAGGATACACTCCAGGATCGGCATGGTCGTCTTGGAAGGAACCGCTTTTAATACAATATTTATACCGTTGATCAGGTCGGACTTTTCAAAAGAACACTTCATGGCGCAGGCATCTCCTTCAATCATATTAACAGAGGTTTACAGCAGTACATAGTTATAGGGGATGTGAATTTGTGGAAAAGCCCGTTTCTTCCAGGAAAACCTTGGGTTTGCGCTGTTGGTTAATCCTGTGGGAAAGGGCGGAAAAGCCGGGGGAAAAGGGAGTTCTTTTCCACAGGGCGAAATTTCCCCTCCGGACCGGACGTACCGGTATATCCGCCGGTACGAATGAATATTCCACTGAATAAATGAGTTATCCACTAAATAATCACCGAAAAATGTGGATAATGTGGAAAACCAGTGTGAAAATCCGGTTTTATCGAAAGTATATGACCGTTACTATTCACAGAATTATTCGGGATTGATCTTCTTCATCAGTACATCCACGTGTTTCTTAAGCGCTTCGTCTGTCTCGATGTCCGCTTTGATCTTGTTGATGCCGTGGAGTATGGTAGTATGATCCTTCTTGTTCAGATAGCCGGCGATGGTCTGCAGCGGCACCTGGGTCATCTCCCGGATCAGATACATGGCGACCTGCCGGGGAACCGCGATATCCGTGCTTCTCTTCTGAGACTTCAGATCCGCCGTGCGGATCCCGTAGTGCTCGGCTACGATATCGAGTATTTCTTCCGGCGTGATCTCCCGCTTCTCATTCGGATTGATGTGATCCTTGAGGGCCTCCATGGCGAGCGCCAGATTGATCTCCTTCTTCTCCAGGCGGGACATGGCGGTGATCTTGTTCAGGGCTCCTTCCAGCTCACGGATATTGGATACGATATTGGTAGCAATGTACTGGATCACTTCATTATCTATATTGTAGCCGTCCATCTCCTCCTTTTTCCGGAGGATGGCCATCCTGGTCTCGAAGTCCGGCAGACCGATATCCACCGTCAGGCCGCAGCCGAACCGGGAACGAAGACGTTCCTCCAGTGTCTCCATGTCCTTGGGAGGGCGGTCACTGGAGAGGATGATCTGCTTGTCCGCTTCATAGAGTGTATTGAAGGTGTGGAACACTTCTTCCTGGGTACTCTCCTTGTTGACGATGAACTGGATATCGTCGATCAGAAGCAAGTCCACATTGCGGTACTTTTCCCGGAACTCCGTCGTCGTGATATTGTTCTTGTTCCGGATGGCGTCGATCAGCTCGGTCGTGAACTTCTCACTGGTTACATACATGACCCGCGCGGCAGGATTCTGTTTCAGGATGAAATTCGCAATCGACTGCATCAGGTGGGTTTTCCCAAGACCGGCGCCTCCGTAGATGAACAGAGGATTGTAAATCTCGCCCGGGGACTCCGCCACGGCCAGGGAGGCCGCGTGAGCCATCTTGTTGTTGCCGCCTACCACGAAGGTGTCGAAGGTATACCGGGGATTGAGATTCGTGTGAATCGGAGGAACAGCCGGAGCATGACCTTCCTTTTTGGATCTCGGGATATTCGCCGGATCCACGATCCGCACTTCACAGTGAACGCCCGTACATTCCTCAACGGCGACCTGAAAGAACAGGGAATACTTCCTATTAATATAAGAAGCGCCGTTTGGATCTCCGGGATAGCATATGGTGAGAACCGGATCTTCAAAAGAGACGAACTGCAGAGGATGAATCCAGGTGTCGAAGGAGACATTCGTCATATCGTGCTCTTCCTTCATGTATTCCAGGATTTCGCTCCACTTTTCTTCAATGATGTGTGCCATAATACCCTCCGCAGCCTTCGAATAGAACGGTTCCTGAATATCCGAAGAGGCTGTTATCCCAATCTAAAACCATACTCTTCCTATTTTAATACAGAAGCGCCTCTTTTTCAATGAAAAACTGTAATCATTCTCTATCATCATTCTCTATCCACCGTATCGGTGAACAGTCATGTGGATAACGATCCGGAATTCCGGAGGAAAAAACGGATTCATCCACAATATGAACAGGATGAGGGGTGCATAACTTTTACACAGGAAACATCCAGAATATCTTACATCCGCCAGAGATATCCACAGTATTTCAACAGGCTGTCAACAGAGATATCCCCGATCTGTCCACAATTTATCCACAAATTGTGGATAACATGGAAATTGCTTTTGGGTATAGATTCCGTCTCTCAGATGCTGAGCAATAATTTGTAAAACTTTTTCTTGACGCCGCATTCCCTTTTGCATATAATGAGAGAGCTATCCCTATGCGTTATGGGGGAAGATATGAGGTAAAGGAGGTGTTTCCCGATGAAGATGACGTTTCAGCCGAAGAAGAGACAGCGTGCAAAAGTTCATGGATTCCGTTCCAGAATGAGTACCAAAGGCGGCCGCAAGGTTCTGGCAGCCCGCAGAGCAAAAGGGAGAAAGCAGATTTCTGCGTGAACAGGTTTATCTCTCTGAAAAAGAACAGTGATTTTGGTGAGGTCTACCAGCAGGGCAGATCTTACGGGAACCGGCTTCTCGTCATGTATGTATTGGAAAAAAGCCAGGATCACGAAAGCAGAGTGGGAATCTCTGTGAGCAGGAAGGTCGGAAACAGCGTCGTCAGGCACAGAATCAAGCGGCTGGTGCGCGAATGCTTCCGTACGGACTGCAGGAATTGGAAGGATGGCTGTGACTATGTAGTGATAGCCAGAAAAGAAGCGAAGGATAAGGATTATCATCAGATCAGAGGTGCGTTGAAGCATCTTGGAAAACACCATAACGTATACGAAGATAAAGGTGAGAAGACATGAAAAGACTGATAATTTTCTGCATCAGATTCTATCAGAGATGGCTCTCACCTTTAAAGCGTTATACCCATTGCAAGTATATCCCGACGTGTTCGCAGTATGCGATCGAAGCGATTGAGAAATATGGTGTGATCAAGGGCGGTGCGCTGGCTTGCTGGCGTATACTCCGGTGTAATCCCTTTTCACGGGGAGGTATCGACCCGGTACCGTAACAGCCGGCAGATTAGTAGAAGAGATTACGGTACGAAACAGCACATAGGAGGAACTTATGACCTTTTTGGCCGCAAGTACAATGGCTGACTGGCCGATTATCAGTCAGATCGCCACTTTGCTTGGATTCGTGATGAGGGGGATCTTTATCGCGTTGTCCGCGGTAGGAATTCACAACATCACGCTTTGCATCATCCTGTTCACGATCATAACGAGGATGCTTCTGCTTCCCCTGACGATCCAGCAGCAGAAATTCAGCAAGCTGAACGCGGTGATGAACCCCGAACTGCAGGCACTCCAGAAAAAGTATGCCGGCAAGAGGGACCAGGAATCCGTCCAGAGAATGCAGCTTGAGCAGCAGCTCATCTACGACAAATACGGCGTATCCATGACAGCCGGCTGCCTTCCGTCTCTGATTCAGATTCCCCTGCTGTTTGCATTGTATCCGGTAGTGTACAACCTGGAGCGGTATGTACCGGAACTGGCAAACTACAGCGAAGCGGAACTGACGAAGATGTACACGATCTTTGGAATCTATCTGAAGGATACTCCTCATCTTGGTCTGAACGCTACGATCCTGATTCCGATCCTGGCCGGTGTGGCGCAGTTTATCTCCACCCAGCTGATGATGGTGAATCAGCCCGGTACGGACAAAGACAATCCCATGGCTTCCAGCATGAAGACCATGAACTATACGATGCCTCTGATGTCCGTATTTTTCTGCTTTACGTTCCCGGCATTCATCGGCGTATACTGGATCACCATGTCCGTCGTTATGATTGTACAGCAGCTCTTCATCAATAACTGGCTGAAGACTCTGGATGTAGAAGAGATGATCCGCCAGAACGTGGAGAAGAAAAACGCAAAGAGAGCAAAGAAGGGTCTTCCTCCCATCGGTGAGAAAGCACTGATGCAGACGAAGAAGATCAGCAACGAAGTGACCAGGGAAGCAGAGATCCGGGAGTCCCGTGCCAGCAAGGTGAATCAGGCGATGCGGGACGCGAAGATGAAGGAATCTACCGATTACTATAACAGCAGATCCGCAAAGCCCGGAAGCATGGCTGCCAAAGCCAATATGGTAAAAGAATACAACGAAAGACACAATAAAAAGTAGAGGAAATCACATGGAATTCACCAAATTTTCTGGAAAAAGTGTCGAAGCTGCCCTGGAGGAGGCTGCTGCGGCTTTCCAGGTAAGCTCTGACAATCTGGAATATGAGATTCTGGACGAAGGCAGTGTAGGATTTCTGGGATTTGGCAGCAAACCTGCTATGATCCAGGCCCGTAAGAAATTCACATTAACCGGTTCCGCAGAGGATTTTCTGAAGGATGTTTTCCGGACCATGAACATGGAAGTGGAACTGGAAACCGTATACAATGAAGAAGAGAAGACGATGGATATCGATCTCAAGGGAGACGATATGGGTATCCTGATCGGCAAGAGAGGACAGACTCTGGATTCTCTGCAGTATCTTACCAGCCTGGTCGTCAACAAGTATACGGAAGACTACGTACGGGTAAAACTGGACATTGAAAATTACCGTGAACGCCGGAAGGAAACGCTGGAGACGCTGGCGAAAAATATCGCCTACAAAGTGCGCAGAACCAGACGTCCGGTATCCCTGGAGCCGATGAATCCGTATGAGAGAAGGATCATCCATTCCTCCCTGCAGGACGACAAATACGTCGTGACGCGGAGTGAAGGAGAAGAGCCTTACCGTCATATCGTGATCTCTCTGAAGAGAGAACGCCGTGAATACGGAAACCGGGAGTATGGCAGCCGCGGAGGCTATCGCCGTGATTACGGCAGCAGAAACCGCAGCTATGGCAGCAGTTACGGCAGCCGGAACAGCTATCGTTCCTCTTCTGACCGGTACAGCAGATACGACCGCCAGCCGGAGCAGGGAGAGACAGCCGCCCAGGAAAACGGCAGCGAAACAGAGACAAACGAATAATACACATCATGCAGGCTGTCCAACCGGGGCAGCCTGCTTTTTTTCAGAGGTGTAATATGATCAACACCAACGATACTATCGCATCGATTGCGAGCGGCCTTACTCATTCCGGAATCGGCATTATACGGATATCCGGTCCGGAGGCTCTCGCCGTGGCGGACCGTGTATTCCGGATGAGAAGAGGAACACTGTCCGAACAGCCGGCGAATACGGTTCATTACGGATATGTGTACGACGGAGAGAACAGGCTGGACGAATGCCTGGCCGTCGTCATGCGCGCTCCGCACAGTTATACGGCAGAGGACGTCGCAGAGATCCAGTGCCACGGCGGTCCTCTGGTCATGCGGAATATCCTCGATACCATACTTCGCAGCGGAGCGAGAAATGCCGAACCGGGAGAGTTCACTAAACGGGCATTTCTGAACGGGCGTATAGACCTGTCACAGGCGGAAGCCGTGATGAATATCATACAGGCGCAGAACGATGCCGCGGCTCTGGCCTCGGTCAATCAGATTCACGGCAGTCTGTCCCGGGAGATCCGGGAAATCCGGGGAGAAATACTCGAAGAAACCGCCTACATCGAAGCGGCTCTGGATGATCCGGAACACATCTCACTGGAAGGATACAGTGCACGCCTGAAGCCGATCCTCGCGACCATACAGTACCGGGTACGGCATCTGATCGACACGGCAGACGAGGGAAGAAGGATAGCAGACGGGATCCGTACCGTGATCCTGGGACGCCCGAATGCGGGAAAATCGTCCCTGCTCAATACCCTGCTGGGAGAGGAGCGGGCCATCGTCACAAATATACCCGGGACAACCCGGGACACACTGGAAGAAACCATAAATATGGGGGGCTTCTCCCTGCGTCTGGTGGACACGGCGGGAATCCGTTCCACGGAGGATGCCGTGGAGAAGATCGGTGTGGAACGTGCCAGAAAACAGGCGGAACAGGCGGACCTGATCATCTATATCGTGGATTCCTCCGAACAGCTGGATGAGAATGACAGGGAGATCATCGGTATGCTCACCGGAAAACGGGCGCTCGTCCTGATGAATAAGATCGACCTGAAATCCGTATTGGACGAAGAATATCTTCATAAAGAAACAGGACTGCCGGTACTCGCCATATCCGCAAAAGAGGGTACCGGGATCGGACGGCTGAAGGAAGAGATCCGGAAGCTGTTCGATATGGGAGAAATCCACGCGGGAGAAGAGAACATCATCCTGAATCTGCGGCACAAGGAAGCTCTGCTGCAGGCCGAGCGCAGTCTGCAGCTCGTAGAGAACAGCCTGTCTCAGGGAATGCCTGAAGATTTCCTGACGATCGACCTGATGGATGCCTATATCTCTCTTGGGCGCATACTGGGAGAAGAGATGGAAGAGGATCTGATCGACGAGATCTTCTCCAAATTCTGCATGGGAAAATAACGAGAATAAGCAGGATTGATCTATAGAATATTCAAAAAATAATAAATATTGGAAAGATAAAAGTATGAAAATACAGGAAAAATGCGATGTTGTCGTCGTAGGTGCGGGACACGCGGGATGTGAAGCCGCACTGGCTGCCGCCAGACTGGGCATGAATACCGTCATCTTTACGGTAAGTGTGGACAGTATCGCCCTGATGCCCTGCAATCCAAACGTCGGGGGGACATCGAAGGGACATCTGGTCCGGGAGGTGGACGCGTTGGGAGGAGAGATGGGCCGGAATATCGACCGGACCTTCATCCAGTCCAAGATGCTGAATGCCTCGAAGGGACCTGCCGTGCATTCCCTGCGGGCCCAGGCAGACAAGCAGGCTTACAGCCGTTCCATGCGCAAGGTACTGGAGAACACGCCGAACCTGTGGATCAAACAGGCAGAGGTCGCCGAAGTACTGACGGAGGACGGAAGGGTAACCGGAGTAAGAACCGTCAGCGGAGCAGAGTATCTCTGTCAGGCCGTCATCCTCTGTACAGGAACCTATCTGAAGTCGCGCTGCATCTACGGGGAAGTCAGCCAGTATACCGGGCCGAACGGATTGCAGGCGGCGAATCATCTCTCAGACTCTCTCCGGCAGATCGGTCTGAAGCTTCTGCGCTTCAAGACAGGAACCCCCGCCAGGATCGACGGACGTACCGTAGATACCTCGAAGATGGAAGAGCAGAAAGGTGATACACCGGTCATTCCATTCTCCTTCACCACCGATCCGGAGACGGTGCAGAAAGAACAGGTATCCTGCTGGCTCACGTATACGAATGAGAAGACGCATGAGATCATCCGGAAAAATCTGGACCGATCCCCGCTGTTCTCCGGGTTGATCGAAGGAACCGGTCCCAGGTACTGCCCCTCTATAGAAGATAAAGTTGTACGTTTTGCGGATAAGAATCGTCATCAGTTATTTATCGAGCCGGAAGGCCTGTACACCCATGAACTCTATATCGGAGGCATGTCCAGCTCTCTGCCGGAGGATGTACAGTATGAGATGATCCATACCGTCCCCGGATTGGAACACGCCGTCATCGTGCGAAATGCCTATGCGATCGAATATGACTGCCTGGATCCGAATCAGCTGGATGCATCGCTGGAATGCAAGAACATAAAGGGACTATTCAGTGCCGGACAGTCAAACGGCAGTTCCGGATACGAAGAA
>ODAI010039336.1_pt1 | contig 11297 bp, 6 predicted proteins | sample 1539321 | NCBI WGS metagenome assembly ODAI01 (sample SAMN02144231, study PRJEB22623) | gut metagenome | biome: sheep rumen | host: Ovis aries | place: New Zealand
TCATTGGCCTTTGAAATACTTACCTTCGTAAATACTTCCTCAATCTGCTTTTCAAAACGACGACTCATGGACATGTTATAAAGGCTTAAGGTATTTTGTCCGTTTTCATCTGCGGTGATAAATCCAAAATAATTATCATTATGGAAGATACTCTTCATTTCCTCTGAAACAAAAAGTTCTTTTTTGATCTTCGGTTCTTTTGCGTTGGAATATACCACGATCTCCGAATCACCGAAGGCGATGGCTTCATCCTTTGCCACAAAATCCACTTCCGGAATCACCATATTGGAATAGGAAAATTTTCCTACGATGTGATCGTCCTTTTTCTCGCCGGCCACACCGAAGTCATAGAACAACACGGTACTCTTTACGTCCCCATCCGTAAGGTTGGTAAGGGACACCACCAGTCGGTCTCCCGACGAAGAAATAGCCACCGACATGGGATAGCCCGTGTTTTTGGTATGTAACTCTCCGGACGCTAAGGTGGCGCCTTCGCTGTTATAGAGGTTCAAATACCCCGTATCTTTATTTTGCATGAGCACAACTACATTTCCGTTAGAGGCCACATCCGCATCTATAATGGGAAGGTTCGTGGAAAGCTTTCCTTCGTTTCCGGCGGCGGTCTCCACAAAAACTCGGCTTCCGCTTTTGTCGTAAATCAAAAGTTTTCCCTCGCAGATTTTAATCTGGGGATTTGTCATCTCATAGGTTTCGTTCCAAATCAGATTTCCGTCGTAGTCGGTATAAAAGGCACCGTCTCTTCCGTATGCCAAAAGGTTATCCATAAAATCCGCATAGTGGGTCTGCTCCGCATCCTTTCTTTCAAAGGAAGAGGAAACCTCAAAGGCGTCGAAGGTCACCAAGGTTCGGTACAACATATAGCCGCCCAAAAGCACCAAAAGAAAAACACCGAAGAAGATCTTTCGTGCTCTGGGAGATAGGGGCTCATTTATTTTTTCAAAGGTTTTCAGTTCATCCATAGATTTTCAAAAAAACAGAGGACTTAAAAGCTTTAAGCCCTCTTTTCTTTCTAATAAGTAAATACTGCCACACCGTATGCCGGCAAAGGATACGCGATGGAATATGCTTTTCCGTCACACTCGCGATGCTCCGCGGTGTAGTTAACGGGACGTTTGCTTTCCGTTCCGCCGAAACGAACGTCCTCACTGTTTAAGATCAGTTTATACTTCTTATTCTCCGGCACGCCCACGCGGTAATCATCGTAAGCCATAGGAGTAAAGTTTACCACAAACAAAAGGTTTTTCTTCTCGGAAAATCCTTTTCTTACAAAACTGAAAATACTGCGATAGCTGTCATTGGCGTTAATCCACTCAAAGCCGTTCCAGTTAATATCCTGCTCATACATAGCCGGATACTTACGATACAAATGAAGAAGCTCCTTCATCCATTCGTTGATAGCCTTGTTATTCGGATTCTCCAAAAGGTACCAATCCAACTCTCGCTTTTCACTCCACTCCTGATACTGAGCAAAGTCCTGACCCATGAAAAGTAACTTCTTTCCCGGGTGGCCCATCATAAAGGCATAGCCGGCTTTTAAGTTCTTAAACTTATCGCCTTCAAGACCCGGCATTTTATTAATCATGGAGCATTTCAAATGTACCACTTCGTCATGGGATAACACGAGAATGTATTTTTCAAACTCGTTGTAACTCATGGCAAAGGTCATCTTATTATGATTATCTTTTCTGAAGTAAGGATCCAACTTCATGTAATCCAAGAAGTCATGCATCCATCCCATGTTCCACTTATAGGAGAAATTTAATCCGTCGTCTTCCACGGAACCGGTCACCTTCGGCCAAGCAGTGGATTCTTCCGCGATCATTACCACACCCTTATAGCGTCCGGTAATTAACGTATTGATGTGCTTAAAGAACTCAATGGCCTCTAAGTTTTCATTTCCCCCGTACTTGTTTGCTACCCACTGACCGTCTTCTTTTCCGTAGTCAAGGTAGAGCATGGATGCCACCGCATCCACACGAAGTCCATCGATATGATAGGTCTCCACCCAATTGATGGCGGAACCGATAAGGAAGTTCTTTACTTCGTTTTTACCGTAATCAAAAATCTTGGTTCCCCAATCCGGGTGCTCGCCTTTCTTCGGATCCGCATATTCAAACAATGCTTCACCGTCAAAATTGGCTAGTCCGTGGGCATCCTTCGGGAAGTGGGCAGGTACCCAATCCAGAATGACACCGATGCCTTTTTTATGCAAGTAATTTACCAAATACATAAAGTCTTTTGGTGAACCGTAGCGGGAAGTAGGTGCATAATAACCCGTTACCTGATAGCCCCAGGAACCGTCGTAAGGATACTCGGAGATTCCCATTAACTCTACGTGGGTATATCCCATTTCCACCACATAATCCGCAAGAGCCTTTGCAAATTCCTTATAGGAATAGAAGCCGTCGTCCTCACGTCCCGGATGACGCTTCCAGGAACCCGGATGCACTTCATAGATAGACATGGGCTGCTCCCAATAATTATCTACGGCAGCTCTCTTTTTCATCCAAGCGCCATCGGTCCAATTAAATCCGTCGGTAAATGCAATACGGGATGCAGTCCCCGGTCGAAGCTCCGCCATGTTGGCAAAAGGATCCGCTTTATACAAACGATCTCCGCTTTTGGTGTAGATTAAGAACTTATATAAGTCCCCTTCTTTTGCTTCCGGAATAAAGGTTTCATAAATTCCCATTTCATAAGGAGCCACCCGCTCCATCATATGAGACGCTTCATTCCAGTCGTTGAATTCACCTATAACTGCGACTGCCTGAGCATGAGGTGCCCAAACATCAAATACGATTCCATCCACACCGTCCACGGTCATAGGATGGGCTCCCATTTTTCTGAAGATATCGTAATGTGTCGCCTGACCAAATAAATAGCTGTCAAGTTCGGTAAAATTACTCATGTGTTACTCTCCCTCTTATTCGTCCTGAAAATCCTTTTCTTGAAGGATAAGGTTTCCTTCGTCATCGTAATGCTTAGATCCCAGTCTTCCGAAGAATCCTCCCAGACCTCCGCGTTCCGCATGGTCGATGGCCTCGTCCACGATCTCCTTTACACCGGTGACATAAACCGGCTGATCCGGGCGGAATTTGATATTGATGCGATCGTAAAGTGCAAGCACACCCATCTCATCAATGTTATATCCAAGCTCTAAGGCATAAATCTTTCCGAAGTTTACAAGCTCATCTATGGTAAGTACCGGAATATTGATTCGTTCCGTAAACTTCTTTGCAAAAGAGGCATTGGCCTGAAGCAACTGCTGAAGATTTTCTTTGGTATCCTCAAGCACAACGATGATTCCCGTATTATCACTTTCCATAAGGATGGATAAGGTAACCGCGCTTTCGGAAGAAATCTGTCCCGCTTTTTCAATGATCAAACATCCTCCCGCAACTGCCGCAAACAATTGCTTGATGTCCTTTTCATTTAAGCGCTTTCCGTCAATCTTTCCGATATTTCCCGTTGGCTTTCCGGTCTGCTCCTGCAATACCTTAATGATATTGGTGGCAAGGGTTGTCTTTCCGCTACCCACACCACCTTGAATGGCGATGTTTCCGTTCTTTGCGGTATTAGGCTCATTTACTTTTGCACGAAGTCCACTTAAGGCACGGCAAAGACTTTGTTCCATACCTGCAATGGGAATAAAGTAAGAAAAGATTGCCTTTTCTTCTTCCGTAAGCTCCGTCGGTGAAGTAGTATCCTCTACCGGTTCCTCTACCTGTTCCTCTAGCTGTGGTTTCTCCACCACGATATCCGGAGCCAGTTTTCCAAGATCGATGGTGCTTCCGTTATAAATCGCTTCTTCCTCGGCTTTTTGTTCCTCGGTAAGTTCGTGTTTTTCTTCTTCCTCGTCTTCCATTAATTCCGCGATGGAATCCGCAAGACGCATTTCGGAATCCAACTCTTCTTCGGAGCGCTCCGGTTCTTCTTTTTCTTCTACAACCGGTTCCGGAACAACTTCAGGCTCAACCTCTTTCTTCTCTTCCAATGTCGGAGGCGTCCAGGTCGGTGCCGACCTATCGTCATGGGATACATTTGGCGTAGGAACCTCAGGTACCGGTACTCCCGTTACGGGAACCGCAGCGGCTGCTACCACAGGAATCTCAAGACCGACTCCAGCTTCCTCGCCGTCCGCCTGAATCTTGGGAATGGTAAAGGTGCGATTTTCTTTTAAAGCTTTCTTTTCTTCGGATTTTTCTTCGGAAGCAAGCGGTGTCTCTGCAGGTTTTTCTGCTTCCGGTTCTGCAGGTTTTTCAACCGGCTTCTCCTCTACAGGGGTCTCCTTAGATAAGTATTCTTCCTTCAAAAGCTCGCGTGGAGTCATACCCGCATCCAACTTCGGGGATACTTCCTCCAAGCGATCCATAATCTCACTTACCGCAGAAAGAGCGCGAGCCTTTGTCTGCTCGAAGCGACGCTGTTCTGCTTCGTCTAATGCGGCCTTTGCGGCAGCACGGGTCTTTTCCCAATTCTCCATCACTTCTTCGATGGTCATCTGGCCCTTCATCGGAGGCTCGTGATCCACTCCCTCCGGCAAAATAAAGCTTACCTGACCATCGTGGGCTTCGGTTAAATATTCCTGGAAACTCGTCTTTAATGTCTCGTCCAACTTCTTGTCTTCTTCCTTTTTCTCTTCCGGGTCCGGAAGTTCTTCTTCCTTCATATGAAGGTAGGGAATATCCTCCACCAATCCCTTGATGGCTTCCAAATTTTCATCGATCTCGGCAGACTCGGTAGCCTGCATAATTTCTTCAATATTTCTCTGAATCTCAGCCTGAAGATTTACGGTGTTAAACTTATCGTTTGACACTTCCACTTCCGGAATCTGAATGACCTTATGTAAGATCTCGTTATTTCCGGCTTCTTCTCCCGGGTGAATCTCGGTGATTCCGTCCTTCCTCTGCTGAATGAGGCGATACTTATCTTCCTGGTTTTTATCCAAGGGATGATAGAGCATCTTTAACTCCAAGGCGCGCTCCACATACGGGCCGTCACCGAACCAAAGAATGATCTCGTCACAAAGATCGATACATTTATCTACCAATCCCGCTTTATGATAAAGTCTGGCCAGCTCATAGGCCCACTCTTCCGTAAAGTCGGAGGCTTTTAACTCTTCCAATACGGAAATCAAGGTGTCCGTATCCGCGCCCTTCGCACGATTGATTTCATAGCGAATGATGTATTTCATGCTGTCATGAGGTGCGATTTCCACAAACTCGTCATAGTAGTCTTTGGCGGCATCGAGGTTTCCGAGTTTGACGGCAATCATTGCAAGACGAAAGATGATCATGCGTCCGATTGGAGAGCGCTCATGACCAAGTTCCAATAAATCTTTTGCTTCCTCAAGTTCCCCGCAGGCCTCAAAAAGTTCTCCCGCCTGTAAAAGAATATTTACGTTGGGAACCTTTTTCCAGTTTTCACTGCGAAGAAGTTCCAACGCATCTTCTTTTTTCTCCTGATTTAAAAGTTTTTTAATCTCGTCGAGTTTTGCCTTGTATTCGTTACGATCCACCATTTCACCTCAGCTGAATACATTTTATTTTTCAAGTGTAGCACACTATTTTTCTTTTTTCTTTAAGAATTTCGGGGTCTTTGCACTTCTGCGTGCCGCCTCTTTTTCCGGATCCTTCGGAACGAGAGCGTGGGTTTCTTCATCCACATGATCGATGTCCACATATTCATCCGTACCCACGGGGAGTTCCCGCCTTAGCAAAAGATATCTGGAGATTCTTCCGCAGATATAATAAATCACCGCCATGGTAGGAACACCTAAAAGCATTCCCATAAATCCGAACAAGTATCCGCCCACTACAATGGCAAGCACCACCCAAAAGGAAGAAATACCGGTAGTGTCTCCCAAGATCTTCGGACCGATTAAGTTTCCGTCAATCTGCTGGAGAATCAAAACAAAGATTAAGAAGTAAATTCCCATCTTCGGCTCGGTTAAGAAAATAATGATTACCGTCGGCACCGCTCCGATGTAAGGACCGAATACCGGGATAATGTTGGTAACACCGATAATTACGGAAGTTAAAATCGGATAAGGCATGTGTACGATAGACATAAACACATAGCAGATCACTCCGATGATGGCGGAGTCGATGATCTTTCCGATGATGAATCCGTAGAAAATATCGTTGGTCTTACGAACCACTTCCATTACCACGTTGGCATATTTAACACGGAAGATTCCGTAGATTAACTTTTTAATCTGTCCCTTAAACTTTTCCTTCTCCAAAAGAACGTATACGGAAACAAAGATACCGATGATGATATTAATCACCGTGCGAACGATTCCGTAACCGAAGGAGGTAGCCACTTTAATCAACTTATCCTGATCTTCCAAATCCAGATAAGTTCTAGCATAATTAATGGCCCATTCGATTCCCGCAAAAATCTTCTCGTCGTTTTTGGCTCCCATAATCTCGGTTTCCCAACGACCGCGGGTAACTTCATTTGCCCAATCCAAAACTCCGTAAATCTGCTCAATCAAATGATTGGACAAGTAGGTAACCGTAGAAACAAACTCCGGAACCACCGCGGAGAAAAATGCGATGATGATGCCCCATAAAATCACAAGTGCGATTAAGGTGGTAATCAGTCGCACATGTTTTCTGACCTTTTTCTCATCCTTTGCCTTCTTTAAAAAGAAAGGCAAAAACTTTCCTTCGAAAAACATCATCATGGGATTCATCAAAAAGGCCATGACAAGTCCGAGGATGATTGGAACAAAGGCCATTACCACATGATCGAACCCGCTCTTTAAAAGGGCATAACGCTTCACGCCGAAATAGAAAAGAATGATTCCGGCAGCGGCTACGATGGCCACGACGGCCAGCGGCAAAAAGCGTTTTACCATGCGATGCGCATATTCTCTGTTGTACTTTTCTTCTTTGTTCAAATCTTCTCTCCCGTGAAACTACTGCGCTTTATAGTAGTTAATGAGGCAACCCTTCTCGATGATTTCTCTCTCATCGTCGGTAAGTTCCCCAAGTTTTAACTCAAATTCTTTTAACGCATCGCCCTTTACCACATATGCTTTAATCACCGATTTTTTCTCTGCAACCGCATCGTAAATATCCGGGATAAACAAGTAATCTCCGTTTGTAAAAGGAAGATCTCCTTCCTCAATTACAAAAGGAAGCATACCCCAGTTAATCAAATTGGAACGATAACGCTTGGTGGCATACTCGTTGGCGATGTTTGCCCAACCGCCAAGTACCTTCTGGCAGGATGCCGCCTGTTCACGAGCAGAACCGTCTCCCGGTTTTACCGCAAAGATGGTGCTTCCCACTCCGATATTCTGACGACTGACTTCCGGGAAGTCTTCCTTCACACGTTTGATTACCGCATGAAATTCCGGAGATACTTCTCCCGGACAGGTATCAGCTTCGATTAATTTCTGAATCTTTTGTACTTCTTTGGCGCGACCCACATATTCCGGATCCTTACGAGATAAGGTAAACTCCGCAAGTCCCAAAGGATTGGAACGATAAGAAGAGGTTTCACCTGACGGAATGAGTTCGTCTGTGGTGGTAACCGGATCGTGAATCTCGGACACTACCTTTAAGAACATGTGCTTCGGCAAAGGACTCATGGCCGGCCAGTCCTTAATGTTCGGACCAAATTTGATCTCCACATTTTCGTCTGCCACGCCCTTGGAATCAAAGACACGGTTTTCATAAATGGTCTTATCGAAGAAGTACTTCGGTTTCGTAAAGTTCACATCCACTTCATCCGCAGCGGTTAAGAAGCCTTTGTTTGCGGCGGTAGCCGCGATGGAACGAGCATCCATAAGTGCAACGGAAGAAATCTGGCCGTTCTGCAACTTGGAGCCTTCGCGGTTCGGGAAGTTTCTCGTAGAATGACGAATGGAAAATCCGTTATTGGAAGGGGTATCTCCCGCTCCGAAACATGGTCCGCAAAATGCGGTTTTTACAATGGCACCGGTGGCCATCAAATCAGCAACCGCACCGTTTCTGACAAGTTCCATATAAATCGGTGTACTTGCCGGATAAACGGAAAGGGTAAACTCATCCGACCCGATGGATGCGCCGCGTAAAATGTCGGCTGCATCGCAAATATTTTCAAAACCACCGCCGGCACATCCGGCGATAATTCCCTGATCAACATATAATTTACCGTCGCGAACCTTATCCTTTAAGGTAAAATCCACCTGGCCGTCTAAGGATACTTTGGCACGCTTTTCGCAATCGTCCAAAATATCAAATAAGTTTTTCTTTAACTCTTCAATGGTATAGGTGTTGGAAGGATGGAAAGGCATGGCAATCATGGGCTTGATCTCGGAAAGATCGATTTCAATCATACCGTCGTAGTAAGCCACATCCCCCGGATTTAATTCCTTATACTCTTCTTTTCTGCCGTGAATCTCATAGAACTCTTCCACTTTAGCATCCGTCTTCCAAATAGAAGAAAGGCAAGTGGTCTCGGTGGTCATAACATCCACTCCGATTCTAAAATCTACGGAAAGGTTTGCAACACCCGGTCCCACGAATTCCATGACTTTATTTTTTACATAACCTTTGTCAAAGACTTCTCCGATAATGGCAAGAGCAACGTCCTGAGGACCCACACCCTTTCGCGGTGAACCCGTAAAGTAAACGCCTACCACTTCCGGCATCTTAATATCATAGGTTCTGTTTAATAACTGTTTTACAAGCTCCGGTCCGCCTTCGCCCATGGCCATGGTTCCCAACGCACCGTAACGGGTATGGGAGTCGGATCCCAAAATCATTTTTCCGCCGCCGGCAAGCATTTCACGAGCGAACTGGTGAGTAACTGCCTGATGAGGCGGTACATAAATTCCACCGTATTTCTTTGCGCAGGTAAGACCAAACATGTGGTCATCTTCGTTAATGGTTCCGCCTACCGCACACAAAGAGTTATGGCAGTTGGTAAGAACGTAAGGTATCGGGAATTTGGTAAGACCCGAAGCACGTGCGGTCTGAATAATACCTACATAGGTAATGTCATGACTGGTTAATTTGTCAAACTTAATCTGAAGCTCTTCCATATTTCCGGAAGTGTTATGTGCTTCCAAAATAGAATACGCGATTGTATTTTTCTTCGCCTCTTCCTTGGAAATCTGCTTTCCGGTTTTGGAAGAAATCTCATCTGTCGCATTTGCTCCGTCGGCAATAAGTTCCGTGCCGTTTAGTAAATACATTCCGGTGTTTGAAAGTTTCATATCCTACCTCGCTAATAATTGCTTATGTGTTTTTATGCATCTTTTTTGGAAAACAATGAGAACCTGGATTTGTCCTTTTTCTCTGGAGCATCCCCTTCTTCTTTTTCTTTCCACTGGAAATCCTCCGCATCCAAATCCGCGGACATATCTGTAGCCGCATCCTCTGCCGGCTTATCCGCACCCGGAACTTCCAGTCCCGCTTTTTCGAAGTACTCGGTGTTAATCTTTATCTCCGGTGCCGCCTGGGCATAGGTAGAAGTCTGCGGTGGGAGTTCGGAATTTTCATCCTTCTCCTTCGCACGACGATTGTTTTCATCTTCAATAAGTTTTAAGTATTTCTGGGTATCAATGAAATCCTGAAGCTGAGACTTTAACTCATACTGATTGGTCTTTACCTGCTGCCGCTGTTCCTTCATGGCCTCCATCATCTCCTGATGTAAAGAGTCCACTTTCTCCTCGGCAATCTTCATAATCTCCTGGATCTGCGCAAGGGCCTGATCGGAATACAATACGGAAGCCGCATAAATATCCTCCGCCTGCTTTCTGGCCTCAAAAGAGAGTTCATCCAACTCCTTCTGCTGCTGACGCTGAGCCTTCTCGCGACTTTGCATGGTGAGTTCATGTTCGTCCATCATATCGTACATGCACTCATTTAATTCCTTCAGCAAATTCATCATGTCCGCTTTTTCGACGATGACTCTTCGCTTACTTCCGTTATATGGTTCTGCTTTTGAAAATAAAACGTGAATACGTTTAAGAACATCCTCGGTACGTTCTGCCGCTCCCATGCCTAAAAAATCTCCTAATAGTTATAATAATCCCATTGTTTAAAGAGTACCATATTCTCAAACCCGTGACAACAACTACATTTCAGGTTTTAAGGCACGATTCATCAGTTCAAAAACCGCTTCTTTGGGATCTTTTTTCTCAAACAAAACTTCGTTTACACCACGGATGATGGGAAGATCCACATGATACTTTTCACCAAGTCCTAAGGCCGCCTTTGCGGAATAGGCGCCTTCCACCACCATCTGCACCTTTTTATAAGCTTCTTCGGGAGCAAAGCCCTGTCCGATATAATAGCCCGCCTTTCGGTTTCTGGAATGCTTGGACTGGCAGGTTACGATTAAATCGCCGACCCCGGTTAGACCTCCTAAGGTTTCCGGTTTTCCTCCCATAGCAAGAGCCAGTTTTTCCATCTCGCGAATGCCTCGGGTAATAAGTGCCGCCTTTGCGTTATCTCCGTATCCCAGTCCGTCGGACATGCCGGCAGCCAAAGCCATTACGTTTTTTAAAGAGGCACCGATTTCAATTCCAAGTACGTCATCACTGGTATACACACGGAAGTTTTCATTGGAAAAAATCTGTTGTGCTTCCACCGCAAAAGCTTCATCCTTTGCTCCAACCACTACGAGTGTTGGAAGTCCGATGACCACTTCCTCCGCATGGGACGGTCCGCTTAATACACCAACCACCGCATCAGGAAGTTCTTCTTCCACGATTTTTGTCTGAGTGAGATAAGATTTATCCTCGATTCCCTTGGAGACGGTAATGATTTTTTGTCCCACCGGGATAAAGGGTTTTAACTTTTTGGCCGTTTCCCGTTCCGCTACGGAAGGAACCGCCAAAACCAGCAAGTCCTTTCCCTCGGCAGTTTCCTTTAAGTCGGTACTAAACTTTAAGTCCTCCGGAAGTTTTGCGTTTGGAAGCTTATCGTTTACCCCCGTTTTTTTCATCTCTTCCACTTGAGACGCACGGTGAGACCAAAGGGTTACATCATGTCCGTTTTTGCAAAGCAAGGAAGCTAGGGCACTGCCCCAACTTCCCGCTCCGATCACTCCGATTTTTTTCATGTTATCCTCTCCTAAAAAAGTTCACTTGCCCGATCTAAAATACCGTGAAGATAGGCGATAAATACGCCGTAGTTTGTAATGGGTACACCGCTTTTCTTTGACGTTTCAATGCGATATGCCATCTCTCTGGCAGGAAGCATGCAGCCTCCGCAGTGAATGATTAGTTTGTATTTTGATAAGTCCTCCGGAAACTCTCCTCCTGAAGTAAA
>ODAI011563570.1_pt1 | contig 11297 bp, 7 predicted proteins | sample 1539321 | NCBI WGS metagenome assembly ODAI01 (sample SAMN02144231, study PRJEB22623) | gut metagenome | biome: sheep rumen | host: Ovis aries | place: New Zealand
AGCCCATCAAAATTTAATACTTCAGACCATCTACTCATTTTTGAGAAGTCAATAGGTTTACCATCTATTTCAAGTCCATGTATCATGTTCGGGACTGTGTAATACAAAAATCTATCCCAACCACTAACTTCGCTTGTATCAACGTTAAAGGAGATATGTTTCAATGATGGGAGCGCGCTATTTGATCTAAATGAATCATTCGCATTATTCGGTTTTCGTTCTCCATAATCTATGATTATTCTTTGTATATCGCTATTGTCGTTGAACAGCCCTAGAAAATTCGAAGGTACGCGACCGCCAACAAAGGAACTCTTATCTTTGGCCTCCAATGTCAAAACTCTGATGGAGTTTGGTAAAAAATACTCTTGTGTAGATGGATTTAATCCGCACAGCATCTTTATTTCGGTTATGTCTTTGTTGAATGACATAGACATCAGCCCCCTTCTAACACTCATCAACTCCATTGTCCCGCCACCCCCAGACATCCATCCTTGATATTGATCTCATAGGTCGTGTTGGCCTCCAGACTTGTCGGGTCAAATCCATTTGCCCACCGCATCGTCATCCCCGTTGGCGGGGTCACGGTCAGCACGGCGGGTGTTGCACCGGACGTAAACGTGATATCCACGATGCCCGTTTCCGGGGTCACAATGTCGATTGTTGACACCTCGCCGCAGACGTATGAGACACCGGGCAGCGCGTTGATGGTCGGCGTTGTGCCGCTGACGGTGACTCTCTGGTTTAGGTCGATGGAGGCCACGCCATTATTGACCACGCTCTGACCATTGACTTTCACGTCCTGCACGAAATCGCCCTCAACGAGGTCGGCCACGCTCTGCTTGTACTCAGGCGTATCGACGTGGCCTTCCAGTTCTTGAAAAGCGCTCTTTAGTTGAGTTACGTCCTGCTCGGTCTCCTCGACCGCCTCGGCCACGATCTCGCTCTTGTCCGCTGCCGTCCAGTAGTCCACGCCCTTGACTGGCGTGCTGCCCGGGGCTCCCTGTGGGCCTCGCTCGCCGGTGGCGCCGGCGGGGCCGGGCTCACCCTGGGGGCCGGCGGGGCCGGTCTCGCCGGGCTCGCCTTTGGGGCCTGGTTCGCCTTTGGGGCCTGGTTCGCCCTGCGGGCCCTGCGGCCCGTCGAACTCGCCGGACTCCTTTGCCTCGGTCAGCGCGTCCTGCACCGTCTCCGGGATCGCGTCGCGGATGGTTTCCGCCCGCTCCACGCCCGCGTTCAGCGCCGCGATGGCCTCGGTGATCGCGTCCTGCTGGACCTCGCTGGGCTGGTAGTCGCTCGGCTTCGGCCTGCCCTTGATGAGCAGCGACGCCTTGTAGACCGTCTCGCCGTCGTCCTCGCCGGTGTGCAGGTAGAGGTAGACGGTCAGCGTCCCGGCGTACTGCATCAGCTCGTCCGGGACGGCCACCAGCCCGTCCGTGGCGATCTGGGTGATGGTCTCCGCGCTGCGGGACGTGCCGTAGTGGACCTCCGTCGCCGCGGGCAGGTCCAGCCCCTCGAGCCGCAGCTGCTGCCCATAGTCCCATTGCCAGAGATCCGCGCCGTGCCCGGTGGTGCTCCCCGCCGCCCAGGTCACGGTCGTGATGTTACTCCGCATCGGTGCTCACCTCCTCGGTGTTCTCGGTCTGATCCCCGGTCTCCCCTGAAAGGGGAGATGCCGCCGCAGCGGCAGAGAGGTTCCCCGCCGCAGCGGTCCCGTTGGCCTGCTCCAGCGCCGCCACGCGGGCGGTCAGGGCGGTCAGCTGGGCCTTGAGCGTGTCCACGGTGTCGCTCCCGTACAGGCCGCCATTGGAGAGCCTGAACCCGCACAGTTGAAGCGTCGCGGTGTACTTGCGGCCCACGGCGAAGATCACGCGCTTCTCCCAGTTGTAGGTGCGGGTGACTCTGCCGTTCTCGGTGGTCTCGGTGTACTGCGCCCCGGTCGGGTTGAAGACAAAGGTCCAGCTGATCCGCTGCCACGCGCTGCCGGTGATCTCGAACCACTCGGAGACGCCCGCCCGGTCGCTGGGGTAGCCCGGCGAGTTGGTGTAGTTGCCGCCCCATCCGAACTTCATGATGGCCTTCTCGCCGCTGGTGATCCGCGCCCAGCAGCTGACGGTGTAGGTCTTCCCGACCTCCATCTCGCCGATCTCGCCGTAGATCTTCGCGGGCGGGCTGCCCTCCGGATAGCCGACCGTCCGGGCCCCGTGCGGATAGTAGAGGGACTCGGTGTTGCCGTAGGCGCTGTTGGCGATGATATTGTACTGGATCGCCTTGTTGTAGCTCTCGCCGTCGGTCTCGTTGATGATGTCGTCCCCGGTCAGCGTCACGCAGCTGGTACCGATGCCGTCATCTACGACCCAGTAGACGAGCCACGCCTCCGTCCAGGTGGTCGTGCCGTCCGTCCCGGCCTCCCGGTGCCAGATGCGATAGGCTCCCGCCGTCTGCTCCGCCGTCGGCTGGGTCTCGAAGGTCTCCACGCGGTTCGGGCTGATGCTCTTCATGTACGCGCCGCCGGATGAGCTCCACATACTGGCGCTGCCGTAGATGATGTCCCCGTTCTCCGGCGTGTTGGTCCAGAAGTTCTGCTTCAACAGGTTTTTGCTCAGCGCCCAGACGCCCGCGTTGGCGAGCGCCTCATCGATGCCGTTGTAGGTCTCCTGGATCGTCTGCTGGTTCGCCTCGATCTCCCCGACATTCTGCGCAAACAGCGCCACATTATTGGCCTTAACCATCACCCGCCGCAGCTGCTCCTCGAGGGTGAGCGCGGACCTCTCGGCGATCTGCTCCCCGGTGCCCTCGGCGTCGAGGACGGAGCCGGTGGCGGCGTAGATCACGGACTGCTCGCTATTGATCGTATGGAGCATCAGGAAGAGAAACCGCCCCGGCACCTGGTAGCACTCCGGCGTCAGGATCACGTAGGCGCTGCCGTCAAGGTCGATGCCCGCCGTCTCCACGTCCGCGATCACGATTTTGAGGCCGTCGGCCCGCAAGAATTGCCCGGAGACCGTGCCCTCGAAGCCGTACTCATCCGACCGCGCCACCGTGAACTTGTGCGCAAAGGATTCCGGCGAGAACACATACCCGCTCAGCTGCTCCACGTTCCGCAGCCCCCGCGCCGGGTCGTAGGTGCGTTTGATCTCGATCATGGTATCACCTCTCAGCCTTCGAGCGCGGCCACGCGGGCTTCCAGAGCGGTAATTTTATTGATTAGTCTTTCGGATTCAGCGTGATAAAGATTCGTGTCCTCTGCCGCTACATAAACGCGATAATGATCAAACGTGTAATTTGCGGTCAGAATCAGGATGAGGCCGAAGGTTCCTGCGTCGATACTAACCGCACCGAAGGCGTTGAAGCCTCGCGGGGAGAGGGTCGTGTTGTTAAAACCGGAGTCAGTGGACACAATGCGGATCGCAAACGGGCCGTAAGGGCTGGACGGGGTTATGCCGTCGCTCTGCTCTTCGGTATAAGAACCGGAGACCGAAGAAAACGAGATCCGCGGTGCGCTGCCAGCCGCGAACCTGCCCGCCTGATCCATGGACGTCAGCGCGGAGAATGTTCCCGCTGTCAGTCCGCCGTCCATTTTGACATACGCGCCCGTGGATGTGCCGTTCAGCGTGATATACGGCCCTTCCTGCGTGATCGTCACGCCGCCAGCCGTCAGACTCGCGCCGAACTCGCCCCAGTATCTGCCTTCGACCGCCGTCAGCCTGTCCGTGATCGGCGTCAGGTCCGGCGCGGTGGGCTCGATGATGGGCTCGGTGTCGCCGGCGGTGCCGGAGCCCTGGGTGGACTGGACGGTGCCGCAGGCGGCGTAGATGCAGGCGGTCTCGTCCGCGGTCACCATGTAGATTGTCCAGCGGTAGCGGCCCGGGACGGCGTAGCAGCCCGCCGTCAGCGTGATCTCCGCGTTGCCGTCCACGACGGCCCCGGTCTCGACCTGCACGCGCTGATTGTCCGCCCGCAGGAACGTGCCGACGATCGTCGCGCCGGTGAAATCGATGCCCTCCACCGGCTCGATCACGAACTTGTGCGCGTTGACCTCGCCCTCAAAGAGCAGCGTGTCCAGGTTCTCCACCTGCCGCAGGGCGTTCGCGTTGGCCTCCCGGGTGATGATGTTCATGGTTTGGTGTCCTCCTTTTCCCACTGCCAGCGGGTGATCGCTCGCCCGCAGAGATGGACCGCCACGGCCTGCTGGGTGCTGAACGTCTTCCCGTCCATCCACCCCGCCACCGTCTCCCGGTCCGCGCCGGTCCAGTTCGCGTACATCTTCGCCATGGTCCGCTCGGCGCTGGCCCGCTGCCGCTCCCCGATCCAGCCCCAGAGGCCGTCCTTCCGAGCGTAGATCTCCACCCGCGGGCGGTGGATCATCACCGTGGAGCCGGGTGTGATCGCCGTGTCGTCCCATTCTGGGACGCACAGGATGAGCGTCGCCGCGCTGGCGCACTGCCCGGCGATCAGCAGGCGCTTCGGCCCCTTCCAGTCCGCGATGGCCCGGGCGATGCCGTTGCAGTAGCTGATCGCGCCGCCGGTGGCGTTGAGGGTGACGCGCAGGACCCGCGCCCCGGCCCGCCGCAGCGCCTTCAGCTCCGCCCCCAGCTCCCGCTCCGCCCAGAAGGTGTCCCGGTGGAACTGTTCAAACGGGACCCGCGCCGAGTAGAGATCCAGCCACGCCTCGGCCCCGATCCGCTGCACCGTCCACGCCGTGACCGTCACCTTCGCGCCGCTCACGCCTCGCACTCCCTCTCCGCCTGTTCAAAGTCCGGCTCCTCGTCCTTCCCGGTCTCCCCTGAAAGGGGAGATGCCTCCGCAGAGGCAGAGAGGTCGTCCTCGGTCTCCGCAGCGGCAGAGAGGGCGTCTTCCTCGGCCTTCTTCCGCGCCTGCTGATAGACCTGCTCCACGGCCCGCAGCAGCTGCACCGCCCGGTCGGCGTGGACATAGTTCGGGTCGCCCAGGCGGAAGATCATGCTGTCGAGCTCCTGCCGCGCCGCGCTGACGGCCTGTTCGATGGTGATGTTGTTGGTGTTGCTCATGGTGTGCGTCTCCTTTCGTTTAGGTCGGCCTGGATGTGCCGGTTCCGGTTGCGTTGGTCCACGGGTTTGTGCGTCCTGTGATGGTCATGTTGCTGGTCGGGTTGGAGCTCTTCGAGTGATTCATATTGTTCCTGAACGTGTTCAGGCCGTAGTCAAATGCCTGCTTCGCGCCGAATCGATAGACCTCCGTGCCGCCGACCGTAATGACGTAATAACCATAATTGTAAGACGAAGACGCTGTATGCCACACGACGCCATAGGAACCAGTAGGCCCACCGTCGCCCTCATACGTCCCCGTCTTCCCGAAGATCGTCACGCCGCTCTTGATGTTCTCCGGCTTCAGGTTGCTGTCCGCGATGGTGCCCGTGGCGACCTGTGTTCCGTTGGTGCCACCGATGACCGGGCGGACGGTAATGGTGGCCGAGCCGGACGCATTGAACGCGCCGACGCTGATGTCCCAGTTGGACGGAAGGCTGACGGTCTTTAGATCGTTGTTGTCCGCGTCCCGGACGATGTTCTCCGCGTCGTGGCTGGAGCTGTTCAGCTGCCACCCGGAGAGTTTCACGCCGTTGAGCGCTGTCTGCTTCGCGTTGCTGGCCGCGGTATTGATCTCACTCTGGAAGCTCAGGCTCGCGACGGGCCCGCTGTAGGTAGAGCCGCTCCGGCTGGTGTAGACGACCACGCTGTTGCCGCTCTTGGCGAGGTAGCCGTGGGCGGCGTTGCTGTCGATGATGACCGGGGACGGCCCGGAGGACGTGTCGCGGATCTGCGCGGAGAAGTCCGACGTGCCGCCGCCCGCGAGGATCGCGTCGATGGTCACGCTCTTGGGGAGCGCCGTCCCGGAGGCATCAGCGGCCACGGTGTAGGTGCTGCCGCTCCAAGTGCCGCTGACATTGGTGACTTGGGCGGCCCGACTAAAAGACCCCGCGTCCGTCCACGAGGTACTCCCGTACATCTTTTTCTGGAGCTTGTAGCCGTTGGATCCGTCGGCGACGATCTGGGTGTCGATCACCATTCCGAGCGTCGATCCGCCTTCCTTCAGCGTCGCGCCGTTGACCAGATCCAGATCCCCGCCGTCAATGACCACGTTCCCTTCAAACTTGGAGTTTCCGGTCGTGGAAAATCCGCCCTCGGAGTACAGCGTGCCCCGTAGCTCGATGTCTCCCGAGTAGGACGCAAGCTCCGCGACCACATCCACCTGCTGCGCCACCAGCTGAATCAGGCTCGTGTCGCCCTCGACCAATGCCTTGATCTTCGCGCTGATGGAGGAGGAAGCGTTGTCCAGCTGCGCGCCGATCTCCGCGCTCGCGGCGTCCTTCGCGGCCTGTAGCTTGATAAAGCCCGCGGTTGAGACCTTGGTCTCCAGGTCGGAAACGGTGACTTTCTGGTCGATCTGGTTTGCCAGCTGCTTATACAGCGACGAGGAGACCGCGTTCGGGTTGATCTCGTAGTGGCCCTCGGTGGGCGGGTCTGCCGTCGGGTCGCCCTCCACCCAGATCAGGCCGGTCGCGATCGCGGCGTTGCCGATCTGCTGGTGGGTCTGGCTGATCTGCGTGACGAGGCTGACCTCGCCCTGGCTGGGCGTCTCGGAGATGCCGGTGGCCTGGATGATCCGGTCATACCGGCCCGCCTGGAGACTGATCTGGGCGATCAGCGCGTTGTCCGGGTGGGTCTCCGAGTAGACAAAATTCCCGTCGTCGTCGAGGACCGGCGTGCCGTCCTGGTTGAACTGCAAGCCCGTCGCGGAGGCGATGCCGGAGATCTCGCGGTCGGTCTTCTGGAAAGAGGTCTGGTAGATGACCTCCTTGCGCTCCAGCTCCTCGGCGGTCTGGTCGGCCTTCCTGGCCGCGCCGCCTGCCGCCCGGCTCGCGCTCTGCGCGGTCTTCTCGATGAGCTTGACCTGCTCGCTGAATTGCGGGAGCGCGTTGGCGAGGCTCACGACCACGCGGTCGGGGTCGCCCCAGGGGTCGGGGTAGGTGAGGCTCACGACCCGCTCCTCGAAGGTGTGGCCGTACTCCGGCAGGCTCACCCGGCAGACGCGGCCCAGGCTCGCCCGGTCCCAGCGGTCGCCGGTCAGGCGGTAGAGCTCCCGGCCCTCGATCTGGATCTGGACGCTGGGCGCGGCGTGCAGGCGGAAGAAATCGGCCACCCACGCCTCCGCCTCGGGCCAGCTGTCGCTCGTGAGCGTGTCGCTGGTGTCGATGCTGGCCGTCTTCGTGACAATGCCCCACTCGGCCTGGGCGATGGCCCCGGCGTTGTAGACGCGCCCCCGGCTCTCCCCGCCGCTCGTGTTGCTGAGGATCAGCCGCGTGCAGAGGTCCGCGTCGTTGTAGGTGACCGTCGCGCTCGTGATGTTCCGGGCGACGCGGAACTCCGCCGCCGCCGTCGTGGGCTTGGCCCGCAGGTGGACCCGCCAGGGCCAAACCGTCTGGTCGTACTCCAGTTGGTAGCCGCCGCCCTCCGGGACGGCCTCGCGGATCAGCTCCGAGAGCCTGCCGTAGCTGATCTTGACCTTGAGCGTCGTCTCCGTGTCCTCGCAGTCGCCCAGCGCCCAGGGCGCGGTCCCGTCGATCAGCGCCGTCTGCTGGGCGAGCAGCGCCTCCAGGTAGCCGCGGACGTTCCCGGTATACTCCCGCTCCTCGGCCCAGTAGCTGTCCGCCAGGATGTCGATGCCGTGCAGGAGCGTCAGCTGGATGCTCCGCTTGACCGTCTGGGCGAGGTTGGTCACCCGGTAGATGCCCATGAGCCCGTCCTCGTCGTAGAGGCTGACCCAGTCCCGCAGGCCCACCACGGGGCCGTCCTCGGGGATGGTGAGGGTCGCCTGGCTGACGTCGTCGGCGCTGAGCTGGTACTGGCCCGCCCGGACGCGCAGCCGCGCGATCTCCTGCAGCTCCCCGTCGAGCAGCCCAGGCATCCGTACACGGCTCATCAGATCCACCTCCCGCGCGCCTCGAATAACACTTCACAATTCACATTCGCGCCGTAGCTGACCGCCACCGCGCCCGGGTCGCAGTAGAGGTCGTCCGCGCTCGCCGGCGTCCGGCGGCGCATCAGGCTGACCCCGCCGCTCACGATTTGCAGGTTGTCCTCATCGTCCCGGGTGAGGAGCAGCTGCTCCCCGGCGGGTACGGCCAGCTCCTCGAGGGTGATCGTCTGCCCGCCCACCGTGAGGGAGAGATCCGTGAGCGCCGACGTGGGCGTCACGGTGACGGCGATCGGCGCGCGCGCCGTGCCCGGCAGGCGGATCGATCCTTCCGCCTGGTCGCCGGTCAGCGTCAGCCGCGCCGGCTGCTGGTCCTCCCAATAGGGCGGCGTCCAGGCCGTGAGCTCCACCCGCAATTCCTCCGTATAGCTCCGCGCCGCGCCCACGCTGGGCCAGCCCGTACACCGCACCCGCAGCCGCCGCTCCGGGTGGTTGGACAGCTGCAAAACGGAGCCACGTGCCCAGCCCGCCAGCGTCTCCGCCAGCATCGAGCGCCGTCCCAGATCGTACAGCTCCCGGATCGCCACCAGGATCACCACCCGCAGCGCCGTCCGCCGCTGCACGCCCGGCCACTGCCCGTCCATCCCCAGCCGCGGCGTCGCCATCGCGTCCACCTCCGCCGGGTCCTCCTGGACCCCCTGGATCAGATACGGCCCCAGCGAGGACAGCGCCACGCCGTCCATCCATGCCTCAATATGACGAGCCATTTTTACCTCCTGACTGCGTTGAGCCTTGCCCCCATCTTCGCATCGACGAGCGGCACGGTGGTCTCGGCGAGGACGTCCTTATCGACCATCACCGTGACCTGCACCTTCTCAGGGAAGGCCCCAGCGGCCCCGCTGAGCCCCGCCCGGCCCGCGGGGGAACTGACACTCCACCCGCCCCCGGAATAGCCCGCAGGCGTGATCCTGGCCGCGCCGCTGACGGCTCCGACCATTCTCCCCGCCGCGCGGTTGACGTCCGCGACGCTCCGCTCGATGCCGAGCGCGAAGCCCGCGCCCGTGAACTCGCCCATCTGCTCGAAGACCCGGCTGGGGGAGTGGATCTGCAAGGCCTCCCGCATGATGGCCGTCACCTGCTCCGCGAGGGTCTCCGCGGCCCGTCTTGCCTCTCCGGCCCGCGCGTTGATGCCGTTGGCGAAGGCGACGCTGGCATTCTCGCCGACGGCGTTGGCTGCCGCCGCGACGTCCTCGCTTTTCTCGTTGAAGCCCTCGGCCATGCCGTCGCCCGCCCGGAGCGCCGCGCTCTTGTAGTTCTTCTCGGCCTTCTCCGCGGCCTCGTAGAGCTGATTGAGGAGCGCGATCCCGTCCTTGGCCTCCTGGCTGTTGTCCGAGTTGACCAGCTCCCACTCGCCGGTCGCGCCGTTCTGCCCGACGCCGTACTTCCCGCTCAGCTCCTGGAAGAGCTCCCGGGCGGCGGTCTTCGCGTCGTCGGCCTTCTGCTTCAGCTCCTCGAGGTTCTTCTTCTGGCGCTCCGCCCGCTGCTCGTCGCTTTCCGAGCCGGGTAGGACCATCAGCTGACCGTTGAGCCGCCCCTCGAGGGCCCGCTGCTCTTTGTAGGCCCGGGTCGGGTTCCCGTTCGCGTCGTACATCACATCCAGATCGTCGTCCGCGGTGGCTGCCGGCTTCATGCCGTAGGCGAAGGCCGCAACCGGCCCCAGCACCTTGATGGCCGTGGGCAGGAACGCTTTCGCCCCGGACGCCACCGCCACGTCCGCGCCGGCCTTCGCGCCGCCGCTCAACGCCCGACCGAAGGCAGACCCGGACAGCCCCTTGAACAGCTGTAGCACCATCAGCGCTTCCTTGATCACGGTCAGGCCGCCCCAGGCGCCCGCGATGGCGCCGATGGCGCCCACGACCACGCCCTCGTTGTCGGTAATCCACTTGAACAGATTCGTCAGCTGCTCCACCGCGCCGCTCGCGCCCTCGACGATCTTCTGGAAGGTGCCCTGCCCGCCGTCTTCCCCGAGAAAGGACTTGATGATCCCCTTGAGCGCCTCGTTCAGACCGGCGATGGCGGCCTGGCCCTCCTCGCTGGCGAGGAAGTCACTCAGCGCCTTGTTGGCCTCCGAGAGGGCGTTTGCCACCGTCTCAAAGGTGGGGGAGAGCCCCGCCATCAGCTTGTTTTTCAGCGCCTCGGACTGGGCCTCTACCTTCTGCATCGCGTCATCGAAGCCGCCCAGCTGCGCAACCTGGTCATTGCTCAGCACCGCGCCGATGTCTATGCCCTCCTGGGCGAGCTCTTTGTAGGCCCTGCTGCCCGCCTGGATCAGGGGCTGCAGGTTCCGCCAGTCGTTGCCGAAGACCTGGCTGGCCTTGTGCTCCAGCTCCGTCGCATCGGTGATGTTGTGCAGGGCGTCTACCGCGTCCCAGAAGATGTCGTTCGACGTGCGCACCTTGCCGCTCGCGTCGGTCGCGCTCACGCCCAGCTCTTTGAGCACCTTCTTATAGTCCGCCGCGGTCTTGCTGCTGTCCTCGGTGGCCTGCGCGGCCTCCTTCGCGGCCTTCGTCTGGTCGGTGACCGCGTCCTTGTAGTCCTGCGAACTCTGCGCGATTCGGACGGAGACCTCTTTCCCCGCGATCCCGACCTTGATCGTCTCGTCCTCGGCTTCCTTCAGCTTCTTCTCGATGTCCGTCCAGCTCTTGGAAATGTCGCTGACGTTCGTGTCAATCAGGCGGCTGGCGTACTGCCAGCTCTGGTAGGTCTCCGGGTCCACGCCCATCTTGGCGCTCTCGGTCGCGACGGTGTCCGCCCACTGGGCGCTGTCCACGCCCATCTGCCAAATCGCCTTGGCCGCCTGCGCGGCCTTCTTCACGACGCTCTCGATGTGCCCCTTGAGGTTGTCGATCGCGGTGATCGTATTCTGAAAATCGACGCCCTGGGCGACCTTGCCCATCTCGTCGTTATACTTTTCAGTCTCGTCCTTGGTGTCCTTGACCGCCGTTTTCTGCTCGCCAAACTCCTTTTCCACCGCGTTCAGCTTGGTCTGCATGTTCGCCAGGTTTGTCCTGGCGTTGTTCAACCGGGTCTGCCATTGCTGCATGGTCCGGTCGTTCGGCTTCATGCCCTGGTCGGTCAGATCCTTGATGGCCTTCTCCGCTGCCGCGACCGCCGCCTGCTGCTGCTTCATCTGCTCTTTCAGGATGCGGGATTTCTCGGCGGCGTAGGTTTCGGAATCGCCGGTGGCTTTGAATTGTGCCTCGGCCAATTTCTCCTCGCTGTTCAGCACCTTGACCGCGGCGGCGCAGTTATTCATTTCCTGTTTGAATTTCTGCGACCCCTCCAAGTTG
>ODAI014001314.1_pt1 | contig 11296 bp, 5 predicted proteins | sample 1539321 | NCBI WGS metagenome assembly ODAI01 (sample SAMN02144231, study PRJEB22623) | gut metagenome | biome: sheep rumen | host: Ovis aries | place: New Zealand
TAAGGAAATGATTGAAAAAAGAAGTTTGGTAAGAAATAAGTACATGTAGTAGATTAAAAATAATATTTTTTAATATGGATTTGATTAAATTAATTGTAGGTATTTTTAAATTAATAGTTAGGGGGATTATATTTTTTTATTTAATCAAAAAATAAAGAAAAATGTTTAAAAAAAAATTTAAAATTAAGGTTAAAATATTTTATTTATCTTTTTCAACTTCCATGCTTTCAATGAAATATTTTGGAATTAGTTCGTCTCCCTGCAAATCCTTTTCAATAATGCCTAATATTCTATTATCTAAAATATAAGTCTTGCAGTAGTCCCCTTCGAATCTGATTCCCCTTCCATAAGTTTGAATTAATTTGGTAAGCATTTTGTAGTCGTACCAATCTTCTCCACTTTTATACGTTTTGCTTCTAAGCTTGACTCTTTCACTTAGTGCGTAATAGGGCAATTTATAAATTATCTGGAATCTGCACAAGTCTCCTGGCAGGTCCACTCCTTCATTCATTGATGGACTGACAAGAACCTTTGGCTCATTGCTGTTCTTAAATTGATCTAAAATCTCTTTTCTATTTGCTGTTGTATGGCAAATTAATCGAGAATTATTTAAATTTTTCTTAATATATTCCATGCACTCTGTACTGACAGTATGAATGATTCCCTTTTCATTGGGATGCTTATCAAGGATTTCTTTAATTATTTCAAGTGAAGGTTCGGCATATTCTGAAAGATTTTTATAGTCCATATTATATTTTTTGTATATTTTAACTGGATTTTTGGATAAATCAAATATGTTTGGAACTCTTAAAATGTATATTTCATCCTTTTCGATGCCCAAGTCGTTAGCAAAACTGGAATAATCAAAAAATGAAGAGCTCATGAATAAAAAAACATTTCCTGCGTTGAATAATGATTCTTCAGCGAAATTGCTTGTTATAACTGGATAGAAGTTTATCGCAGTTTCATCTTCAGAATATGCAATGTTGTTTTTATTTATGCCAATATGTTCTAAAAACTTGTTTATTTTATTTAATTTCATAAATGTTTTAACATATGATGGGGATCCAGGTTTTTTTCTTTCTAATTCTTTCCGATATTTTGTTCGGATCTTTTGCAGGAGAAAATCATAATCGTCGGAATATTCCAATTCCCTAAGTTCTTTTTTAATATTTATTCCTAAATCCTTTAAGTCATTGAATGACACTGTTAACTTCACCCTTTCTGCTATTTTATCATCAATGTTGTGTCCTTCATCGCAGATAACCAGATTTCTTTTTGGAAAATCATTGCTGTATTTTTCATCAAACTCTCCATTGGAATAAAAGTTTTCGCTTAAAAAATAGGAATATGTTGTAATAACAGTGCTGGAGTTTAAACCATCTTCTAATTGTGAGATAAAGTTGCATGTGTATCTCCCATTATATCTCCTGGATTCTGGATGATATTTGCATTTAGACCATTTGCATGAACCTATTGCGCAATAACTACCATTTCTTTTTGTTAGGCAGGGAAAATTAGATCTCGGTTCTACTTTTTTCAAGTCATATTCTTCGAATTCCTCCAGATATTGGCTTGCTAATTGATGGGTGGTGGTTAAAATATATGTCTTGCCTGAAGAATAAATGTCTGATAATGTTATAGCTATTGCTGATTTTCCGAAACCAGATGCTGCTTCCAGGAAGATATATTTATATCCATCTTCGATTGCATCGTAAATCTTGGATGTTGTTTCCAATTGCAGATTTCTAGGTTTTTCATATGGAAAATGGTCCTTAATAAATTCATGGGGTACATATCCGTCAAAATTGCACAATTCATTATTTTTTTTCATAATATCCCAAAAAGTTGCGAGTGTTTCTTTCCAAAAAATTTTATAATGTGATTCAATTTGTTTTGTTTAGGCCACTTTTACAATTTGAAATCAATTTAACAACTTAATATTAATTTTATAAGCACAGATATATAAAGTTTTTAAAAATAAATCATATTATTTAAATAATATCATTTTAAAATAATTAATCATTGAATAAAAATATTTTTGAGGCTTTTAAATGAATGATAATTCTTCTTTAAGAAAAATAATGGTTGAGGAAGTAATTAAAGAAGTTCAAGGTCCTAGATACGGAGCTAATGAAACAATATGCTTTGACCCCCAGTTTGAATATATGACTGGAATAATTATTCCCGAATCTTGGAAAAGCACTTCGGATTCGGCTTCTCCAGAAAATGAAATTCTCATGGAAGTTGATGACGGAATGGGTGAGGAGTCATCATCCAACGACACCATATACACTAGTTTTAATTCTGAAAAATTGAATCCAAAGGCATTGAACAAATCTTTTGGAATCTCATTCACTTGTGATATACCTAACCCCAAATTAAGCATTTGTGCTACATGGGGAAGATACTTTGAAGATGAGAATCCTACAAAGGCAATCAGTATAGATGGTAAAATCAAGGATTTTTCCAAATCTGAAGAAAAAAGCGAAGTATGGCGCAGGTTTTCATTTGGAGAAATTTTTGAAATTGAAATTGGCTCTTCCCATGAAGATGAAACTATTGAAATTATAAATGACAATAGCAAGGAATTAATGATAGTCAAGACTTTAAAAGATTTTGAAAGCGACTATCAAATAACTGATAGAGACCGGGACGGATATGTTAAAATTTACATTAGGCGCTTTAAAAATGACGAAGATGACTATGTTTTTTCAGTTTACATGGTAAATCATTTAAATTACGTATACAACAAAAAAGATTTGAGCCCTGACATAGATAAATGTCTGTTTCAGCCATCAATGCGCATAAATTGTGAAAATATTACTTCAAACAATCCTTATGTTGCTAATGAATCAGAAAAGGAGCTTGCTTTTTTATATAGGAAAAAACCGGTCATTGCTTCAGGACATATGTGTTCTGCAGTTTGGAAAGATATAGACTACTGTGACAAAATCAGTTTGGAACAATTATGGCCAGATTATGAACTCAGATTAAAAAATAATAAATCTTTTGAAGATTTCCTTATTCCAGATTTGAGAACTGAATTCGTGCCTCTTTACCCTATTCGTTCTCCTAATTTCAGTCTTGTTGAGAATGATTTAATATCCTCTGAGGATTTAAAGGCGGATGATTTAGCTGAAAAATCACCTGAAGAATTATATGATTTGCTAATCTCTCTGCCTGCTCTCTATGAAGAGTGGATAAAAATAAATGAAGGAAATTTAGAAAATCTTGAAGTTCAAGACAAGGAAATTGCTCGAAATATTATTGAAAATGAAAACTTGGCATTGAAACGCATTACAAGAGGCATTGAATTAATAAAAGATGAAGATCTTGTCTATGCTTCATTTTGCTTTGCGAATAAAGTGATTGCTCTACAAAATAAATGGAGCAAACCTAATGATGAATTTAAATGGAGATTATTCCAGATTGCTTTCTTTTTAATGAATCTGGAGGATATCTTTGTTGAAGATTCAGAAAACAGGGATGTTCTTGACTTGCTATGGATTCCAACAGGAGGGGGAAAAACAGAGGCATATTTAGGAATAATGGCCTTTACCATTGCCCTTAGAAGATTGAAGGCTTATCTGGAAAATGAAACCGGAGCGGGAACTTCCATTATCTCAAGATATACTTTGAGATTGCTGACAGTTCAGCAATTTAGAAGAACTTTGAAAATGATTACTGCTGCAGAATATTTGAGAATTGATAAATCAACAGGTCAAATCGGTTGGAGACCGAAATTCTCAAAAATCCAAGGTGACTGGATTTATGGATCCACTAGATTTTCAACAGGTTTATGGGTCGGAGGAGGCGTTTCACCATTGCATCTCTTAAAAAAAGGAGGGGCAATGGATTTATTGCAGGATAAGAAAAATGAAACTGGCTATTCTCAAGGAGAACCGGCACAAATATTAAAGTGTCCTGTTTGCGGAGCTTGGCTTTCTGTTCCTGAACTAGGACTTAATGATGAGATAAACCATCTCCATTTGGTAATAAATTCAGTATTGAATCAAAAGGAAATGGAAAACATCTTTTACAAGAAATTTGACAATCATGAGAATATAAGCCTAACTGATATTTCATCAAAAAAACATAAAAAAGGATTTTATACTTTGTCTTTTGAAATATGCGGAAGCTTTTCAAGAGAAGAATATGAAAATGAAATATTAAGTCCTATTTTTGAAGAAGGAATGAGTCTTGCATCTTTAGGAAATTATAATGCAGGCTATTTCACAAGCTTGAATAAGGTTTCCAGATTCTATGGTGATGATGTAGGAGATTATGACTTTGAAATCTGGTGCACAAATCCAGATTGCGATTTAAATAATGTGGAATGGCATGAAGGATATCCATACCCTGACTCAGACAGTCCTGATTACAGTGATGGAAATTTCCACAGGGATATTTATAGTCCTTTTGAAGATAATACTCGAATGCCTATTCCTGCATATTTGATAGATGATCATGTTTACAGCAGATGTCCGACAATTATTGTCAGCACTGCAGATAAAATAGCAAGGCTTGCTTTTGAACCAAGAGCGGGATCTATTTTCGGTAATGTGAATTACTTCAACAAGTATTTGGGATATAACAGGAATGAAATGTTTCCAAAGGATTCCAAAGGCCAGCCGAATTTCAATGTTGAAATAGATTCATTGAAAGCTCCAGATTTAATTATTCAAGATGAATTGCACCTTATCGATGGCCCATTGGGAAGTTTGTTCGGCCTATATGAAGCCATTGTTGATGCAATCATTGAAAAACAGGGAGGCAATCCAAAGTACATTGCTTCAACTGCAACCATCAGCAATGCTCAAAAACAGGTCGATATGTTGTTTTCCAAAGAATTATTCCAATTCCCTCCACATGGATTGGACATATCTGACAATTTTTATGTCAGAGAATATGATTACAAAGATTCCTGGAATGATGAAAAATCTGGAAGATTGTATTTGGGATTCTATGCTCCTGGCAAAGGACCAATGACTCCTCAAGTAAGATTATGGAGCAGAATTCTCAAATGTCCTGCCGATGAAAAGGAAAATAAGGATTTAAAGAACTTTTGGACTGTTGTTGGATACTTCAGCTCAATTAAAGAGCTTGGTGGATCCCTTGCATTATACAGGGATGATATAAAAGACAGATTGGAGTATCTTGGCATGAAAAACAGGCCTTTGAATGAAGACAACAAGGTTGAATTGTCCAGCCGTAAATCCTCTACCGAGCTTCCAATTATTCTGGATAATCTTGAAAGAGATGGAAATAACACACAACCTTACTATGATGCCTTATTTACAACATCCATGTTTGGAACAGGTGTTGATGTCTCTCATTTGTCTTTGATGGTAATGACCAGCCAGCCTAAGACAACTGGAGACTACATACAGGCAACTGGACGTATAGGAAGGGACAAGGGAGGACTTGTCATTGATTTCTTTAAATCAGGAAGACCTAGAGACTTGAATCATTATGAAATGTTTTCTTCATACCATTCAAGAATATATCAAAATGTCGAACCTGTATCAGTATCCCCATATTCACAAGGTTGCATTTCACATGGACTGGGTCCGGCAATAGTGGCATTTTTAAGAAACTCTCCTGAACTCCTGGTTAGATGGGATGACAATGATGGAAAAACACCTCTGGAGAATGAAAATTCATCCAATGACTTTAAGGAGTTGTATGATTTCCTTTCTAAAAGACTGGATTCCATTTCAGAGATTTATCCAAATGTTAAACATAATGTTTTAAAATATTTTGAAGAATGTGAAGAGAAGTGGAGAGACGTGGCTAGTATTTTAGAAGAGGGAAAACTTCTAAAAATGTACGAGTACTCTTTCAACAAACCGATACAGCATGTGGTTTTAGGTGATGAAGCTCATGGATACAATGATAAATTGGAAGTTGTATATGATAATGCTCCGCAATCTCTCAGAGATGTTGAAGAAACAATTGATTTTTGGGTGTAAAAATGTTGAAATCTAAACAAAAACTTAGAAGATCCCAGTTTATTCTTATTTATGGGCCTGGAGCTATAATTGAAGGAGCTAATGGTTCTAGGTTGATTCCTACTTTAGAAGGCCTGGGAGAAGAAAACTGCAACGACAGCTTTTTTTCCAAATATGAAATCAAGGATGTTCGTATGAGCAGTATGCTTTCTGATAGGGACAAAAGGTTTGACCATCATTTATTGTCAATACCATCCAACGATGCTGTGGGTATCGATGAGGATGAGGATGAGGATGCAGATAATGAAAAAAGACAGGTGATATATTCAACTATAGACTTCCCATCATGGCATCTATGCTTCAAAAGGAACCCTCCGATTTTATATAAAAATAAAATTTATGATGACCATTGCAGCGCATATAATGAGAAAAAGTGTGTTGACTGTCAAAAAGATAAGAATCCTAATGTTCGTTTTGTCTTAGCTTGTCCTGATGGTCATTTGGATGATATTTTCTGGAATAAGGAAGTCCATAGGAACACTAAGGACTGCGACCAGAAATATTTTTATTGGAAAGCTTCTGGAAGCTCATTAGACGATATTAAAATTGAATGTCCTAAGTGCGGAGCTAGCACTAACATGCAGGATATTTATAAAAATCCTCACAGAGAATGCTCTGGACGTTTTCCTGAAAAAGAAGAGCTTAGGGGTCAAGGAATATGTTATACAATTCCTAAAAGAAATTTTGACTGCGATCAAAAAATGAAAGTCATCATGAAACAGTCCTCCGCTTTAAGATTTGCGATTACAAAAACTTTGCTTAAAATTCCAGAATTTGATGATTCCATATTGGATACCTTAAACAGCAATTGGCTTTGTGATCAATTGAAGGCCATAGTCAAATACAAAGCCCAGATTAAGAAAGAAGACTTGTTGGAGGAAGCTCCAGATAGACTGGACCGTAAAGGGGCTAAGATATTGGAAGAATATTTCCAAACCCATACTTTGAACGATTTATTGAGGGAGTTTAGTAATATGGAGGAGAGATCTCCAGATTACGGAAATGCAATTGGAGAAGAATTCATGTCACTTAGGGGTAAAAATAAGGAAAGTGTAAACTTCTCTAAATCCGATTTTATTGATTATGATTTGGAACTAGTCGATTCTGACTTTCCGTTGAAGGTTTGTGCGATAAATAAACTGACTACCGTCACTGCACAACTATATTACCAAAGAAACCCATATCTGAAAAAAGAAGGTGATAAATTTGTTGAATCCAAGCAAATTCCTATAGGCTACCTTGATGAAGAGAATGAAAAAATGTGGTATCCTGCATATAATGGTGTAGGTGAGGGAATATTCATAACTTCAGATGAGAATCCATTCGAATACGCAGAGGGAATTGAAGATTTAATTGATCAATGGATAAAGTATAATTCTTTTATGGATGAGGATAGGCCGGAATTGTCAAATCCTTTGTTTGTTTGGTGGCACACACTTTCACATGCTCTTATTAAAAGCCTTTCATTATCCTGTGGTTATAACTCAACATCACTTCATGAACGTGTTTATTTAAATGAAGAAACTGAAACAGGAGGAATATTGATTTATAACACTTCTCCAGGAGATGACAGTGGAATGGGAGGTCTTGTGGATCTTGTTGAAAACAGGGAGGAATTTGAAAAGGTCTTGAAAACAGCAATGGATACAATAATGGTTTGTTCAAATGATCCTTTATGCTTATCTAATGAAATTGAAGATGGCGGAGTGATTGGTTCTGCTTGTTATAACTGTTTGATGGTATCTGAAACATCATGCGAGCATCAGAACAAATTACTGGACAGGCATTTCTTCATATGATGATTTAAATCATATTTTTGAATTGATTTTGCAAAAAATGCACCTATCAATTTGATAAATAAGTATTTTAAATGTCAAAGTTTATATAACAGCAATAACATTTTTATATATACCATTAAAGGGGGTTTAAAATGAGTGAAAATATTAGAGAAGATTTAGAACTTGCAAAAAAGAATTATAGGAGTAAAAATTATAAAGAAGCTGAAAAAATCTATAAATTCCATTATAATGAACATCCTGATCAACTCAACATATGGGATAGGAGATTTTACAGCTGGTCATTATATTATCTTTATGTAAAAAATCCTATAGATGAAAATGACTTGTTTGATGCCATTGGACTTATTACCACATTAGTAAAACAAACTAACATGTCAAAAAAGGATGGAATATGCGCATACACTTTATCCATGATGACTTTTATGCGTTATCTGGATAGGGAAAAGGATTATGCAAGCATTGTCATGTGGGCGGATAAGATAAATCCTGATTTTTTAAGCAACAGAGTTCAAAAATTCACCAGTCAATTTGGAGAAGAAATCGAGTATCCTTCAGACAGGGAAAAATACTATGGATGGGTTTCTAAAGCATTATATGAAACAAATAATTATGTGGAATGTATTGAAATCTCCAAAAAGGCTCTTGATGAATTTGATTCTTTCAAAGATGACAGGGACATATGGTTGAAATGGAGGATTGCTAAATCCTGCAGACAAGTTGGAGACTATTCGCAGTCCATAAAATATTTGAAGGAAGTTTATAAGGATAAGAATGACTGGTTTGTAGAGACTGAATTTGCTGAGGTCTATCATGCTTTGGATGAGAATGAAAAATCCTTAAAACACGCTTTAACTGCAGTATTGCAGAGTGGCAATACTGAAATGAAAGTTAACTTGTATTCTCTTTTAGAAGAACTGTTGTCTGAAGATTATCCTGAAGAGGCAATGAAGCATGCTTATCTGGCATACTCCATTAGATTATATAATGAATGGACAATTAGTGAGGAACTGGAGGATAAAATTGAATCCGCTGGTTTTGATACTGAAAATACTGAGTATTGGAAGATAGAAAAAGAGCTTAAGAAATTCTGGGAAGAATTGAAATACAAAGATCAGGAGATTCAACATGGAATCATAAGCAAGATATTTCCTCATGGAAACAGTGGGTTCATTCAAGGAGAAAACGGCAGTTCTTATTACTTTAAACGTTCTGAGTTTAAGGGAAGCAGGGATGAGTTTGAAGAATATGCCAGCGTTAGCTTTTACATTGTTGAAGGATTTAATAGATCTAAAAACGAAGTTAGTGAGAATGCTGTGAATATTCGTCCGATATGAATTTAGGTTTTTCATTCTTTTTTATAAATCTTTAAGAATATTTTTTTTATTTTATTTTTTTATAAATCATTTTTTCATACATAATTTTTTTTTAATGATTGCACATATTTAGAATGTATCTCCCTTTTAAAATTAGTTTTCATTTACTCTCTAAGTATTTATATATTAAAAAACTTAAAATAATAATATACTATTTTTAGAATTTTTTGGGATTTTCATGATTAGATTAGCTACAGTATTTAGTGGAATAGGAGCAATAGAACACGCATTAGAGCGTATGAATATAGATACTGAGATAGTATTCGCTTGTGACAATGGTGATGTTGATGTTTTATCCAAGAAAATAGACATTGATATGGACCAGATAAGCACAGAGTTGAAATCTTTAAAAGGTTATATAGATGAAATTGAGTTTTCAGATGATGATGATTATGAAAACCAATTAATTGATATGTTCAATTCTGCTGAAAAAGAATATGTTAATGTAAAAGATAGTTTAGATTCTGTAAATATAGATAATTATGAAAATCTTGTAATCACTGTATTAAACACTATTTTAGCTATGGAAGATTTAAGCAAAAACAGAATCAAAATATTTAATGGTTTTAAGGATGCTCTTAATGAAAAACCATCTTTAACACAGAAAAAACTTTTTTTATATAGGATTATTTTAAAAATTATTAATGATTTTAAGAGGGATAATTCATTAGATAATCTGGGAAATGATGATTTTGAGTTTCAATCATCAATTAATGTTGATTGGGATGTGATTAATAAACCCTTAAAAACATTATATGATCAGATGGAGCTTGATGAGGGTAGAAAGCTTATTAGAAATGTTCAAAATTTAAGTCAAAGAGTAGGTCAATTATATGCTAAGATCAACTCTTTGCATCATCTAAATGAGCTTAAAAAAATAGATTCCTATTCTGAAAAAAAGGAGTATGTTGATAATCTTTATAGAGATTATGAAAGTAAAAATAAAGTTAAAATTAGTTATATGGCTAATTATGATTGTTCTGAGGAAAATTTCCATTGGGATGCAACTTTCCTTGATGGAACCCAATACAGGGATAAAGTAGATTTGTTTGTAGGGGGAAGCCCTTGCCAATCATTTTCTCTTGTTGGAAAACACAGAGGATTGTCAGACACAAGAGGGACATTATTTTATGAATATGCAAGGCTGGTTAAGGAGATCCAACCTAAGGTATTTATTTATGAAAATGTTAAAGCCGTGCTCAGTAATGATTGTGGAAGAACTTGGGAAAAAATGAAAGAAGTATTCCAAGATTTAGGTTATAATGTTTATTATGAAAATAATGGAAAACCTTCCATTTTAAATGCAAAAGATTATGGAATCCCTCAAAATAGAGAAAGACTTTTTGTAGTAGGTTTCAGATCAGATTTAAAATTAGAAAAAGAATTTAGTTTCCCTACACCAATTCCTTTAGAAAAGAAAATGAAAGACTTTTTAATGGATGATGCTCCTGGAAAATACTTCTTGCCTAAAAAAGGAGTTGCATTTGTTACAAAAGAAAAAAATCTTAAAAAAATGTTTACTCAAATTGATGGGGATATAGCACTTTGTCAAAAGAAAAATCAGGAATTTAACTGGCATGGTGATTTTGTATTTCAATCTGAAAAGGATGCAGAAAATAATAATATTCCTAATTTTGATAAATTTTTATCATCAGAATCTGTTCAAAAGATCTTTCTAGGGGATGGGAATGTTAAATTTACTAATGATGTTAGTGAAGAATATTTGAACAGCAATAAAGGAAGAATTAGAAAACTCACTCCCCGTGAATGTTTAAGACTTATGGGTTTTTCTGATGATTGGAAAATATTAGTTTCAGATACGGCAATGTATCAACAATCTGGAAATTCTATCGTTGTTAATGTTTTAGAAGGAATTATGAATCAGATATTAAAAGTTTATCCTAAATTAACATTGTAACTCTTTTTTAAATTTCAAGTAAACTATTTATAATATTTAGTAAACTTTTTAAATTTTTAAAACATAGTTTTATATATTTAACAATAAAATTTTTATTTTTATTTGTTGGGGGTTTAATTATGACTATGCCCAAATTAAAGAAAGATGAGAATTGTCGCAGCACATATGAAAAATATCAAAATGAAGATATTA
>ODAI014062300.1_pt1 | contig 11296 bp, 7 predicted proteins | sample 1539321 | NCBI WGS metagenome assembly ODAI01 (sample SAMN02144231, study PRJEB22623) | gut metagenome | biome: sheep rumen | host: Ovis aries | place: New Zealand
CAACGGCTGCCAGAATCTCGATGTCGATGCCCACATAGGTGCCGCTCTCGTCGGCAAACTCGAACGGGGCAAAGGTGGTGTCGGTGGCGATGATGTACGTCTTGGCGTCACCCTCGGCAGCATCGGAGCCGCCGCCACAGGCCGCAAGACCAAGAGCCGCTACGCTACCAAAACCAGCCATGAGAGCCTGACGACGATTGAGCATGAGAGACATGATGGGAACCTCCCCTACAACATGAGCCCGTGCACTCCCAGTCACGGACGCAAATGAACGGACGTAATTTTCACATGCCCTCCGCACAATTGCCCGTCGCTCGGCAGAATGTTCATTATCTTGTAAGGAATCCGCAGCATATTGGCAGCAGAACACGACAAATGTGTGCAGCACGCATGAAGGAGCGCCCTCGAAGCGGACACCTTAGACCTGCTTCGAGGGCGCTCCTGTGCGCTTTTCTGTGCGGCTCCTACGCGTCTTGCGTTGCGGGCGTCTCGCTTGCTTGCTTGTGCTCCACCGCCTGCTCCGACTTCTCGGGCGCTGGCTCATAGACCTTCAGAAGCACGCCTGAGAACGGCGGCAAGCTGAGCGTGAGCTGCTCGCCCTCAAGCACGACCGGCTCATCGCCGCGCTTGGTCGTGCCGTTCCACGACTCCCAGTCGGAATGCAGAAGAATGTCGCAGCCATCCGCCGCACCAGGCACCTGCACCTGATAGTCTTTCTGCTCCTCACCGCCCATGTTGAGCACGCACACCAGGCGCTCGCCGGCATTCTTGCGCTCGATTGCGTAGAGGCAGCGCTGCTCCTGGTTGCAGTCGAGCCAACTGAAGCCGGGGGCGTAGTAGTCCCACTCACTGAGCGCCCCATGGTCGAGGTAGAGCAGCGAGAGCTCGCGCATGTAGTGGGCAAACGCGTCATGAATGGGATAGTTCAGCATGTCCCAATCCTGCTCGCGCCGCTCGTCCCACTCGCGCATCTGGCCAAACTCGCCGCCCATGAAGTTGAGCTTCTTGCCGGGGTGCACGTACATGTACAGGTAGAACACGCGCGCCTGGGGGAACTTTCCCCAGTAGTCACCATACATCTTGTCGAGCACCGTGGCCTTGCCGTGCACGTTCTCGTCGTGGGAGAGCGGCAGCAGATAGCGCTCGTTGGGGAAATACATCATGCTAAACGTGAGCTTGTGATAGTGGTCCTTGCGCTCCTCGGGGGTCTTTTTGAAGAAGTCGAGCGTGTCGTTCATCCAGCCCATGTCCCACTTGTAGTCAAAGCCCAGGCCACCCTCCTCGGGCGCCTTGGTGGTACCGGGATAGTCGGTGGAGTCCTCAGCAGCAAGAATGCAGCCGGGATGCATGAGTTTGAGTCCACCGTTCATGCGCGTAACAAAGGCCACGTTCTGGTGGTTGACGCCGCGCGCCGGATCGCCCATCCAGTAGATGATGCGGCTGATGGCGTCCATGCGCAGGCCGTCAAAGTGGAAATGCTCCATCCAGAAGTGCGCCGCCGACTGCATAAAGCTACAGCTCTCACCGCGCGAGTACATGAAGTTGCAGCTCCCCCACTCGCTGACGCCCACGTCGGCGTTGGGATACTCATAGAGTGCCGTGCCGTCAAAGTTGCGCAGGCCCCAGTCGTCCAGCGCAAAGTGAACCGGCACGAAGTCGAGAATGGCGCCAATACCCGCCTGGTGCAGCTTGTCGATGAGGGTCATTAGCTGCTTGGGCGTGCCATAGCGGCTGGTGGCGGCAAAGAACCCCGTGCCCTGATAGCCCCAGCTCTGATCGTTGGGATACTCGGCAAGCGGCATGAACTCAACGTAGTTGTAGCCCGCCTTGGTCAGGTACGCAATCAGCGGCTCGGCCAGCTCCTCGTAGGAGTACCAGAACTCGGGCTCGTCGAGGGGCTCCTTGGCCTTTTCGCCGCCCTTCTTGCGCCAGCTGCCCGCATGCATCTCGTAGATGTTGAGCGGCTCGCCAATGTGTGGCGTGCGCTTGGCCAGCCACTGCTGGTCGTGCCACTCAAAGCCGTCGAGGTCGCGCACCACCGAACGATGCTGCGGCCTTAGCTCCGAACCAAAGCCATAGGGGTCGGCGTGATCTTGGTAGCCGCCACCCTGCAGGTATACTCGCAGCTCATAAGGGTCGCCGTCCGTGAGGTCGGGCACCCAGCCCTCGTAGAAGTTGCCGTCGAGGATGCGCTCCATCTGGCTCACAAAGCCATCGTGATGCACAATGGCCATGCCCGTCGCCGCCGGGGCAAACGCGCGAAACACCGTACCCTCTGCCACCGTATGTGCTCCGAGGAACTCGTGCGCATCAAAAATCTGCCCCGCGTAGAATCCCTGAACGTCCATGTACGCCTCCTCGACGGTTCTCGCCGTGCCTCACGCGACACTTTTTGAACTGCATTCAATTAATAAGCGAAAGAGAGACCACCCTCCCGGCTGGCATCGCTTCCTAGTGTACGCTACGAGGCGTCGGAGAACCAGAATCCACTTGGCGCAGGAGGCGCGCCTGCGGGGCGCACGGTAGGTTGCCCAACAGGCGCCAGCGATCGATCCAGTGCTCCAGGCGCAACCGTCGGTGAGCCGCCCTGCCACGCGGGCTGAGCCGTCCACCCCTGCATGCCTTCTTGTGGCACAGGCTGCTGTGCAATAGTCTCGCCTCGCTGTATCACCGGTGCCGAAATCACGCCCTCAAGCGGTTGTGGAATCAACAGGTTCTGGGAGTGTTGCATCGCATACCCGGGCACAGCCGCAGCAGGAGCCTGGCCCACCGGCGCGGCCGCAGGCGCTTGGCCTATCGGCGCAGCTGCAGGCACCTGACCCATCGGTGCGGTTGCAGGCGCTTGATGCAGTGCGGGCGGCACCGGAACGACCGCGCCATCAAGCGCAACGCCTGCAACCGATCCGTCCTGGAGCGATGCCAGCTTCCTCTCGGCAAACAGGCCGTAGGTCACATAGTTGCCCCGGCGAAGCTCGCGTGCCGCCCCAATAACAAAAGGCAGATACAGCGCAATGATGATGAGGTAGAACATGATCGTGGGCAGGGCGTCATCGCCCGAACTGACGTAGTCGGTATCAAAGGTCTCACCAAAGAGGCCCACGCCTGGCAGGATGACCAAAAGGTCGTCGAGGCCATGGTAGAGGCTCACGCCACCCAAACGCCGCGAGCGCAGCACAATGACGCACAGCAAAAACGAGTACATACCGGTCTGAACGGTCTTGAGCACCGCCTGCACAAACGAGAGGAAGTCGACGGAGGCCTCCTCGAAGTCGACGTGCGCAAGGCCAAAGAGCAGCGACGTGATGAGCACCGCACGCACGACGCCCCGGTGCGTCCCGCCCGAAACCGCCAGTATGCCTTGGAAAATGATGCCACGGAACATGAGCTCCTCAAAGAAGCCTATGCAGGCGCAAAAGATGACGAGCTCGGCTGCAAGCGTGGGCCAGTTGTCAACGAGGGGCTGTCCCTCGCTGATATAGCTGCCCATATCAAACACCAGAAGGCCCAGCGTCACCACGATGTTCCACCAGCCAAGACGCCAGATGGTGCGCAGGTCTTCGCGCGAGGTGAGCACGCACGAGCTACCTCCCAGAATCATCACGCACACAAGCGCGGCGAGGGCACCCGCAAACTCGGGCACTATCGAGAAGACGAGCGAAGAATCGGGCACGTCCATCACCATGACCGCAAACACGCCCACTACCTCAGCGACCACCACAAATGCCAGCGAGATCAGGCACAGAAGCACGGTGCGAAGTGCGACCTTCTTGATCTTGCTCTTTTCCATGACCGCCTCTTTCTCGACGCCAAAAGCATGCGAACCACGCTGATACGGTACCCCAAAGCGTGTTCTCGCAACCGCTTTCATGCTATGGTCAGACACAATCACCGAGAACACACGGAGGTACTGATGGCGCTCGGCTTTATCATCTCGCCCGCCAAGAAGATGAACGTTGTGGAGGGGCCTCCCTCGGTGAGTGGCCTGCCGCGCCATCTCGCGCAGACGCGCGTGCTCCAGCAGCGCCTCGAGGAGCTCGGCTACGACGAAGCCAAGGCACTCTGGTGCTGCAGCGACCGCCTCGCTCAGCACAACTACGAGCTCGTACACAGTCGCGACCTCACCCACAACCTCACAGCCGCTTGCATCGCCTACGAGGGCATTCAGTACCAGCACCTGGCCCCTCAGGTAATGGATGAGCGCTCGCTTGCGTATCTTGACGCCCACCTGCGTATTCTTTCGGGCTTCTACGGTGTGCTGCATCCCTTTGAGGGAGTCGTGCCCTATCGCCTCGAGATGCAGGCCAAACTCTCCCTGCCTGCGCGAGAGGGGCATGAGGCCACCAAGGACCTCTACGCCTTTTGGTCGGATTCGCTTGCCTGCGCGCTTGCCGAGGAGTTTGACACCATCTGCAACATCGCCTCAGTCGAATACGCCAAGGCGGTGACGCCCTACCTGGCAGACCATAACGTGAGGCTTGTCACCTGCCTCTTTGGCAGCGTGCGTGCCCAAGACGGACGGCTCGTGCAGCGCTCGACCGAGGCCAAGGCAGCACGCGGCACCTTTGTGCGCTGGTGCGCCGAGCACAACGTGACGCACACGAGCGAACTCGTGCACTTCGACGAGCGTGGCTACGTCTGGGACGAGGCACGCTCGACCGAAGACACGCTCGTCTTTGTGAAGGTTTAAACGCAAAGAGTGTGCCCGGGCATGTAGCAGGGCATGAAAAAGCCGCCAGGAAGTACTCCCGGCGGCTGACCACCTTGCGAAAAGGCCCTGCGTGCACCTGCTAGTCGAGCAGCTTCTTGTCGATGATCTGGAAGTTGGCCCGATGGATGTAGAGCGCCTTGTTGTCGATCATGAGCTTAGTGGTCTTGGGCAGGTCGGTCTTGACCTCCCAATACACGTTGTGACCCGAATACGCCACAATCGGCTGACCGGTCTGGCTCTTGATGACCACCACACGGCTCTTGCCAAACTTGTTCTTGTACTGGTTGAGCGCATATGAGAGCGAGGTGATGGTAAGCGGCGACCCACCGTGGCTCTCGATGAACTCAGGCGTGGTGAAGTCGAGGTCGGGTTCGAGGCCCTTCTCGGCAAAGATGCAGGTGTCGCCACAGGTCTCGAGCTCCTTGCCGTCGATGGTGACGGTGATCACACTCGAGAGCTCAAACGACTCAAAGGCTACCCCCGTCTCGGTGTAGCCCGAGGTCTTGACCTTGTTGCCCGCCACGTTCACGCGCCTTCCCGACGTCTTGAGCGTCTGCTGGCCCGAGTTGTCGTAGGTCGTGATCACGAAGGCGTTGCCCACGAGGTCGCCCCTCAGTTCACTGAGCTTGCTGGAGCAGCTGGGAATGCCGCCCACAACCATGAGCGCCGCACCAAGGCCCACGACGGCGACCACCAAAGCCCCAATCATTATCTTTTTTAGCTTTTCCATGACACCCTCCGCTCGTTTGGCGCACGCTGCCCTTTCATTCTACGGTATGTTTGGCAAGGTCAGCGCCTCCCCGCACCAGTTGGCACGCCACTCCCCTGTATCATAATGCGCACATATTCATAGGTTTTGAGTGTTGTGTCAGGCAATTCTGAACCCTTGGCATAGAATCAACAACGTTTTGAAACCACTCTGGCGCCTTAGCAGTTCGCTCGCTTTTGGCGCACACCATCCGAGGGGCACCATATCCATGTTCTCTTGCCTTGCTGGCCTCATCTTCCTTGTGGGCTTTGTGGCACACGTTGCCCTTGCCCTGCGCTACGCCCTTACCGAACGCTCGTGGAATCGCACGCCCTCCCGCGCCACGCTCGCATGGAACGCGCCCTCGGGTGCCGCGCTGCTATTCATGAGCGTCTGGGGCTTTGCCGGCCTCATTGATGGAGGCGTCTTTGCCCCCTTGGCACCGCTGGTGGTATCGCCAGCGGTGGTGGGCTGCTCGCTTATCGTGCTTCATCGCCAGCAGGTGTTCGACCACTTGAGCGCCCTCGAGCCACGTTTGCGTCACCGCGCCGAATGGGGGCTTTTGCTTGCCTACGGTCTGCTCTCGGTTCTCATGATCGAGATGCCCTGGAGCTGGGCTGTGGGAGTATGGGGTCCCTCCTACTGGTGGCTGGAGCTTGCCCTGGTACTGACGCTGGCGCTCTTCTTCTACCTTGTGGGGCGTCGCTACGGCTCGGCCATGCTCATCACCTGCGCCGCCTATGCTTTCATTGGCATCGCGCAGTACTTCGTGCGCAAGTTTAAGAACGCGGCCATCATGCCCAACGACCTGCTGGCGCTCGGCACGGCCATGGCGGTAAGCGACCAATACACCTACTCGTTCGACCCACGTGCCGTGGCGAGTCTCGTCATCACCATGCTGGCCGTGAGCGTGCTGTCGCTGCTGCATCCCTGCTGGAGTGCCCAGAGCGACGACCCCGCCCGCGGCCGTGTGGCACGCGACACGCGCAAAGGCCTCCTCTCGGCGGCCCTCTGCGCCTTCCTCGTGCTCGTGCCCAACTACATGCAGATCTTCCAAGTGCAGATCATGTACTGGTACTCCATCAACTACTACGAGAAGCAGGGATTCTTGCCCACTTTCATCGCCGTGTGGCAGGACATGCCCATCCACAAGCCTGAGGACTACACCACCGAGGACGCCGAGAAGGCCACCCGCGAGCTGGCGACGGCATGGCGCTCGGAGACTGAGGCCTCGCCCGACCACCAGGCGGTCGAAGCACAGTTTGACGAGATCAAGCCCACCGTCATCGTGGTCATGAACGAGTCGTTTGCCGACCTCGCCGATCTCGATGGCATGCACTGTGACTACCCTGGCCCGCAGTACTTCAACAGCGTCTCTGACGCCCTCTACCGCGGCGAGCTCTTTGTTGACGTGCATGGCGGCGGTACCTGCAACTCGGAGTTTGAGTTCCTCTCGGGCAATTCCCTGGGCTACATTGGCGCCGGCAAGTACCCCTACTCCACCTTCCGGCTCGACGACGTGGACAGCATGGCCCAGCAGTTCAAGCGACTCGGTTACAACACGCTGGCCATGCACCCCAACTACGCTTCCAACTGGAACCGCAACAAGGTCTATACCGCCTGGGGCTTTGACACCTTTATGGCCATCGACGACTTTGGCGGCTTCCCCGAGCGCAACCTCGATGGCTCCAAGAAGACCGAGACGCCCACAGGCCTCTCCATCTTCCACAGTGGCGTGTCCGACCAAGCCACCTACCAGGTAACGCTCGACCTTCTGGCCAAAGACGAGACCCCGCAGTTCATCTTCAATGTGACGATGCAAAACCACGGTTCGTATAACCAGAACAACATCCCCGAGGACAAGCTCACCCACTACCGTCCCACGGGTGTCTACGACAATCCGGCCTTCACCGAGACCCCCGAACGCCTGAACGAGTACCTCTCGTGCATCGAGGAGTCCGACCGCGCGCTGAAGTGGTTCATGGACGAGCTGCGCAAGCTCGACCGTCCCGTGGTCCTGGTGTTCTTTGGCGATCATCAGCCCTCGATGACGCCTGACTACAACGACGCCTGGTATACCAACGAGCCCGACATCGTGCACTCGCAGCGCATCTACCACACCGAATACATCATCTGGGCCAACTACGACGTGGCCGGCAACAGCCAGACGAGCACCGTGCGCGATGCCAGCGTCGATGTGCTGGGCACCATCGCACTCGACGCCATTGGCGCCCCTGTGACCGACTACGAGGCGGCACAGCTTGAGGTCAACAAGAAGATTCTTGCTACCAACCTGCACGGATACCTTGGCGAAGACGGCACCTGGTACACACCCGAGCAGCAGGGCCCCTACCGCGAGCTCTACGACAAGATGGGTCTGGTGGAATACCTCAACTTTGCCGAAAGAGTGTAGGTATGCCCCGCGCGCGCAGACACCCGCAGGGGCGTCCCTACCACGGCGTCAACCTGGGAAACTGGCTCGTGCTCGAGCGGTGGATGGAGTCCGCGCGCCAACCGGGCCCCTTTGCGGGCGCTGAGGCCGACGACGAGTACGGTCTGCGCAAGGAGCTAACACCAGGCGAGCTCACGAAACGTCTTGAGGCGCATCGTCGCAGCTATGTGACGGAAGACACCTTTGCGTGGCTGGCCGATGTGGGCTGCAACTTGGTACGCATCCCCGTCCCCTACCACGTGTTTGGCGACGACAGGCACGAGTCGTGCATTGCCTACCTCGACCAGGCGCTCGACTGGGCAGCGGCCTATGGCATCGACGCCCTCGTTGACCTGCACACCGTGCCCGGTGGCCAGAACGGCTTTGACAACGGGGGTACGAGCGGGCTGTGCACCTGGCATTTGGCATCCGAGCAGGTGGCCCGAACGCTTGACGTGCTCGAACGGCTCGCCTTCCGCTATGCCGGCCACGACGCCCTGCGCGCACTCGAGGCCATGAACGAACCCGCGAGCCGGCGCATCTTTGCGGGAAGCATGAAGCGCTACGGAGCCGCTCACCCCCAGCGCGTCGAGCAGTCACGCCCCATTCCGCATGCCGTGCTCGCACAGTTTTACCTGCTGGTCTACGAGCGGCTGCGTCCGATCTTGGGACCCGAGGTCGCCCTCGTCTTCCATGACCAGTTTCAGCTCAACGCCTGGGCACGCCTGATGCCGCAGGACCGCTACCCCAACGTGTGGATCGACACGCACCTGTATGTGGGCACCATCGCCCGAGGCCTGCACCAGCGCACCCTCAAGGCGCATCTGGCCATTATCAACGCACTCAGGACGCGCATTGCACTTGCCGCGCGCCATCATCCGGTACTTGTGGGCGAATGGTCGCTTTCGCAGAACGTGCGCGCGACCACACAGGGTGACGCCGCAAAGCGCGATGCCACCTATAGGGCCTTCGCCGCCGCACAGCTTGCCGCCTTCGACCAGAGCCTCGGCAGCTGCTTTTGGAGCCTGCGCAACGGGCGCTTTGACTCCTGGAGCCTTGAGGCCGCCTTGCGCAACGGATGGCTTTCGCTCTAGCGGGACAACTCAGCACATAATGCCTCGTAATGCATGAGAATCTGTAGGCGCTTGAAAAGCGCGACGGTAAACCCCCGTGCTATTGCTATGATGGGTCATTGTAACCTCAGTCATGCACGCAGTATGCAAGATCTCAACCGTGGAGACACACGTGGCAGAAAGCACCGAGAGCGAAGCTGTCGCCAACAACCAAACGAGCGAAATTCCCACCAAGGCTGCGCTTGCCCCGCAGGCGACGCAAGAGGCGCCAGTTGCAGTCGCGCAGACCGACCAGGCGCCAGAGCTGCCCGCCGAGGGTGACGCTGTTGCGCAAAAGCCGAGCGGTGTCGAAAGTGACGCTGCAGGTGACGCCGAAATCGCACCAGAAGCCGTAGCAAAGCCTGTCGTCCCCGCCGGATCAACCGGCGAGCCGTCTACGCCGGTAACGGCTCCCGCCAACGAGCCCACCGCGGCCGCCACCGGCTCGCCGGCGCCCGCAGACGCTACCCCCGCGATGGCCCCTGCCCGGGCATGGGAGCCCTCCAAGAAGGCCACGCCCCGTCAGAGGCGCCGGCGCATCAGAAGAATCATCGCCGCCGCACTGGTAGCCCTCTATGCCCTGGGCGCCTGGCACTTCTCGAGTCACTTTGTTCCGGGCACCACCGTCGACGGCATAGACGCCAGCTACCTGTCGAGCGAGGAGCTGGCGAGCGCCCTCACCGAGCGTGCCGCCTCCTACCAACTGGCCATCTCTGACCCCAACGGGTTTGCCACCACGCTCAACGGCACCGACTTCGCCTTTAGCACCCAGGCAAGCGCAGTGGCGGCCAAAGCCCTCGAGCGCACGACGCCCGTGCTCTGGCTCCCCTATCTGCTTACACCGCAGCATATGCTCATCGATGCGCAGATTGGCTTTGACGAGGAGGCGCTCCGGACGCAGATTGCCACGGCCGTCGACGCCTACAACAAAGAAGCCGAGCAGCCCACCAACGCCAAGGCCTCCTACAACAAGGACGAAGGCCACTTTGTCATCTCCGACGAGTCGTGCGGCACCGCACTCGATGCTGCCAAGATCTATGACGCCTGCGTGCCGGCCTGCCGAGAGCTGGCGCCGTCCCTTGCCCTCGATGGCACCGTGCTGCTGCAGCCGACCATCGCGCATGACAACGCCGACCTCGTAGCGGTGGTTGACCGTGTCAACAAGATCCTCGACACGCCCCTCGAGATCAAATGCGGCGACGAGACCGTCTGCACAGTCGACCGCGACACCGTTGCCAGCTGGATCAGCATCACCGATACCAACGAGCTCAAGGTTGAGGGCGTCTACGACTGGATTGGTGGCAACGACGCCATCAAGGATGCCGGCAACACCTCCGACGATGAGCACGTGTGGGAGCTTGACGCACAGGGCACCTGCGACGCCATCCACGACGTCATCGAGAACAATACCGGCAAGCCAGCTGAGGTAGCGCGCACGCTCATTGAGACCAAGCCTCCCGTGACTCCCGGCGCCAAGGAGCGGGGACGCCACATCGACGTGAACCTCACCACGCAGTTTGCGCGCTTCTACGACACCGACGGCAAGGTCATCTGGGACAGCCCGTTTGTGTCGGGCAACGTTGCCGAAGGGCGCGATACCCCCACCGGCGAGTTTGCCATCGAGGGCAAGGAAGCTGGTCGTACGCTCGTTGGCGCCGATGAGGACCAGGACGGCAAGCCCGACTACGAGTCGTACGTCAACTTCTGGATGCCCTTCCTGCGCGGCGACTGGGGCCTGCACGATGCCACTTGGCGCTGGGACTCCGAGTTTGGCGGGGACACCTACACCTACAACGGCAGCCACGGCTGCATCAACCTGCCCTACGACAAGGCGGAGGCGCTCTTCAATCTCTGCGTGGTGGGCGACCCGGTGATTGTCCACTACTAACATCGACGGCACGACACAGCATTACGGCCCGAGCATCTGAAGAAATCGCAGATGCTCGGGCCGTATCGTCCACAAAATATCGACAAACGGGGTAAGTTTCTCCACAAACGGTGAACTTCTTCGTAAGAACTAGGTTAAGCGATGCCCCATGCGGCAAACCGCATATTAGAATGGCAGGGCATGTTACATCTATCCGAAGGGTAAGTGCAATGAGTAGAGTCTACAATTTCTCGGCCGGTCCAGCTGGGCTTCCGGAGTCTGTACTTCAGGAGGCCGCTGATGAGATGCTCGACTACCGCGGTTGCGGCATGAGTGTCAACGAGATGAGCCATCGCTCCCAGATGTTCCAGAACATCATCGACGAGGCCGAGTCCGACCTTCGCGACCTTATGGGCATTCCCGCCAACTA
>ODAI012469559.1_pt1 | contig 11295 bp, 9 predicted proteins | sample 1539321 | NCBI WGS metagenome assembly ODAI01 (sample SAMN02144231, study PRJEB22623) | gut metagenome | biome: sheep rumen | host: Ovis aries | place: New Zealand
CGCTGATCGGCGTCTCGGTGCTCGCGATCGCGCTCGGCATCACGAAGATGTACGGCGGCTTCGCCACGGCGCTGCGCCACGCCTTCTTCAACGTCATGACCATGGTCAGCACGGCGGGCTTCGGCACCGTGGACTTCACCACCTGGCCGGACTACTGCCAGAGCATCCTGGTGATCCTGATGTTCATCGGCGGCTGCGCGGGCAGCACCGGCGGCGGACTGAAGCTCAGCCGCGTCATGCTGCTCATCAAGACCGCTGTGGCCGATGTGCAGCGCATGGTCTCGCCCCGGCGCGTCACGCGCATCGAACTCGACGGCCGCCGCGTCAGCCAGGAGACGGCGAGCGCCGTGTATACCTATTTTGCGCTGTACATGCTGCTGCTATTGGGCTGCATGGTCATCGTCTCGTTCGACGGCTATGATTTTGCGACGAATTTCACGGCCGCGCTCAGCTGCATGTCGAACGTCGGCCCGGGACTCGGGCGCATCAGCCCCGCAGGCAATTTCGCGATCTTCTCGCCGCTCTCCAAGATCACGATGACGCTCACGATGCTCTTCGGCCGATTGGAGATTTACGCCATGCTGATTCTGTTTATCCCGTCTACCTGGCGGAAGCGCTCTTGAACGGCAAGTATTCCCTGTAATTCATTGACTTTTCGGCGTATAGCTGGTAAACTTGTCAATGTTGTCCAGTTATACGCCGTTTTTCGGCCTAAAAACAGAGGTTTCACAATTATGGAGAAAAAGAAAAAAGTCAGCTTTGCGATGTTCCTTGTGACCATCGGCATCGTCTACGGCGATATCGGCACCTCGCCGATGTATGTCATGAAGTCGATCCTCGAGGGCAACGGCGGCATTGCGCACATCGACGAGACCTTCATCGTCGGCGCGCTCTCACTGGTCATCTGGACGATCACGCTGCTGACGACCTTTAAGTATGTGTTGATCGCCATGAAGGCCGACAACCACGGCGAGGGCGGCATCTTCTCGCTCTACGCGCTGGTGAAGGCCTGCGGCAAGTGGCTGATCGCGCCCGCGATGCTCGGCGGCGCCGCGCTGCTGGCCGACGGGCTGCTGACCCCGGCCGTCACAGTCACGACCGCGGTCGAGGGCCTGCGCTCGATGGCGGTCATGGACCGCTTTCTCGGCGCGGGGCAGGGCAAGGTCGTGATCATCACGCTCAGCATTATCTCGCTGCTCTTTGCCGTGCAGCACGCCGGCACCAGCAAGATCGGCAAGGCCTTCGGGCCGGTCATGGTGCTGTGGTTTGGCTTCCTCGGTGTGACGGGGCTGCTGCATATCTTTCAGATGCCGTCTGTCCTGCGCGCCTTCAACCCGGTCTACGCCGTGCAGGTGCTGCTCAGCGACTATAACAAGCAGGGCTTTATGATCCTCGGAAGCGTCTTCCTGGCCACGACCGGCGCCGAGGCGCTCTATTCCGACATGGGCCACGTCGGCAAGGAGAATATCTATTTCAGCTGGCCGCTGGTCAAGATCTGCCTCATATTAAACTATCTCGGCCAGGGCACCTGGATCATCCGCTCGCAGGCCGACAGCGCGCTCTATACGATCGAAGATCTCAACCCCTTCTTCCTGATGCTGCCGACGGCGCTGCGCCCCTTCGCGGTCATCCTCGGCGCGCTCGCGGCGATCATCGCCTCGCAGGCGCTGATCACGGGCTCGTACACGCTGGTGTCCGAGGCCATTCGCATCGACCTGCTGCCGCACCTCGAGATCCGCTACCCCTCGGATACCAAGGGCCAGCTGTACATCCCCAAGGTGAACTCGATCCTCTGGATCGGCTGCAGCCTGGTCGTGCTCTACTTCCGTTCCGGCGCGCGCATGGAGTCGGCCTACGGTCTCGCGATCACGGTGACGATGCTGATGACGACGCTGCTGCTGAGCGTGTATCTCGACCGCGTCCGCCGCAAAAAGCTGCTCGGTGCCGTAGTGCTGGTCGTCTTTGGCCTGATCGAGACCGTGTTCTTTATCTCCAGTCTCGGCAAATTCGCCCACGGCGGCTATGTCACCGTCATTCTGACGCTGCTGCTGCTTGCCGTCGAGATCGTGTGGTATCGCGGCACCTATCTCGAGCGGAAATACCGCACGCTGCTGCGGCTGCGCGACTATATCCCGGTGCTGCGCGCCCTGCACACGGATGAATCCATGCCGCTCACGGCCAACAACCTTGTCTATGTCGACGCGGCCTCCGACCCGGAGATGATCGACCGCGACATCCTCTATTCGATCATCGACAAGGAACCCAACCGCGCCGACGCCTACTGGTTTATCAGCGTCAATGTCCTCAACGAGCCGAGCACGATGAGCTACGAGGTCGAAACCTACGGTACCGACTTCATTTTCCGCGTTCGGCTGAACCTGGGCTTCAAGTGCAGCCAGCGCATCAACGTCTATCTGCGCCAGATCGTGCAGGATCTGCAGCGCAGCGGCGAGCTGCCCGCACAGGACAAAAAGTATTCGATCTACGGCAAATCCACGGTCGGCAACTTCAAGTTCTGCTTTGTCCACAAGCTGGTTCCTACCAAGAGCGATCTGAGCGCCATGGACGAGTTCGTGCTGCACACCAAGTATTCGATCCGCAAGGCGGCCGGCTCGAAGATCGAGTGGTACGGGCTTGACACCTCGAGCGTCAATATCGAGCAGGTGCCGATGGTCACCGGCGGAAGCGCCCCGCGCGAGCGGCTGACAAGGCTGCAATAATACCGTTAACGGTTCCTCGTTTTATCTGTTGTCAGATGAAACGAGGGACCATTTTTTACAGTCAACATGAAAATGTATTGACATTTCAATACAAATGCCATATCCTTTCAATGAAAGGAGTGATCTATATGGCAAATCTTCAGATCCGGGTGGACGATACCCTTAAGGCGGAGGCCGATCGCCTGTTTGCCAGCATCGGCATAGATACTTCCTCCGCTGTGCGCATCTTTTTGAAGCAGTCGGTTCTGCGCGGCGCGATCCCCTTTGAGCTCCGCGGCGACCCCTACCTCCCCTATCTGCAGGAGGCTGACGCGAGGGCGAGAGCCGGGGAGCCGTGCTTCTCGGAGCAGGAATTCCGGGACAAGGCGGAGGCGTATCTGCGTGACATACAGGTTTGAATACCGGCAATCCTTCTGGCAGGACTATTTCTCAACTCTGGAATATATTGCTGTAACGCTGAAAAACCCGATCGCCGCGCGGGCGCTGGACGAGGCCTTTGAGAGGGAAAAGCGCGTACTGCTCAGCTTTCCCAGAGCGGCGCGGGCTTACGCATCGCCGCCGGCCGTGGATACGGAGTATTATGCGATCCGGGTGAAGAATTATCTCGCTTTTTATGTCGTCAACGGCGAAACAATTGAATTCCGACGCTTTCTCTACAGCCGGTCGGAGCTGTCCGACAGGCTGCCATTTAGTAATACTGATATCTAATAGAAATCTCGGATTCTTTCCGGCCAGAATTGCGCCATGCATCGTTGAAGCCCTTGACCATATATGTCCATTATGCTCTGCGGGCTTCGCCTCACCTGGCACAATTCTGTCTCGGAAATCATTTCCGACCTTTCTATCAGATACCAGTATAAGGGCTGAAATCCGAGGCTCAAAAGGTCAACGTATGCTGCACAGTTCCAGAGCAAAAAAACTATCCCCCACGGGGGGATTTGTCTTTTCAAACCGAAATCCTTATGATATAATCAAAATGGTCATCCATTGACAGGCGTTTTTTGCGCATTTTCACGGAAGAGAGGGCACAGCTATGCATGAAATGGGCACGGTCATCTATATTATCGACACCGTCAACAAGGTCTGCGAGGAGAACAAGGCGGACAAGGTGCTCTCGGTGACGATCCAGGTCGGCGAGGTCAGTGGTATTGTCCCGAGCTATCTGGTCGACTTCTGGAACTGGGCCGTCAAAAAGGAAGAGCGCCTCTCCGGCGCCGAGCTGAAGGTGGAGGAGCTTAAGGCCATCACCCGCTGCGGCGACTGCGGCGAGGCCTATGAGACCGTGAAATACGCCAAGGTCTGCCCCTTTTGCCACAGCGAAAACACCTGGCTCGAAACCGGCAATGAGTATATCATCAAAGAGATCGCCGTGGCGGATTAGTAACTTTTCTTTCGTTGTAAGCATTTACATTCTGTATACAACCAACATGAAAAAGGAGTGAGGCAAATGACAAGAGACGAAAAAATCCTGAAACTCGGCAAAATGGTCACGGATCGCGTCCCCGTCATTCTCGGAGCTGTTAAGCTGACGACCGAATCGCCCGAATATATCGGCATCAACGCGGCGCTCAGATACACCGAGAAGATGTACGATACGCAGACCATGGATGACGCGCTCGACGTGGCGCTCAGCTTCAAGGTGAGGCGTGTCCCGCAGACCCTCGAGGAGATGAAGAAGCGGAATCCCAAGCTCAGCGGCGAGCGCGTGGAGAAGGCGCTGCAGGCTCTGAGCGAGGACAGCCTGATCGAGTACCACTGGGAGAACCTCGACGGCAAGAACCCCAACCACGAGAAGCGCTGGGTGCTGGATATGTTCGTCCCCGGCTCGGCTGAGCTGATGATGATCAAGCCCGGCCACGCCGAAATGTTCCCCGAGATCCCCGATTTCTTCAACAACATGGCCTATATGCCGCTGGCCGGTATCACCCAGTTCGTCCCGCCCGGAGGCGCCGGCATCGGCATGCACGTCATCCCGGTCGAGAAGGCCATCCCGGCCGAGACCAAATCCCTCGATATCGAGCATATCTCCTACTGGCTGAAAAAGTATGAGGGCCATCTCGGCGTGTCCGTGTGCTCCTGCCGCAAGCAGCAGCGCATGCGCAACGAGGGCTGCGGCGACATCGAGGCCGACTGGTGCATCGGCGTCGGCGACTTTGCCGACTACTGCCGCGAGACCGGCCACGGCCGCGACATCACCTATGAAGAGGCCATGGAGATCCTCCAGAAGGCCGAGGATCGCGGCTACGTCCACCAGGTGACGAATATCGACGGCAGCGACAAGATCTTCGCGATCTGCAACTGCGCGATCGGCATCTGCAACGCGCTGCGCACCTCGCAGCTGTTCAACACGCCGAACCTCTCGCGCAGCGCCTACGCCGCCGAGACCGACCCAGAAAAGTGCGTCGCCTGCGGCAAGTGCGTCGAGACCTGCCCCGCCGGCGCTGTCCGTCTGGGCCAGAAGCTCTGCACGCCGGCCGGCCCGATCGAGTATCCCAAGCAGGAGCTCCCCGACGATAACCCCTGGAGCGAGGAAAAGTGGAACAAGAACTACCGCAACGACATCGGCTCGATCCAGACCTACCCGACCGGCACGGCCCCCTGCAAGGTCGCCTGCCCGGCCCATATCGCCATTCAGGGCTACATCAACATGGCCTCGAACGGCCGCTATAAAGATGCGCTCGCCCTCATCAAGAAGGATAACCCCTTCCCGGCGGTCTGCGGCTCGATCTGCCGCAAGTACTGCGAGGACGCCTGCACCCGCGGCACCGTCGACGAGGCGCTGAGCATCGATGAGATCAAGAAGTTCATCGCCGAGCAGGATATGAAGGCCGAGCACCGCTATATCCCGCCGATGAACTCCTGCACCCGCGCCCCCTTCGAGCAGAAGATCGCGATCATCGGCGGTGGCCCCGCCGGTCTGAGCTGCGCCTACTTCCTGGCCGTCGAGGGCTATAAGCCGGTCGTGTTCGAGCGCGAGCAAGAGCCCGGCGGCATGATGATCAACGGCATGCCGTCCTTCCGCGTGGAAAAGGACGTCGTCCGCTCCGAAATCGACGTGCTGAAAGAAATGGGCGTTGAATTCCGCTGCGGCGTTGAGGTCGGCAAGGACGTCACGCTCGACGAGCTGCGCGCGCAGGGCTTCAAGGCCTTCTATGTGGCCGTCGGCCTGCAGAAGGCGCTCAAGCTAAACGTCGAAGGCGAGGATCTCAAGGGCGTGCGCGGCAGTCTCGACTTCCTGCGTGAGGTCAACGGCGGCAAGGCCCCGAAGCTCAAGGGCGATACCCTGATCATCGGCGGCGGCAATGCCGCGATCGACGCGGCCCGTACGGCCCGCCGTCTGGGCGACGGCACCGTCAGCATCTACTGCCTCGAGCAGTTTGACGACATGCCCACCGTCCCCGAAGAGAAGAACGCCGGCATCGAAGACGGCGTGCAGATCAACAACGGCTGGGGCCCGAAGCGCATCCTCGGCGAGAACGGCAAGGTCACCGGCGTCGAGTTCAAGCGCTGCCTGCGCGTCCGCGACGCCCAGGGACGCTTTGCCCCGATCTATGACGAGACCGACACGATCACCGTCGAGTGCAAGAACGTCATCGTCTCGATCGGCCAGCGCTCGGAGTACGGCGGCATCTTCGCCGGCAGCAAGGTCGATGCCAAGGACGGCCGTCTGATCGCCTGCGACAAGCTCACCTTCCAGACCGCCGAGCCCGACATCTTCGTCGGCGGCGACATCGCCACCGGCCCGATGTACACGATCGACGCGATCGCCAACGGCCGCGAGGGCGCTGTGTCCCTGCACCGCTTCGTCAACGAAGGCCAGAGCCTGACCATCCACCGCAACCGCCGCCTCTTCACCGAGCTCGACAAGAAGAACATCGTCCTGCCGCCCGAGAAGATCCGCAAGCCCGCCCGTGCCAAGGTCGAGGCCGACCCCGAGAAGGTGCTCACGATGCACGACGAGCGCAAGACCTTCACCGAAGAGCAGATCAAGGCCGAGGCCTCCCGCTGCCTGAGCTGCGGGCGCAGCGTCGTCGACCAGAACAAGTGCATCGGCTGCGGCATCTGCACCACCAAGTGCGAATTTGACGCCATCCACCTCAAGCGCATCCGCCCGGAGTGCTCCAACATGATCACCGCCGAGCAGAAGATCGCCGCGATCGGCAAGTACACCGCCGCGAGAGAGGTCAAGATCGTCAGAAAAAAGCTGGCAGGCAAGTAAGCCATCAAATTCAGATCTGCCGCGGTTCACGCCGCGGCAGATCCGAAGCGAATGACCGTAAGGAGCTACAGAATGAAGGATCTAAAGCATCTGATCTACTTTGAAAATCTTCTGCAGAATGCCAATAACGAGCTGATCCGGCAGGCCCAGGCCGAAGGGCGCCTCTGCGTGGGCTATACCTGCGAAAACGTGCCCGAGCCGCTGCTGAATCTGCCGGGCGTCTTCTCGGCGCGTCTGCGCGCGCCCAACACCGGCTCGACCGAGATCGGCACCTATTATCTGACCAATTTCCTGTGCGAGTACAGCCGCTCGCTGCTCGAGCGCGCGGTCGAGGGCGGGTATAACTTCCTCGACGCGATGGTCACGCCCGACGGCTGCACGATGATGAACCGCTGCGTGGAGAACATGGAGCTCCTGAACGCCGTCGCGCCCGGCAAGGAGAAGTTCTTCTACGAGTACATGGAGATCCCGATGAAGTCCGACGACAACGGGCTGAATCTCTATGTGCTGCAGTGCCGCAACCACATCCTGACGCCGCTGCACGAGCGCTACGGCATCGACGTCTCCGACGCCGCGATCCGCCAGGCCGTCGCCGACCACAACCGCATCTGTTCGCTGATCCGCGCGATCGGCGAGTACCGCAAGGGCCCCCGCCCGGCCATCACCGGCTATGAGTTCCACGTTCTGACGCTCGCGACCTATGTCGCCCCGAAGGATCTGCTGATCGAAAAGCTCGAAGAGACGCTCGCAGAGCTGCGCACGCGCGAGCCTATGGAAGAGAGCGAAATCCGCGCCCGCGTGCTCGTCGTCGGCTCGGAGGTCGACGATACCGACTTTATCAAGCTCGTCGAGGACGCCGGAGCCTACGTCTGCGCCGACCGCTTCTGCTATGGCTCGCTGCCCGGCCGCGACCCGATCGTCCTGAACGACGACGAGGACGCGCTGACGCAGATCTGCCGCATTTACATGCAGCGCTGCCAGTGCCCGCGCATGATGGACACGCCGACAATGAACGGCCGCCGCGCCTATGTCGACGCGCTCGCCGCCGAGTACGGCGCCGACGGCGTCATCTACCAGCAGATGAAGTTCTGCGACCCCTGGGCCTACGAGCGCATGCTCGGCTCGCACATCCTGCACGAGGAATACGGCCGCCCGGTGCTGTCGGTCGACCGGCCGTATACGATCGGCTCTTCCGGCCAGATGCGCACGCGCGTCCAGGCCTTTGTCGAGAGCATTGAGATCAAGAAGATCAGAGGAGGTGCCGACTGATGGAGGATACCCGTATCGGGGCTGAAAACCTCGGCCGCTTTTACACCGCGGGCCGCGTCCGCAACCGCCGCGAGTGGCGCGGCGTGACCGACACGCTGTACGATTACTGGCGCTGGCTCGGCACGATGACGGTGCTCGCCAAGTTCATCATCAAGCCGCGCAACATCAAGGCCATGTTCCGCTATCGCTGGATGGCGAACTATCTGGCCTCGCCGATGATGCTCGACCGCTTCTCCCAGGGCCTGCGCGGGGAGTATCTGCGCATCATGCACACCGAGTACGACACGGTCTTCCAGGATATCGGCCTGCTGCTCGACAAGGTCTTCCGCGGCGATAAGCGCATCGGCAACGACAAGGCCTTCTCCGACAAGGTCGTGCTCGTCGACGAGAACGAGATGACCGCCGTCATGATGGGCTTCCCGACGCTCAAGGGCCTCTCGCGCGAGACGATCTCCACCTACGTCCCGGTGCTGCTCAACCAGCACGCCGTCGAGCACTATATCGACGTGGCGCAGCTGCAGGGTCTCGCCGCCGACGTCTGCCCGATGCCCGAGGCCGAGGCCGGCGTCTCGATCGACGACGACGCCCCGATCCTCGGCAAGTGCGCCGTGCAGTGCAACACCACCTGCGACGGTTCCCTGCTCTCCAACGGCGTCATCTCCCGCCGCATGATCAATCTCGACAACATCCCGGTCTTCCAGCTGGCCGCGCCGCTGCGCCACCGCGAGGACGACGTGCAGGACTACGCCGCGCAGGAGATCAAGAACGCCATCGCCTTTATTGAAAAGAACACCGGCGAGAAGTGGGACTGGAAGCACTACTTCGAGTGCGCCCGCCGCGTAAACTACGCCACCGAGTGCCGCAAGGAGTGGCTCGAGATGAACCGCACCGAGTACCCGCAGGTCTTCGGCGGCAACCTCGCGCTCTATACCGAGACGAACTACATGGCCATCTGCGGCAAGGACCCGAACTTTGAGAAGGCCGACCGCAAGATCACCGAGCTGGCCCGCAAGGCCTACGCCAAGAAAAAGAAGGCCCTGCCCGAGTACCGCCACCGCGCGATCGTCTGGGGCGTGCAGTCACACTACTACTTTGATTTCCTGGTCTGGCTGCAGAACTGCTGGGGCGTCGTGCCGCTGACGGACATGCTCTCGATGGTCTCGACCCGCGAGCTCGTCACCGAGGACACGCCCGAGAACCGCGAGACGGCCTATTACGACATGGCCTGGCTGACCGAGAACATGATCATGCGCAACCGCACCCACGGCGGCTACAAGGTGCTGCTCGACGAGCTGTGGGAGTTTGTCGAGGAGTACAACGCCGACATGGTCATCCTCTGGGAGCACCAGAGCTGCAAGGCGCTCGACGGCATGCACGGCATGTTCGAGGAGAAGGCCCGCGCCAAGGGCATCCCGCTGGTGTGGGTCACGCACGATCTGTTCGACCCGCGCATCGTGTCCCGCCAGGGCGTGCGCGACCAGTTCAACACCTTCATGCGCACCGTCATGAACGAAGAACCGCTCGATCCCTCGCTCGAGACGCTCACCGACGAGGAATCCTGGTAAGGAGGGGGAAACGCTATGAAAAAACTGCTGAAAAAACTGCTTCTGCGGCTGCTCGCCCTGGCCCTCGGCTTCTTCGTCGTGACCTTTACGGTCTACTTCTTCAATCTCGACATGAAGCTGACCGCTCTGATCGAGCCCTTTATGCTCCGGCATTACGACAGGATCGAGAGAAAGACCTATCTATAAAATCAAAGGCCGCCGTAGGGGCGGCCCTCTTGTCAAGAGAAACATGGTATACAGCAGTGAAGGTACATGGTATACAGATTTCAGAGCCTTGAAATTGCTCTGTTCATAAGCTTACCATCTTCAACGTTGTATTCAGCAATCTTAAAGTTTCTATAGCACACCCAGAAAGAAGTGCCATCCGGGCTTGGGCGAAATTCAACATGTTCGTTGATCATGGTTTCACTGAGATAAACCTGAAAGCGATCATAGCGAATATAGCCCCAGCTATTCACCTTAATCACATGAAACCGACCATCATATTCCCAAGGCCGGATCCGAGCCGGGAGCTGCCGAGTGCTTGGCACATACACAGCTCCCGGTGTTTTCATGCCCAGCGCTTCGTGCGGACGAGTGAAATTGTACTTATCTTTCCAGCCTTGAAGTGCATAATTGGCGTGTGAAGCATCTTTAAACTCATGAAATTTGAGGAATTCATTCTTCATCGAGCGATGAAACCTCTCTATCTTTCCCTGCGTCTGAGGATGCTTGATGCGTCCGTGAACAGGAAGGATGTCCAGGCACATCAGCCATTTCTCGAAGGCCGTACAGCCGTTACGAAATCCGGCAAACTGTGCACCGTTGTCTGAAAGGATCGCTTTTGGCAAGCCATAGTCGAGAAAAGCGTCTTTGAAGGCTGGAATAACAACATTGGCCGTTGTAGCCGACGCCGCAATTTTAATAGCAAAACGGCTGTGATCATCCAAGATATCCAACGGGTAGCAATATTTGCCGTCTTTGGTCAAAAACTCGCCCTTGAAATCCGTCTGCCACATCTCGTTGCAAGCGTCCTTTTCGTAACGCAGATATGCCTTCCGCTTTTGGGACTCTTCCTCTTCGATGCAGCCGTAGCGGTTCAACACGGCATTCACCGTTCGAGCGCTCGGCACACCGCTGAGGCCTTCATTTTCCAGCACCTGCTTGATCGTTCTGGCACCCCATCCCGGATTCTCACTTCGTACACGGAGAATCTGGGCTTCCATCTCCAGCGGCGTTTTATGTGGTATGTGGTGCGGTTCCCGGCTGCGATCCAGTAGCTCTTCACCTTCCTTATAGCGATCCAGCCACTTATATCCTGTCTTCCGTGTTATCCCGTATTCCCGACAAACTGCGCTGAAATTGCTGCTGTGTGCTGCTGCTTCGGCGAATCCTTCTCTTTGTTCTTTCACTGTTCTGCTCTCCCACGGCATCTTTACCAGCTCCCCGCCTTTTGATGCCTTTTATTCTACCACAGAACTGTATACCATGTCCCTTCACACCTGTTTACTATCTTACTTCACTGTACATCATGAAGCGCCCG
>ODAI011479276.1_pt1 | contig 11294 bp, 7 predicted proteins | sample 1539321 | NCBI WGS metagenome assembly ODAI01 (sample SAMN02144231, study PRJEB22623) | gut metagenome | biome: sheep rumen | host: Ovis aries | place: New Zealand
ATGATGTTTGTCTGTAAAAAACATCTCCCGCTTGCCATATGGCAGGCGGGAGATTTGCTATCTGCTGTTGGGTTTTAGCCGAGAACTACCACGATGTCGTTGGTGTCCTTCAGCTTGTCGGCAGGGATGTAGCCCTCTGCCATTTCCTCCCCGTTGAGGGGGAGGGACTTGACGCCGCTCTGTACGTGATCCGGGTTCTTGAAGGTCATATTGAGCTTCTTACCGCGGAATGTCGTTGTCACGGTGTAGCTCTCCCATTCAGAGGGGATGGAGGGTGATACCTTAAGACCCTTTGCGTCAGGGCGCATACCAAGGATACCCTCTACTGTACCAACCATAACGGTGGATGCTGTGCCTGTCAGCCAGTGTACATGGGCACGGCCTGCATAGGGGCTGTCCTTGCCCTCAACGAACTGTCCGTATACATAGGGCTCCAGAGCTCTGTGCTCAGCATTGTCGTTGTAGGTAGCGGGAGCTGCTTCCTTCCAGTATTTGAACGCCCTGTCACCGTGGCCAAGGAGGGATTCAGCCAAAATGAGCCAGCCCTGGGGCTGTGAGAATATGCCCGCATTTTCCTTTGTGCACTTGTTGAAGCACTGCATGAGAGCACCGTCAAAGCCGTGCTCAACATAGGGAGGATACATTACCATTGCGCCGTAGGGAGTGTTGAGCTCTCTTTCAACGCTGTCCATAGCCTTTTCAGCCTGCTCCTTAGTGGCAAAGCCGGAGATGACGGACCAGGACTGGGGATTGAGCCACATATTAGCCTCGGGGTCGGTCCTCTTGCCGATTACCACGCCGTCCTCCTTGTAGCCTCTGATCCATCTGTCCTCGTTCCAGCATTCAGCAAGGATAGTGTCAAGCTTTGCCTTTACCTCGTCAAGGTATTTGATGTATTCAGCATCTCCCTTGAGCTCTGCATAGCTTCTGAGTATCTTTACAGCGTATACGAGCTGGAACGCAACGAAGGTGGATTCGCCCTTCTTGCCCAGTCTCAGGCAGTCGTTCCAGTCAGCGTGGAGACCTGCGGGCATACCGTGGTTGCCCAGGTTGTTCATGGAGAACATTACGGCACGCTTCAGGTGATCGTATACAGTGCCCTTTTCGTCGTCGTTTGCGTAGAATATCTCCTCATCGAGGAAGGCGATGTCGCCGCTCTCGGAGATGTACTTGTATATAGTGGGGAACAGCCACAGGGCATCATCCGCACGATAGGAGGGATGGCCTGTTTCCTTTGCGTATGCGGTGTTGGGGTCGTTCTCGTCGGGGTGGTTCTCCTTGCCGGGAGTGTGGGTGTACTTTACAAGAGGAAGACCCGCACCGTTTGTCACCTGGGCGGAGAGCATGAATTCGATCTGCTTCTTTGCCATTTCGGGGGCAAGGTGGATTATGCCCTGGATGTCCTGTACGGTATCACGGTAGCCGAAGCCGTTTCTCAGGCCGCAGTACTGGAAGGATGCGGCTCTTGACCAGGTGAAGGTGATAAAGCAGTTGTATGCGTTCCAGACGTTGACCATGTTGTTGAAATCAGCGTCGGGAGTGTTTACAACGAAGTTGTCAAGCTTTGCGTGCCAGTATTTCTTAAGCGTCTCTACCTCTTCCTCAACTACGCCGACCTTTTCGTATCTTGCGATGATCTCCCTTGCAACAGCTTCGGGCTTCTGACCTAAGATGTAGGTGAGTTCCTTTGTCTCGCCGGGAGCAAGTTCTATGTCGCTTTCAAGTGCGCCGCAGGAGTTGGTGTTGTAGTTGAGATCCCCCTTCAGACCCTCTTCGATGCCCTTGGGATTTGCGTAGCTGCGGTAGGAGCCCACGAACTTGTCCCTGTCGCCGCAGTATGCATCCACCTTTGCCTTTGCAAGGCCAAGGAAGCGCTCATTGTTGGGGTTCTTGAAGATCTCGTTCTGCTTCTGGAGGATGAAGTTGTCCTTGAAGTAGGTGTGGGTGATGAACAGTGTGTACTGGAGGTTTACCTGATCCTGCTCATAGTTGTTGTCGTTGACAAATTCGCAGTAGCCTGTAACGGCAAGCTTCCTTGCCTTGCCGGAGGTGTTTGTCACCTTGGCGTTCCACACCTCATAGGTGGCACCCTGGGGCACATAGTAGGTGACCTCAGTCTTTATGCCCTTGTACTCGGATGTGATGACGGTGTAGGCTGTGCCGTGGCGGCATTCGCTCTTGTACTCATCAAGGGGCTTGCACACGGGCGACCATGAACCGGACCAGTATTCGCCGGTCTCAAGATCCTTGAGATATACGTATCTGCCGGGCTGATCCATAGCCACGGAGTTGAAGCGGTAGCGGATGATGCGTCCGTTGGCACCTGACTTTACAAAGCTGTAGCCACCTGCGTTGTTGGATATGATAGCGCCGTACTCGGGATCTCCCAGGTAGTTCGCCCAGGGAGAGGGAGTATCTGGACGGGTGATGACATATTCTTTGTTTTCAAGGTCAAAATGTCCGTAATTCATGGTTCAACACTCCTTTTGTTTTGTGTAAAATCTACACATATTTCAAGTAATTATACCATTATTTGCGGCAATATTCAAGGGGATATGCAAATTTAACAATTTATCCATTATTCCGCCGGATGTTTATCTCCGTCCGTTCAGACAAAAATGTCCCCGCCTGTGAAAGACGGGGACTGGCATTGCTATTCCGCATTTTTCAGGGCTTCTGTCATGGGTATGCGTTTTATGCGGCGCATATCCGCAAAAGAGATGACAAGATATACGGCGATAGTGCCTCCCACGGCAAGCAGAAGATCGGACACTTCAGGGCTGAATACGAACCACCCGGTCATCCTTATCATAATGAGCCGCCACAACTCATATACCACCACCTGACCGATGAACAGGCATATCACGGACATTATCACCACAAATACGGTGGTGGTGCGCACATAGATGCTGCTTATCTCCCGGCTGTAGTAGCCCAGCACCTTTGCCATGGAGATGGAGCCCGCATTCTTCTCTATTATCTGCTTTGTCAGCAGGTAGAGGAGGGCTGCCGCTATCACAAGGCATATGACGGAGAAGTAGCGCATATAATTGCCTATGGAGTGATTGAGCTGCCTTGCCATAGCCGATATGTCATCAACGGTGATGACCTTTGCGATGTTCTCCTCATCCACGCCTTCAAGGGGCGTGTCGGAGAAGTAGCCGGTGAAGTAGTCGTCCTCGCTGAATGTGGCTTTAAAGGTCTCTGCGGGCATATATACCCCAAGGCTGCCCTGGGTGTCGTTTATCTTTGCCACACGGAAGGAATACACGGTGGAGGAGTACTTTTCCTTCAGCTCTATGGTGTCTCCTGTTTTCAGGCGGAATTTGTCCGCATAGTCGGCGGAAACGCACACGTCGGTGCCTTCAAGCTCTCCCTCGCCTATGTATTTGCTGTCGGGGGAGTAGCCATATACGGTGATCTCCTCACCGTCCTTTATCTTTGATACGGTCTGCAGGGAAATGGTCAGGAATTTCTCTCCGTTTGCAGGGATTATTTCCTTATCGTCCTCATCCTTGTCGGATAACAGTATGGTCTGGTAATTTGCCACAGCCATCTCCGAGGAGCGGGCGATAAAGCCGTCAAGAGTGGAGGGCATTCCCAGGCAGAAGCACATGAGCACCATCACGAAGATAAGGCCTACGGTCATGACCGCATAGTCACCCAGACTGCGGATGAATATACGCATACGGAACCTGTTCATAAACGACCACTTAGGCAGGCGCACCGCCTTTTTCCTCTTTGATGAGGAGAGGTCACGGCGCATGAATTTCAGCGGTGAGAGCCTCAGCTTGCAGGCAGTCATGATTATGGTTATGGCGGACATGAGCACCATGGGGATTATGCTCGTCTTTACAAGGGCTTCCGGATTGTACAGGGTGGTGTAGGCAGGCAGGGAATAGGAGTTGTAGTACATCCCCACCACTACGTTCTTGAACACGGTGTACCCCAGTATATTGCCAATTACGGCTGATAATACGGTCACAAGTATGGAGGGAGCGCAGTAGTGGAAGATAAGCTCTCCCTTTGTGTACCCGGAGGCACGCAGTGTGCCTATGACAGCCGCATCCCTTGTTATGGCGTTCTTTGCGGTAAGACCGAATATGAATGCCAGTATGATGACGAACACCACCAGCAGATATTCCGCCATGGTCTTGTCAGAGCCGAAGTCATCGGTGGCAAAGTGTATGGCCTGATTTGCATATTCCGGCACAAAGTCCGTGACCTTGTTCTCGGTTATGTTTTCAAGCGCCTCCGTGTCGGTGATGCCTATTACCTCCAGACGCTTCTCCAGAACCTCACCCAGTCCCTCCAGTATATCCTTCTGAGCCTGCAGGGCATCACCGCTTGTGGTGAGCATATCTCCCTTTATTTTCAGCAGATCGCCTTTTTCCTTCAGCTCATCCGCCTTTTTCTGCAGCTCGTCGCTTTCAGCCTGCAGTGCCTCCGCCCTTTTGGCAAGGTCGGCACCCTTTGCTTCAAGCTCGTCGCTCTCGGTCTGCAATGCAGCCATTCCCGCCATTGCTGCTGCCGGGTCAGAGGCAGCTGCCTGAAGCTCTGCACCTCTCTGTGCAAGCTCTGCGCCCTTTGCTTCAAGCTCTTCCTTTTCCGCCTGCAGCGCCTCGCCCCTTGCTTTCAGATCTTCTCCCTGTGCTTCAAGCTCCTTGCCTTCGGCTTCAAGGGCATCAGCTTCAGCCTGCAGCTCATCGCCCTGCGCTTCAAGATCCTCTGCCTTCTGTTTGAGCTCGTCGCCGTTTTTCTCCAGCTTGTCTGCCTCGTCGGCAATGTCTTTCAGTTCTTCTGCATCATCCTTGTTGTCCACAAGGCCGCCTGTCGCCGCAAGGACGGCTATCTTCTCCGCAATGTCCTCAGCGGCTTCCTTTTCGTTTTTGTCCGGTGTCTCATTGAATGAGTAGGCATACTGCCATACTGTCACGCCATCAAGGGCATCAAGCTGAGGTCTTGTCACAAAGCCTATATCAAATGTGATAGCATCGAACATGGTGTCTGAATTGTTCCTGAACAGGGTGGAATAGTCCGATGCAGCCACAAGGCCTGTCACCGTCATGGGAACGCCCCCTGCGGTGATGATGTCCCCGGCCTTTATCCCCACGTTGTCTGCGTGCATACGGTCAATGGCTATCTCCCCCGCAGCTTCGGGAAGTCTGCCGTCCAGCATGGAGACACGGTTTACCTCAGTCCTTACGGCAAATACTCTTATCACCGCATCCTCTGTGCCGTCGCTGTCAATGTCCTCGCTCAGCTCCTTGTAGTCCTGGTCGTATATGGTGATGCCCTTGCTCTCCATTTTCTCACGCAGGGTGCCTATCTCGTTTTCCAGTTCAAAATGGCCGTCCTCGATGCTGTATTCCTCAAAGGCATTGGCAGCGGCGGTCTCCATGCTGCCGTTTGCCACATACAGCCCCGATATAAAGCCTATCACCACTGTCAGCATGACAAACAGCGCCAGATATATCTTTGCGTTTGAACGAAGCTGGCGGAATATCCTTGAATTCAAAGGGTTTCTCATGTCCTCACCCCTTACCAGTCAAGCTCTGCCGCACTCAGCTTGTGATCGTTTATGATGCTCTTGCGCACCATGCCGTCACGCAGCTTTACAGTGTGGTCTGCCATGTGCTGTATAGCTTCGTTGTGGGTGACCATGATGATAGTGTTGCCGTACTTTTTGTTCACGCTCTCAATAAGCTCCAGTATCTCCTTTGAGGTGTTGTAGTCAAGCGCACCGGTAGGCTCATCGCACAGGAGTATATCGGGATTTTTCACTATCGCCCTGCCTATGGATGTGCGCTGCTGCTGACCGCCGGAAAGCTGATTTGGCAGCTTGTGGCGGTGCTCGTAGAGCCCCAGGGTCTTTAACAGCTCGTCAATGTCAAGGGGAGAATCCGAAAGATATGCCCCTACCTCGATATTCTCCTTTACGTTGAGATCCGGTATGAGATTGTAAAGCTGGAAGACATAGCCCAGGTGCTTGCGGCGGTACTCCGTCAGCGCCTTTTCGTCCATGTCCTCCAGCTTGTCGCCGTTTATGGAGATATACCCGCTGTCTGCGCTGTCAATGCCCCCCATGATGTTGAGAAGGGTAGACTTGCCCGAGCCCGAGGGACCCAGTATCACGCAGAATTCCCCCTTTGCCACGGTGAAGTTCATCCCCCTGAGCACGTGCTGTACAGAGTCACCCTCCCCGTAGGACTTGTGTATATCGCATATTTCAAGAAATCTGGAATTATCCATTGTCCTGTCCTCCTATATATGAACGTATATTCACATGAGCATTTGATATTTAGATTTTACCATAATCTGCCATAGTTGTCAATTATGCAATATTACAAATTATAGCTGTCCTGCTCCAAAAACCATATGCATTATGCACTTGGTCATCTATGCGGAATCGGTAAAAATGCACAACCGGCAAAGCTGTTGACATTCCTTTGAAAAAGGCATATAATAGGGGCAGGAGCGCTGCTCCTTAAACCAGATCCGACATTCAGGTGATACCATGAACGAAAACAGCCGTGAAAAGCTCATAGTAAGGACGAGCATAACAGGCATTGCCGCCAATGTGCTCTTAGCCGCATTCAAGGCGGTGGTAGGGCTGCTGTCCCATTCCATCGCCATCGTGCTTGATGCCGTCAACAACATATCCGATGCGGGCAGCTCACTGATAACCATAATCGGGACAAAGCTTGCGGCAAAGGAGCCGGACAAGAAGCATCCCTTCGGCTACGGCCGCATTGAGTACCTGAGCGCCATGATAATATCCGTCATAGTGCTGTATGCAGGCGTTACCTCCCTTACAGAGTCCGTAAAGAAGATCATCTCCCCGGAGACACCGGATTACAGCGCTGCGACCCTTGTCATAATCGGCGTTGCGGTGATAGTGAAGATAGTGCTGGGGCGGTATGTGAAGTCTGTGGGGGTAAAGGTCAATTCCGACTCCCTTATAAACTCCGGGGAGGATGCCACTCTTGATTCCGTAATATCCGCCTCCACCCTTGCGGCAGCGGTCATTTTCATGCTCACGGGGCTGTCCCTTGAGGCATGGCTTGGCGCAGTCATCTCCCTTGTCATCATCAAATCGGGCTTTGAGATGCTCAGAGACACCATATCAAAGATACTGGGGGAGAACAACGACCCCGACCTTGCAAAGAGCATAATGGAGACGGTCTGCTCCTTCCCCCAGGTGCAGGGCGCCTATGACATGGTGCTCAACAACTACGGCCCGGACAGGTGGGACGGGTCTGTCCACATTGAGGTGCCCAATACTCTCACCGCCGACGACATCGACCGCATTACACGGTGCATACAGGCACAGGTGTACGCAAAGCACCATGTGATACTCACAGCCATAGGCATATACTCCGTAAACACCACGGATGAGGAGACCATGAGCATAAAGCGTCAGGTCGAGGAGATAGCCCTTGCCCACGAGCACGTAGAGCAGCTCCACGGCTTCTATCTCATGAAGGAGGAGAAGGCCATCCGCTTTGACCTTGTCATCAGCTTTGATGCCCAAAGCCGCTATGAATGCTACAAGCAGGCAGTGGAGGATGTTCAGAAGTCGTTCCCGGAGTACACCCTGCAGGCGGCTATGGATACGGATTTTATGGGGTAGTAAGTAACTGTGAAAAAAGTCACCCGAAGGGGATCTCCCTCCGGGTGATTTGTGTTATTCGGCTGTTACTATATCAGCTTTGGTGATCTTTGTCCATTTGCCGTTGATATAGGCTTTTACGGCGATTACTGCGCACCTTTCTTCAAATTACAATCACGGCAAAGCATCTGGCAGTTGTCAGGTGTAGTATGACCGCCCTTGCTCCACGCAGTAATGTGATCGGCGTGCATATCAGCGAGTTCAAACTCCTCTCCGCAGATCGCACACTTATGTCCCTGCCGTTCGTAAGTCTCGATAATAGTCCGCTTATCAAACGCTCTGATCGAGAGTTTGCGTTCGTCACCTGTCAGCAGATATTCATAAACGCCTTTCTTTGAGGTCACATCATCGTCAGCCATAAGCCGCTGTATCTCTGCTTCAAGAGCATCGGGATCGAGGTCGGTGCGCTGTCCGTGATCGTTGTAGAGCAGTCCCCACGGCAGACCTTTCATCTGAGAACGCTTTTTCGGGAATACCGACTCTACCCATTCTATCACGCTTCGGAAATAACTCCACAGCTCCTGCGCCCGCTTTTCGTGCTGGTGCTTCGACATATATTCTTCTATGGTGATGCCCTCAATTGCCGAGTGCCATTTGATCGCAGTCTCCATATACTCCTGCCGGTTTGCTTCACCTGTCATGTAATCGGCAGCGAGCTGATAAGCCGGACCGTTTGACTTTGAAAAATATTTCTTCGCATCGCTCACCCAAGTGCCGGAGAACACAGCGTTTCTAAGCTCCTGATCGGTGAGCTTTTCGCCTGCAATGTTGATGATCCTGAACCATTCGAGCTTTTCGGATTCTGTTCCATTGCATACATATATAAACAGTTCGTAGTCAAGTATCTTTGCCTGCATATCGGACGGGAGCGAGTGAAAATACTTGCCGTCTACGCTGTATGTACCGTCTATGTAGTCGCAGAAGCTGATCGTTCTCTGCTGTCCGTCAAGCACTTCATAACGCATTTCGGCATCTTCGCCCAAGTCAACCCAGTAAAATACATTCAGCGGATAGCCTTTCAGGATCGTCCGCACGACCTCATCACGCTTCTGATCCTTGTATACGAAGTTGCGCTGATATTTCGGGCGGATATTGAGCTGTTCGCCATAGCCGACAACACCGTTTTCTGTCTCAGCATCGTTGAAATAGCCGTCATATACATCACGGACTTTTATGTTCATTAGTTTGATTTCCATATTACACCTTCTTTGGCGGTTCGGGGTGGAGGTTGCGGATAAGCAGTCTTGCGTAGGTGCTTTTCAATGTTCCGTCTGCTTGTCTGATTGCTCCACGTCTGTTGCAGTCGCTATAATTTGAGCTGTCAGCTCTTGTATATATTTTGGTTGTCAGACCATATTGATTGTTTCTATCAGTTATTCCTAAAATCTCAAATTGGTCAGGATTATAAGAATCAAGAAAAGTAATAGGTACTCCCATAATGCCATCGAAATCACAAGGAATATCATCAACTTTTGATACTTCGATAGCATCATAATTATCATAATGTGGATAGACGGTTGGATTATAGTGCTTCACAAGAACCAGTTCCTCATGTCTTTTGCTTATATCCAAGTTTGTGAACCAAGCACAGTTTCTAAACTTTACCAAGCCAGTGTTTTCATCATAAACGCCATTAGCATACTCACGTTCCATGGAGCGGGGAATAGAGAAATACGCATTTCCGCCTTGAAAACCAATGCCAAGCCAAAGCTTATTATCCTTTATCAATGGAAATATTTCTTTATATGTTATGGCATTGACATTTCCAATAATAATAAACTGCTTATCATGCTCCATAAGCACCGTCACATACTCCCGAAACAGCGAGAACGGAGGGTTTGTCACCACAATATCCGCTTCATCAAGCAGGGCAAGGCACTCAGGCGAACGGAAGTCACCGTCACCCTCAAGCTCCGTCAGTTCATTCTCACCCGTGCGGAACAGTTCAGCCACATCGAACATATCCACACCGCCGTCACCCGTCTTGTCATATACCGTGGTGATGACAGCCTTGTATGGGCGATTCGGTTCACCCTCCTCAGCATCAAAGAAAGAAAGCTGTCTGCCTGCGATGGGAGAACCCGTGTAACAGGTGGCTATCAGCTTTTTCAGACCGAGAAAATTGAAATTCATTGCAAAATATCGGAAGAAATTGCTCTCATAGGGATCATCACAGTTGCAAAGCACTGTTTTCCCCCTGAAATGCTTTTTATAGTAACGCAGTTCCTTTTCAATATCAGTAAGCTGCGTATAAACCTCGTCCTGCTTTGCTTTCGCAGCAGCATTTAGACTTTTGTTACCTGCCATAATATCAGCCTTTCTGTAAATACTAATCCTCTATTATCATACCATATTTTTGCTGTTTCGTCAATCGGTTCGGGATATTTTGATTATTAGAATGAAATTAGAAATCCCCGAAACCCCTTGAAAAGTTGCGCCCTCCGTGGTAGAATACATACATACATAAAAGCAAAGGAGGGGTTTTATGGTGGGTCAAGGTATATTGGTGGTGCTGTGGATCATCGTCATGATCGTGGCATTCATAGCAGAGGCACTGACCACCGCACTGGTATCCGTCTGGTTCGGAATAGGCGCGCTTGCAGCCGTCATCGCTGCGCTGTGCGGGGCAAACCTGTTCGTGCAGATGGTGGTCTTTGTGACAGTATCCCTGATAGCACTGGCACTTACACGCCCCATTGTCAGGAAGCTGATGCCGGGCCGCTACATCTACACCAACGGTGAGGATGACATCGGCAAGACTGCCATCGTTATCGAGACTGTGGATCCGGCCGCCGGAACGGGCAGGATAAGGCTGGGGGATGTGGACTGGGCTGCGGTATCCGAGGACGGCTCCGTCATCCCGGTAAACAGCGTTGTCACCATAGCGAAAAAATCTGCCGCACATATGACTGTAAGGATAAAAGGAGGAAATGAATAATGCCGTATCTTGCAATTGGACTTATCATCATACTTATAATCTTCATCATATCGGGCATAAAGATAGTGCCCCAGGCACAGGTGTATGTTGTGGAGCGCCTTGGCGCATTCAGGGATGCTCTCCCCACAGGTCCACACTATGTGGTGCCCCTGCTTGACAAGGTGGTAAAGCGTGTTTCCATCAAGGAGCAGGTAGTTGACTTCAAGCCCCAGCCCGTTATCACAAAGGATAACGTCACCATGCAGATAGACACGGTGGTGTTCTTCACCGTCACAGATGCAAAGCTCTTCACCTACGGCATTGAAAGACCAATCTCCGCAATCGAGAATCTTTCAGCCACCACGCTGCGTAACATCATAGGCGAGCTGGAGCTGGATGCCACACTTACCTCAAGAGATGTGATAAACTCCAAGATCACCTCCATCCTTGATCAGGCAACTGACAAGTGGGGCATCAAGGTGAACCGTGTGGAGCTCAAGAACATCCTCCCTCCCCGTGAGATACAGGACGCCATGGAAAAGCAGATGAAGGCAGAACGTGAGCGCCGTGAGAAGATACTCCAGGCAGAGGGCGAGAAGAAATCCCAGATACTCGTTGCCGAGGGCGAGAAGGAGTCGAAGATACTCCGTGCCCAGGCCGACAAGGAGGCGGAGATACTCAAAGCCGAGGCTGAGCAGCAGGCTC
>ODAI010222920.1_pt1 | contig 11292 bp, 9 predicted proteins | sample 1539321 | NCBI WGS metagenome assembly ODAI01 (sample SAMN02144231, study PRJEB22623) | gut metagenome | biome: sheep rumen | host: Ovis aries | place: New Zealand
CACCGGGGCCTTTTTGGCCATGCGCAAAATTTCAGCGCATGGGCGGAAAGCCCGGAAAGCTTTGCATGGCGGGGAATGTGCAGAATTTTTGTGGCTTTTCGGGGACTGGGCGGCCTGATACAATTTTGCCATCGACAGAACAGGAATAACGAAGCCGGCGGGAGGCGGGAAACAAAAAACGCGCCCGGGCAGGGCGCGTAAGCGGGAGGGGTCAGGGCTCCTCGGGCCAGGAATCCTCAAAGGGCGTATAGCCGTCCGAGCGGAACATGGCGTGGATGACGTCAAAATGCGGATGGGTGCGCCAGGTGCCGGCGGTGGGATTGTGGGTATAATCGATCTCCGTGTCCGGCAGCTTCTCCAGCAGGGTATCGATCACCTCCTGGGGCACGGGCGTGCGTTTGTCCCGGTCGGTGGAATTGTACAGCCAGAGCCGCTTGAGCCAGGTCATGCCGTAGAGCGGGGAGTAGTCCTGAATATCGTTGAAGGCAATGTTGAGATCCATCAGATGGGTCAGCCCGGCCAGGGGTGAAATATCCGTCACGTGGTTGGTGAACATTTCCAGATATTCCAGCTTCTGGAGGCCTGCCAGGGGGGAGATGTCCGTCACGCGGTTGATGGCGCAGATCAGCACCCGGAGCTCCTTCAGCTCCGACAGGAAGGACAGATCGTTGCAGCCGTTATGGCCGAAGTCCAGGGCGCGGAGCTGCGTGCAGTAGCGCAGGAGGGAAATCTCCTTCTGGCCGTGGGTGGCGGAGCCGGACAGGTGCAGCGTGGAAAAGGCGGTGGCATCCGTGCGCACCTCGTGGTCGCCGATCTTGAGCGTCCAGCCGAAGGTGATGTTGGGATAGCGGGTTTCCAGCTCCTCCACGGCCTTATAGTTGACCGGGGTGGCGAACATGTCCACCCGGGTGAGGTTCGGATAGCCGTCCAGGATTTTCTTAACCTGGGAGAGCTTCTGTTTTTTGCTGCCCAGATCCAGATAGGTGACCGTGGCGGGATCCGGCTCAACGCTTTCCTCCCCCAGGGCGGAAAGCGGACACAGCAGGGCCAGCAGCAGCCCCAGGGCGAGCAGACGGGACCAGAGAGAACGCATGAGAAAGCCTCCTTTCGCCGGCGCGGAGCGCCGACTGCCTCATTCTATCGAAAGACGGACGAAAAGACAAGCGTTTTCCCTGCCGGGCGGGGCCCGGTTTGACAAAGGTCAGGGGGTATGATAGACTACGCGCGTCTGACCGTTTGGGCAGACAGCAACCGACACACGATACGAGGACCGGCGGACAGCGCCGGAGAGAAGATGAAAAAATGAGGAGGATGAGAGGCTTGAAAAAGAGCATTGCGATGCTGCTGGCACTGGTACTGATGCTGAGCATGACTTCCGCCCTGGCGGAGATCACGACGGTGGATGCCGCGACCGCACGGAGCGTTCTGCGCGCGCCGGCGGCGGAGAACCCGGTGGAGGACGGCGTCAGCCCCACGACGGGCCTGACCCTGGCGGAGCTGGACGCGCCGGACGGGTTTGCCGGCCTGGCGGTGACGGGGCGGTATATGCCCATGCTGATTCAGATCGACAACTTTGAGGGCGGCCTGGACAACCGCGCGCCGTGGGACGCGAGCTATGCGGATATCATCTATGAAACGCCCCTGTATCAGTCCGGCGAGACCCGGCTGAGCATGCTGTTTTCCGATCTGATTCCGGAATATGTGGGACCGGCGCGCAGCGCCCGCGTGAACCATGTGTGGATCCGGGAGGAGTGGGACGCGGCCTTCTGCTTCTGGGGCGGCCAGAAGTACGAGGGCACCAGCATCGAGGAGCAGTTCCGGGTTCTCGGCGCCCGCGACAAGGGCATTCTCTTTGACGGCACCGCCGGCGGCAAGGCCTGGAATCCCTACTGCGGCCATACCGAAAAGCTGGCGAATCCGCATGACGCCTACTACATGCTGGCGGCCCTGTCCACGCAGGTGGTGCCCGCGAACCACACGGCGCCGAACCATGCCTACCGCTTCACGGATCTTGCGCCTGCCGGCGGGGACGAGGCGGAGGTGATCTATGTCAAGTGGGGCAACCCGCCCTACAACAGCATTCTGGAATACGACACGGAGGAGCAGGTTTACTATCGCTACATGTCCGCGGACGACGTGGCGACGGAAAACGAGCTGTACACGGAGATCGCGCCGGTGCCCAGCAAGAACGATCCCATCGTGCACAAGGAGGCCATCACCTTCAGCAACGTGATCGTGCAGTTCATGAACTGCGAGTATCCCCGGACGGACGCGCCCCTGCCCACCGTGACCGGCTCCGGCAACGCGGACTACTTCATGGGCGGCCGGCACTTCCAGGGCGTGTGGGGCCGGGATACGCTGCAGGACCGGACCGTCTTCTATGACATGAACGGCCAGGAAATCGAGCTGCAGCGCGGGCACACGCTGATCATCATGATGGACTATCAGTCCAGGGGCCGCGGCATCAGCTACGAATAAACCGGGATGAAACGGACACGGAAGCGCGCAGGCGCTTCCGTTTTTTGTTGCATAAACGAGCGCGAAAGGACGCGAAACCTTTTGAAAGTCGTAACAAAGTCTTGATTTTCCGGCATAAATATGATAGATTTTGTCTGTTATGGAAGGAAGCAAGTGCTTTGCCTGAGAAGGGGTGGTAGCGATGGCGAAGAGAATTCTACTGGTGGACGATGAGCCCCTCATTCTGAAGGGCCTGAAATATACCCTGGAGCAGGAGGGGTATGAGACGGACAGCGCCATGGACGGCGAGGAAGCCCTGGCCCGCTTTGAAGCGGGGCATTTTGATCTGATCCTGCTGGACGTGATGCTGCCCAAGCTGGACGGAATCAGCGTGTGCCAGCGCATCCGGGAGCGGAGCGACGTGCCGATCATCATGCTGACGGCCAAGGGCGAGGATATGGACAAGATTCTCGGCCTGGAGTACGGCGCGGACGACTATATGACCAAGCCCTTCAACATTCTGGAGGTCAAGGCCCGGATCAAGACCATCTTCCGCCGGGTGAACGGCAGCGTGCAGGTGCAGGAGCCCCGGGTCATCCGGGTGCATGACATGGAGGTCAACCTGGTCAAGCGCAGCGTGACCCTGGGCGGGCGGGAGATCAAGCTCACCGCCAAGGAGTTTGACCTGCTGCAGATGTTCGTGACCAACCGGGGCACCGTGTTCAGCCGGGAGCAGATGCTCGAAACCGTCTGGAAATATGACTATGCCGGGGATGCCCGGACCGTGGATGTGCACATCCGCCGCCTGAGGGAAAAGATCGAGAAGGACACTTCCAAGCCTGAGTTCATCTTTACCAAATGGGGAGTTGGTTACTATTTCACAGATCAGGACTAAGATTTCCTTCTGGGCCAGCATTAGGGGTAAAATCCTGCTGGCCTTTTTTGTCATTGTGGTGGCAACCTTCGGCGTGGCCGCGACGAATCTGACCGGCCTGATCAGCGAATATCTGTTTGACCAGCGCGCCAGGGAGGACGGGCTGCTGACCGAGCGGATCGCGTCGCTGGTGACTCCGGCGTACGAAAGCTCGAATGCGGAAGAGGTGATCCGCCTGCTGGAGGAAAACGCGGACAGCATGGGCGGCCGGCTGATGGTGCTGGATCTGGACGGCAAGGTGCAGTACGATACCTTTGACCGGCTGCCGGGTCAGCGGCTGAAGCTGGCCGAGGTGCTGGAAATCCTGACCGGTGGCGCGAAGGAGGCCTACGGCATGTATGCCCCGGGGCGCCCGGTGGTGGAGGACATGAGCGGCGAGAAGGACGCGGACTACGTGGCCTACAGCACGCGGGAGATGATCGGCGCCCAGGGAAACCGCCTGGGCGTGATGCTGTTCGTCAGCCGGGTGCAGCGGGTGGTGGACTCGCTGGCGGAGTTCCGGCTGCAGCTGGTCAGCGTGTTCGGCGTGATCCTGCTGGCGGCGCTGATTCTGGCGCTGGTGCTCAGCCAGGTGCTGACCAAGCCGATCACGGATCTGAGCCGGACGATGAGAAAGATGGGCCAGGGCGACCTGAGCGTCCGTGCGACGGTGCGCGGCAGCGGAGAGCTGCGGGAGCTGGCGGAGAACTACAATATCATGGCGGCCCAGCTGGAAAGCCTGGACAAGACCCGGAACCAGTTTGTGTCCAATGCCAGCCACGAGCTGAAAACCCCCCTGGCCACGATGAAGGTCATGCTGGAATCCCTGATCTATCAGCCGGAAATGCCGCAGGAGCTGCGGCAGGAGTTCATGCAGGATCTGAACCATGAAATTGACCGGCTGACGGGCATCATCACGGACCTGCTGACCCTGACCCGGCTGGACAGCGGCGAGGGCAAGGCGAAGCGGGACGAGGTGGACATGTCCGCCCTGACGCGGGACAGCGTCCGGCCGCTGCAGACCATCGCGGAAAAAAGAAAGCAGACGCTGGAGACCCGGATCCAGCCGAATATCCGGATCCTGGGCGACAGCATCAAGCTGAATCAGATTCTGTACAACCTGACGGACAACGCTATCAAATACACCCCCGACGGCGGGCATATCCTGGTCGTGCTGGAGCAGCAGGGCGGGGATGTGGTGTGGCGCGTGCGGGACAACGGCGTCGGCATTCCCCCGGAGGATCTGGACCACATCTTCGACCGTTTCTATCGGGTGGATAAGGCCAGAAGCCGGGAAACCGGCGGCACGGGCCTGGGCCTGAGCATCGTGCGCCAGCTGGTCAAGCTGGAGGGCGGCTCGATTTCCGTCCAGAGCACGCTGGGACAGGGATCGGAGTTCACCGTGGTATTCCCGCAGGGAGGTGACGTGGGATGATCAGAAGAGGCATCGGCTGCCTGCTGGCGCTCAGCCTGCTGCTGAGCCTGACGGGCTGCGTGCAGATCACCAAGGAAAGCAATCCGGATCTGGCGACGCTGCCGCCCGCGTCGGTGGACTACCACGTGCCGGACGGGGACGAAACCATCGGAAGCGCCCAGTACCGGGTGCTCTATGTGCAGGATGCCAATGAGCTGCACCTGACCCCGCGCATGGCGCGGACGGAGCCGGGCGAGCTGTGCGAGGTGGCGGAGGCGCTGGCCCTGCGCCAGCTGGAGGCGGAGAATCAGCGCCGGACGGAGCAGAACGCGGAAAGCCGCCCGCTGACGCTCTACGGCGACCGCCCGCTGGAGATCAGCGGCGGCATCTGCACGGTGAATCTGGGCTCCTCCGCGCTGCAGATGGCGCCCAGCGATTTTTACAAGTTCTGCGTGACCCTGACGACGACCCTGTGCGACCTGGATGAAATCTCCTTTGTGAACGTGCTGGTGGCGGACCAGAGCGTGGGGCTGGATATCACGGGCAGCCTGGCCATGGGCAGCCTGACGGCGCATCCCAATGAAAACCTGCCGGTGCTCTGGGAGCAGATGGAGGCCAAGCGGACACCCCTGGGGGAGGAGCTGGCCAACACGCCCCTGAACGCCATGGCGACCCTGTATTATCCCCTGCAGGAGGGGAGGGGGATGGCCTGCGAGGGGCGCATCCTGACCTTTGAGGGGCAGACGCCGCAGCAGCTGGCGACGGGACTGCTGCAGGAGCTGGACGAAACGCTCATCGAGCGGGGCCGGCCCCAGGTGACGCCCCTGCTGCTGCATGATCCGCTGGTGAGCGAGCTGGAGGACGGGGGACGTCTGATTACGCTCAGCTTCCAGGCCAACCTGGAGGAAAGGCTGGAGGAGGCGAACCTGGATCTCGCCTGCACGGTGGCCGCCATGACCTATACGCTGACGACGTTCATCCCCGGGGTGGCGGCGGTGTGCGTGCGGATGGGCGAGCAGCCCATGACGGAGCTGCGCAGCATGCGCTTCGGCAGCATCTCCATCCTGGGCGGGCTGGTCCGGCGGGAGCTGTTCCGGGACTATCTGATGGGCAGCACCATCGTCTATCTGCGGCGGGGCGACCGGCTGACCCCCTGCGAGCATACGCTGTTCTGGCATCACGCGGACCGGTGCCGGGAGCAGCTGATCTCCCTGATGGAGGGGCCGACGCTGGAGGAGCAGGAAATGGGCATCCTGGCGACGCTGCCCGCCGGGCTGCAGGAGGAGGATATTCTCGGCATCGCCGCCGAGGGGGAGACGCTGCTGGTGAACCTGAGCGACAATTTCCGGGAGGCCATCGAGCAGCAGGGCCCGGAGGCGGAGATGATGCTGTGCTACAGCATGGTCAACACGCTCTGCCGCAACACGGGGCTGCGCCGGATGTGTTTCTTCTTTGAAGGGGAGCAGGTGGAGCAGATCGCCGGCACGCTTTACTGGGCGGGAGAGTTTCTGTACAACCCGGCCCTCGACGAGCAGACGGTGTAGGGAACGAATTGTTCATATTGCGTTCATTTTCAGGCCAAAAAGAGGTTTTATAATGCCCTCGTAAACCGAAAGGAGGTCTACGAGATGAAAAGGAATTTCGGAAAGAAAGCATTGGGATATATCGCCCTGGCGCTGGCCTGTGTGATGGTTGGCACGGGCATCGGCATGGCGAACGTGAACGCGCAGGCGGAAACCGAAACCGTCGTGCTGACCTCGCCCTTTACGGAGGCCATCGCGAAGGTGCGGGACAGCGTGGTGGGCGTGTATAACTACCAGGTTGTCAACAACTACGACAACGGCTATGGCTACGGTAACGGCTACGGCTACTTCCCCTGGGGCTTCTTCGGATTCGGGGATTACGGCTACGGCAATGGAAACGGCTACGGAAACGGCAATGGCTACGGCAACGGCGGCAACTCCAAGGAGGTGCACGCGGCCAGCGGCTCCGGCGTGGTGATTGCGGAGGGCTATGTGCTGACCAACAACCACGTGGTGGAGGATGCGCACAGCCTGAAGATCGCCGTGGTGACCAGCGAGAACAGCGAACCGGATCTGTATGACGCGACGGTGGTTGCTTCCGACGCGGACAAGGACGTGGCGGTGCTGTATGCGCCGGATCTGAAGCTGGAGCCCGTGGAGCTGGGCGACAGCGACAGCCTGGTCATCGGCGACTGGAGCATTCTGATCGGCAATCCGCTGGGCTTTACCGGCTCCGTGAGCGCGGGCATCGTTTCCGCGCTGGATCGTGAAATCGAAAGCAGCGACAAGACGACGACGGACCGCTACGGCCGGGCGACCAGCGTGGTCAACAAGATGATTCAGACGGACGCGGCCATCAACTCCGGCATCAGCGGCGGCGGCATGTTCAACACCGCCGGACAGCTGGTCGGCATCCCGACCCTGAAGTACGCGGGCAGCCGCTACGGCAGCAACGCGCCGGTGGAAAGCATCGGTATGTGCATCCCGATCAACGAGGCGAAGCCCGTGATTGAGGAAGCTCTGAAGGCGGACGTGAACGCTCCGCAGACCGCGGAGAACGGCGAAAACACCGCGAACGCGCAGCAGGATTCCCAGATCCGCAACGACCTGGAGGGCAAGCCCCGGATGGGCCTGACCGTGACGGAGCTGAAGGTGCAGGATGGCGTGCTGCCCCGGGGCGCCTACGTGCTTGATGTCATGGAAGACGGCCCCGCGGGCGTCGGCGGCGTGCTGCCGGGCGACATCATCGTGGAGATCAACGGCACCGTGATCACCGGCGTGGAGGAAATGACGGGCATGATCGGCACCATGAAGTCCGGCGATGTGCTGAACGTGAAGGTGTTCCGCCCCAGCGAGGTGGAGGACGCGAAGAATGTCCGGATTTCCACCGAGGGAGACTACGTGGATCTGCAGGTGACCCTGGCGGTCGTGGATCCTGTGGCCCAGTAAATCCGACAGCCAGAACAGAACAGAAGGGAGCACGGCGTGAGGCCGCGCTCCCTTTTTGATGGGATCAGTAACCGATGATCAGCCCGTGCCGCTCGGCATAGAAGCTGTCCAGGCCGCGGGTGGGCAGAATGTTGACCGCAACGCCGTGGAAGGCGCTGAGCAGCTGCTTTTTCAGCTCCTGCGCGGCTTCCGGATTCTGGCAGTGATTGATGAAGATTTCCTTGCCGGCGACGCCGGTTTTTTTGATTTCCTCCACGAGGAAGCGGATCATGCTCCGGGTGCCCCGGGCCTTGCCGCGGATGGCAATTTCTCCCTCGTCCGTTCCCACGCCGATGCCCCAGAAGCCCAGGTGACCGGCGATGAAGCCGATCAGGCGGCTGACCCGGCCGGCCTTGATCAGGTTATGATAGGAGGACAGGGCAAAAATGGTGTGCGTCTTCTCGGCAACCTGATGGAGCGCGTCCACGACCTCCTGAAAGGCCTTGCCTGCCTCGATCATCTCGCAGGCGCGGCGGATGAGAATCACGGTTTCCGCGCCGGTGGCGCGGGTGTCAATCACGGCGATCTCCTTCTCCGGCTCCTCCTCCAGCACCATGGCGCGGGCCGCGCAGGCGCTGTTATAGCTGCCGGAAAGAGCGCTGGAGATGGTGAAGGCCAGCACGGGGCCCGGGGCGGAGAAATAGCCCACCCAGTCCTCCGGGCTGGGGCAGGCGGTCTGCGCTGCCTCCTGATGGCTTTCGTTGGCGGTCAGCATCTCATCAATGGAGATATCCGCGGTGTCAATATATTCCTCGTGACCGATTCGAATGGAGAAAGGCACAGTCTGAAAATCATACTGCTGGCTCGGCTCCAGGGTGAACAGGTCACAGCTGCTGTCAGCTACCAGATGCCACATGATGATCCTCTCCCTTCTTTCCCGCTATTGTACACTCTTTCGGGCCGAAAAGCAAATTATGGTCAGGACGGATCTTGCCAGGGAACGCAGGGTGCAGGTATAATGAAATTTGTACCGACTGAAATGGAGGAAGGAAAATTGACACAGGATTATCGCGCAATCGTATCCCAGCTGGACCAGATCTCGACGGAGCAGGCGCTGACCCGCAGCCATTCCTGTCCGCCGCCGGACCGCCGGGCCGTGGTGCGCGTGGTCAAGGCGCTGCAGGCGCTGCTGTTTCCGCTGTGCTTCCGGAGGGAAGAGGCGGAAATGTCCGACGTGGCGCTGCTGGAGAGCACGATGATCCTGCTGCGGGAGCAGGCGGTGCTGTCGATGCGCTTTGCGGGAGAGCAGGCGGGGGAGGAGCAGGCGGAGGAGCTGGTGTACGCCTTTGCCCAGCGCCTGCCCGGGATCAAGCGCCTGCTGCTGCTGGACATGGAAGCCCTGTACGAGGGCGATCCCGCGGCCAGCCGCCGGGAGGAGGTCATGATCTGCTATCCCGGGTTCTATGCCATTTCGATTTACCGCCTGGCGCATGAGCTCTATCTGCTGCGCTGTCCCCTCATTCCCCGGATCATGACGGAGTTTGCCCACGAGAAAACCGGGATCGATATTCATCCCGGGGCCACCATCGGCGAATATTTCTTCATCGACCACGGAACCGGCATCGTCATCGGCGAAACGACGGTCATCGGCCACCATGTCAAGCTCTATCAGGGCGTGACGCTGGGCGCCAAGAGCTTCAAGCTGGATGAGAACGGGCATCCGGTGAAGAAGATCAAGCGGCATCCCAACATCGGAAACGATGTGGTCATCTACGCCAACGCCACCATCCTGGGCGGCGAAACGAACATCGGCGATCACAGCGTGATCGGCGGAAACAGCTGGCTGACCCACTCCGTGCCGGCCGGGAGCACGGTGGCCTACACCGCCCCGGAAAATCGGAAGCATCCGGAGGATGAGCTGGCATGAAGAACAGAAGCCTGCGGGGAAGCCTGCTGCTGACCCTGGGATCGATGATCTGGGGTGCGGCCTTCGTGGCCCAGCGGATGGGCATGGATCATATGGGCCCCTTCACCTTTACGGGGATCCGCATGCTGCTGGCGGCGGTGATGATGCTGCCGGTGATCGCGGTTTCGGACGGGATCAGAAGGAAGAGGGGAGAGCCCGGCGGCGGCCGCCGCGGGCAGTGGAAGGCCGGGCTGATCTGCGGGCTGTTCCTGTTCGTGGCCACGTCGCTGCAGCAGGTGGGCCTGGTGTACACCTCCGCGGGCAAGGCGGGCTTCATTACGGCGCTGTATGTGGTGCTGGTGCCGGTGGCGGCGTGGGTGCTGCGGCGGCAGTCCCCGGGCAGGCTGGTCTGGATCAGCGTGGCGGCGGCCGTGACGGCGCTGTATCTGCTGTGCATGCCCTCGGAGGCCTTCGAAATCCAGCTGGGCGACGCGCTGGTGCTGGGCTGCGCCCTGTGCTTTACGGGCCAGATCCTGGCGGTGGATCATTACGCGGGTTCGGTGGACGGGGTCCGGCTGAGCTGCATGGAGTTCCTGGTGACCGGCGGAATCGCGATGGTCATTGCGCTGTGCACGGAGACCATCACGGCGGAGGGGATCCGCGAGGCGCTGATTCCCATTCTGTATACGGGCATCATGTCCAGCGCGGTGGGATATACGCTGCAGATTCTCGGGCAGAAGGACACCAACCCGACCGTGGCCTCCCTGCTGATGTGCCTGGAGGCGGTGTTTGCGGTGCTGACAGGGGTGCTGGTGCTGGGAGAAAGGCTGAGCGGGCGGGAGATCGCCGGCTGCCTGCTGATGTTCGGGGCGGTGGTGCTGGCGCAGCTGGCGCCGATGCTGTCCCGCAGAGCCCGGCATGCCCGTGGCGCCTGATCCGGCTGCGGAACGCAGAGGAAAAAGGGTGAAGGAAAACCCCCTCAGGGGAAACGGAAAGGAGCGGAACCATGGCTTTTTACAGAATTGAGTATTATTCCAGAGCGCTGCACAGACAGACGGAGTTCCGAATGATCCTCCCCAACGATCTGCGGGAGAAGGAGACGCTGCCGGACCGGCCGACCCGCACCCTGTTCGTGCTGCACGGGTATACGGGCATGGCGGAAAACTGGGTGCCGGTGGAACTGACCCGGAAATACAACTTCGCCATCATCATGCCCACGGCGGAAAATTCCTTCTATCTGAACGGGGAGGCCACCGGGCGCGCGTACCAGTCCATGCTGGGAGAGGAGCTGGTGGACTACGCGCGGAGCACGTTCGGGCTGGCCCGGGGGCCGGAGGATACCTATCTCGTGGGCCTGTCCATGGGCGGCTTCGGCGCGCTGCATACGGGCCTGGCCTATCCGGACCGGTTCGGCAAGATTGGCGCGATGTCCTCCGCGCTCATCGTTCACGGCATTGCCCATATGAAGCCCGGGGAGGACAACGGGGTCGCCAATTACGACTATTACCGCCTGTGCTTCGGGGACCTGGAGCAGGTGGAGGAGAGCGACAGCAATCCGGAAACCCTGGTTCGGAAGCTGAAGGGGCAGCGGATGCCGGAGATCTACATGTGCTGCGGGACGGAGGATTTCCTGATTGAGGAAAACCGGCAG
>ODAI011729917.1_pt1 | contig 11292 bp, 11 predicted proteins | sample 1539321 | NCBI WGS metagenome assembly ODAI01 (sample SAMN02144231, study PRJEB22623) | gut metagenome | biome: sheep rumen | host: Ovis aries | place: New Zealand
AATTATAATTTAAAATTCAATGAAAAAGAAAATTATTAATGGTATTCTCTTAGTGGCAATGCTGTTTGCTACTTCGAGTACATTTGTTTCTTGTAAGGACAATGATGCCGACTCCAACACTGAGTTGCTCGGCAAGATTGCAACCCTTGAACAGCAGATTAAGAACCTGCAGCTGCAGGCTGGCCCACAGGGTCCTGCCGGTCCTGCTGGTCCTGCCGGTGCTGCAGGCCAGAATGGCCAGAATGGTCAGGACGGTCTGACCCCGACCATCGGTGAGAACGGCAACTGGTTCATCGGCACAACCGACACTGGCGTGAAGGCTGCCGGTACTGACGGTCAGACTCCGACTGTGGAGATTAAGGACGGTTACTGGTGGATTAACGGTGAGAACACTAACGTCCCCGCTAGTGCCACATTCGACGCTACAGAAATCTTGAAGAAGCTCAAAGAACTCGAGGATGAGCTTGCAAAGCTGAAGCCCGGAGCTGGCAGTACCGACCCTGAGACTATCGCCAATATTGAAAAGGAACTTGACGAGATTCAGAAAGATCTCGAGGAGTTGAAGGAGAAGCTTGAGAATCTGGCTGCCGCTGCAATCACTGGTATCGAGATTAACAAGATTACGAACCCGTTCCTCTTCATCGACACACCTCTCGGCATTGAGAACAAGCTGCTCATCGCCCTCTATGGTGAGTCTAAGAAGGATGTTTACTTCTACAATCCTATCACTCAGGAGCGTGAGCTCGTAGCTGAGGCTGGTACCGTGACCAATGGTTTTGCAGGCAACATCTACGTGACCGTGAACCCCTTCACCACTGATTTCAGCGGTAAGCTTCTGAAGCTCGTGAACACAGCTGGCAAGGATGCTCCTGCAACTCTGGCTGCCCTTGAGGCTTCTGACGTGGCTCTGACACGTGCTGACAACAACGGCCTGTATAAGGTAAGTGCATTTGTTGACGAGGATGATCTCTCATCAATCAACTTCAACTATCTGCCTGAGGACATGGAGAAAATGAAGGAGACCATCAAGGCTGCCCTGAAGCAGCGCAACAAGGAGGCCATGCTCGAGCTCGCCAGTCAGGTTTGGAACATCTTCTCCAGCAATTCGTTCCCCCTCTATCAGTTGGAGGCTAACTGGGAAGACGGCTGCTACAAGTCAAAGGCTGACATCAACCTGGTTTCATTCAAGCCCTTCTCTTATGATTTCGACCTGAACGACGTAGCCAATTACAAAGAGGATAACATCACCGCTCTGGAAAGCCTCGAGGAGTACGTTGTTAAGACTGGTACTAAGACAGCAAGCACTCAGAACAAGATCTGGCGCTTCCTCAACAGAGTTAATCCTACCATCCAGAAGTTCCTCGACAATATCAACTGGTTCATCCAGCCCACACTGCTCATCGATGAGAATGGTGACGTTTGGCATCCCTCTGTTGCTACTAACGTAAGCGTATTCACTCGCTTCAAAGCTGGTACAATCACCCTGATGCCGACATCATGGAGTGCTGAGCTGGTTGCTCCTGCCTTCAAGAAGTTCGTAGGTGTTATCGAGGTAGACGGTAAGTCTGATCCCGAAGAGCTGGCAAAGGTTAACACTGGCAACGCTGGTAAGCTGGTTGACGGTAGCGTGAAGAGCATTCCTCTCACCATCGAGGCTGGCAAGACCTACAAGATCCAGTACACTGCTATCGACTATGCTGGTCGCACAAGGACCCTGTACTACAACATCAGAGGTACGAAATAACATTAGCGAACTCAAAAATTAATTAAGAGAATATGAAAATGAAGAAAACAATATTGTCTTGTATGCTGGCACTGGGATTCATCTCAGCATCCGCACAGGAGCAGCAGCCCAAGACTGAATACGTTTTCAATCCTCACTGGTATGTGCAGATCCAGCCACTGGGACTGCAGCACACCTTGGGTGAGGTTGATTTCGGCGACCTGAATTCATACAATGTACAGGCTGGCATCGGCCGTCAGTTTGACCCCATCTTCGGCGCACGCCTCGCTGTCAATGCATGGCAGAGCAAGGCTGGTTCCAAGATTGGCGACACTAAGTACAAGTGGGACTGGAAATACGTTGCTCCTACCGTAGACCTGACGATCAATCTGTCGAACGCTCTCTGCGGTTTCAACCCCAACCGTGTGTTCAATTTCGGTGTGTTCCTCGGCATCGGTGCCAACATTGCTTTCAGCAACGATGGTGCAGCTACTGCCAAGGCTGCCATGAACCAGAATCATGGTGCTAACTCTCTGGAGTATCTCTGGGACGGTACTAAGGTGAACTTTGTAGGTCAGGGTGGTATCACAGCTGACTTCAGGCTGAGCGACAAGGTTAGCCTCGGTCTTGAGGTGAATGCCAACACGCTGAGCGACAAGTACAACTCAAAGAAGGCTGGCAACTGGGATTGGTATTTCAACGCCCTCGCTGGTATCAAGATCAATCTGGGTGAGACCTACACAACCCGCGTTATCCCCGCCCCGGAGCCCGAGATTCGCTACGTGGAGAAGATTGTGGAGAAGGTAGTGGAAGTACCCGCTCCCGCTCCCGTCATCGAGCCTATCCGTCGTGATGTGTTCTTCAAGATCAACTCTTACAAGATTGCTCCTGAAGAGGCTGTGAAGGTGAAGGAAATTGCTGACTATCTCCGTCAGTACCCCAACTCGAAGGTTGTCGTAACAGGTTATGCTGACGCTGGTACTGGTAACGATAAGATCAACGACCGTCTCGCTGCCCAGCGTGCCGATGCAGTTGTAAAGTCCCTCAAGGAGGAATACATGATTGCAGCTGACCGCATCACTTACGATAGCAAGGGTGCCCGTGTTCAGCCGTTCGCTGAGAACGATATGAACCGTGTGAGCATCTGTATCGCAGAGTAATTTGAAAGCAGACAAATAACCAACGCCCAACCTTGCGTCTTATGAATCATAAGGCGGGAGGTTGGGTTTTTAAATAAAAGGAATATGAAGAAATTTTTACTTACAACATTAATAGCCTTCATGGTACTGCCCACGATGGCACAGTTTGAAGGATTCTATCGCATCCGAAACAAAGGAGCAGCAAAACGTTATATATCCATCAAAAACAACAAGGTTGAAAAACAAGCAAAAGAGGTAGACTTCTCTGTTGGTAAGAGTCAAGAGATTACCGTGTGGTCACTCCAAACCATAAAAGACCCAACCACCGACCCGGGATCAGTATTATATATAGCTGGGAACTCATCAGATCTTTCTCTTGAAGGTCAGGGCATGAGAACCAAAGACTTACTAAGCAGTTATAAATTACAATGCCAAGGATCAGCACTATTGAGCGAAGTAACAAAGAGTGGCGTATCCGTAACCGCATACATGGCTGATAATAACGATTCTTATATCACAAACGAGAACGCTGCTGTAGTAATCGTCACAGGTAAAATAGCCGATGATTACGGCCCATATAAAGGATGGGAAATTATCGAGATTGACAACAAAGAAGAATTCTTTGCTGCAGATCCGGAACTGAAAATAGGTGATAAATACTACACAACGCTTTACACCAGTTTTGCATACGAACTGCCTGACGGTGTAAAAGCATACTATGTAGATGACCATGAATACGAGAAGGTGGTATCACCTGTGGCCGAGTTAAAAGAGATAACAGACATTGTACCTGCAGCTACACCCGTCATCCTTGAGAGCACATCTGACAAAGTCGAAGATAATATCTTGAAACCCATAGCAGGTAGTAACGCCCCTGCTGCAGTCAAAGACAATGAATTGAAAGGTATCTATTTCTGTGGCTATCTTCTCGCAAACGGAAAGGAAAGAACTAAGGACTGGTATCTCGACGAGTGGAAGAACGTCACCGTATATGACAACGAGACTATGCGTGTACTGGGTAAGGACGCAGAAGGCAATCTGGCACTTATACCAGCCACTAACAACGAGCTGGTTGTAACAGACTTAGGTAAATACCTGCCTGCCAACAAAGCATACTTTACGATCAGCGAAAAAGAAGCCGAAGCCACTAAAAACGGTATCAAGCTGCTGAACAAGGCCGACTTCGATACAGCCACAGCTATCCAAAGTGTCGTATCTAAGACTGCCACAGAGAAATCTGGCATCTATACGCTCACAGGAGCAAAAGTAGCAGAAGGCAACTCCACTGAAGGTCTAACGAAAGGCATCTATATCATCAACGGAAAGAAAGTCGTTGTAAGATAAACAAAATTAAATCCCAGCCATTCAGCTGGGATTTAATTTTAGAATATACTATAGACAAACCTGACATCCAAGACAGGAAGTATTGGGAACTTTCTCGCCAACTTCACATAATCACCAGGCTTTCCCCCGATGGTATTCTTTTGTATGTCACCAATAAGGTCTGTCCCATCATGAGTAATTACGGCAGGCTTACCCCAATACATAGCACCTACATCAACTGCCACATGAAGCCTGTCATTATTCTTAATGAGACGCCCTCCATAACCGATACCAAGATAGGGCTTAAAGGAATTCACGCGAACATCAGCCTTTACCATCCCATCACTCCCGGGTTCCATCAAATAATTAGAGCCATCAGAATTCCATTTGCCTAACATAACACCCATACGGCCATAGTTGGCCATGCTCTTATAGACAGACTCAATGGTAGACGCCCCATCGATTTCAATAGAGCCTATAGAAATGATTGGCGGAACATCCCACATCTCATATCGCTCACCAGTTGCGGGATTCACGTCGCCATTCTTGACATGCTGCAAAATCTCATACGAATTCATCGTATTCTCATATAACCTGTTATATATACCAACGGCAAGGAGCGAAGGCATATCTTCAGTCTTATTAAAAGCAGTAGCTACCTTGGAAGGTCCCCAGAAGAATCCAGCCGTCACGTGCCAGTGCTTGTTGTTCTTGAAAGGAAAAACATCCACCAGGAATTTGAAATTGTGATAAGTAGGATGCCCTGTCATGGTGACCACATCGTCTACCTTGTAGCCAGTCAGATCTTCCAGCATAGCGGCCATCTTGTCGAATTTCGTCTCTATACGATTGCCTTGGGCGTCGTACTTGTTTTCCTTCGAATCACCCACTTGAATCTCAAACTCCATATCATAGTTGAAATGCGGCATAAAGGCGTAGCCAACGCGCAATTGTGCCCAATTAGTGACCGGTGAAGCCAAATCAACGCCGATACCTGTCGTTCCTAAAGTTACTGAAGCGTCAAGGTGATTGAAGATATTATATGACGCCTTGTCTTCGTTCAAAAATTTGTATTCCTGAGCCATCGAAGGCGTAAGACATGTACCTAAAGCCAGGGTAAAAAGCAATTTTCTCATATCAAATAGCTGTTTGTTATCTCATTCTCCAACTGTTATTACGCTCTACCATCGGCACAACAACCTCTTCATTGGTTGAATCGCCGAAACAGAGCACAAGAAACACGTTGATATAGTTCTGTGTTGAATCAGTTTTTGCATTGGATATACGCACCTCCCTGATGCCGTGATGATCGTTGCGCTGTAAGGCCATAAACTGCTTGTAGGAAGCCAATAACTGCTCCCTATAGTCTTCTGGTAGACTATCTGCACCATCTTTCCCCTCCAGGAAAAGCTCATATTCACCTTTCACCAGATGGTCATAATAGCCTTTGGCCGCAAGAGAGGCCATCTCCTCTGGAGTAGGCCCTGAGCAAGCAATAAGGGCTAAGAGGAAGAAAACTATGACAGGAAGGGTGCGCATCACTTCTGACGTATAAACACATTAATAGGTGAGCCCGTCAACGTCCAGTTCTCCCGGATCTTATTCTCCAGGAATCGCTTATAGGGCTCCTTCACATACTGCGGCAGATTGGCATAGAACACGAAGGTGGGTATCTGCGTATCCGGCACCTGCGACACATATTTAATCTTGATATACTTACCCTTGATAGATGGGGGCGGGAAAGCCTCAATCAGCGGAAGCATCACCTCATTCAGCTTGGTAGTGCCAATCCTCACTTTGCGGTTCAGATAAACCTGCTTTGCCGTCTCAAGTACTTTGAAGATACGCTGTTTTGTAAGAGCGGAAGCGAAAAGGATCGGGAAATCGACAAATGGAGCCATACGGCTACGGATAGCATTCGTGAAGGTATCAATAACGATTTGTGACTTATCCTCTACAAGATCCCATTTGTTGACGACAACAACAAGACTCTTGTTATTCTTCTGGATCAACTGGAAGATGTTCATATCCTGAGCTTCTATGCCACGGGTTGCATCGATCATCAGGATGCAGACATCGGAATTCTCAATGGCACGTATGGAACGCATCACACTATAGAACTCCAGATCCTCCGTCACCTTATTCTTACGGCGAATACCTGCCGTGTCCACTAAATAGAAATCGAAACCAAACTTGTCGTAACGCGTATAGATGCTGTCACGGGTCGTTCCGGCTATTTCTGTCACGATATTACGGTCTTCACCAATAAAGGCATTGATCAGGCTCGACTTACCGGCATTAGGACGCCCAACGACGGCAAAACGGGGAATACCCTCCTCCAACTGGTCGCCACTCTTCTCAGGAAGAACTTCGAGTACCTTGTCAAGCAGGTCGCCTGTTCCGCTTCCTGTTGCAGCACTGATGCAATACGGATCCCCCAGGCCCAGTTTATAGAATTCATACTGATCGTAGAGGTTCTTGTTGTCATCAGCCTTGTTTGCCACCAAGATAACAGGCAGCTTCGCACGCCGTAAGATCTGAGCAACGTCCATATCCCAGTCGGTGACACCACTCTTAATATCACAGAGGAACAATACTAAGTCTGCCTCCTCCGTGGCTATTATCACCTGCTTACGAATCTCCTCCTCAAATATATCGTCAGAATTTACCACCCAGCCGCCAGTGTCGACGACAGAGAATTCCTTGCCATTCCACTCACACTTACCATACTGACGGTCGCGTGTGGTACCAGCCTCGTCGCTTACTATAGCCTGACGGGACTTCGTCAGTCTGTTGAACAAAGTGGACTTACCCACATTAGGCCTTCCTACAATCGCTACTAGATTTCCCATATATACTATTATATTATTCCGGATTATAACCAAAATGATTCAGTTCTCGTTCAGAACTACGCCAGTCCTTGTCGACCTTTACAAAAACTTCAAGGTAAATAGGCTTGCCAAAGAACTTCTCCAGGGCCTTACGGGCCTCGGTAGAGACCTTCTTCAGAGCAACGCCCTGATGCCCTATAATGATGCCTTTCTGGCTGTCACGCTCCACATAGATGACAGCGTTGATATGAATCCGCTTCTCGTCTTCCTTGAATCGCTCCACGCCGACCTCCACACTATAAGGAATCTCTTTGTCATAGTAGAGCAGTATCTTCTCCCGGATAATCTCCGACACGAAAAAGCGGGCCGGTTTGTCCGTCAACTGGTCCTTTTCAAAATATGGAGGTGAGTCGGGCAACAATTCCTGAATACGCTTCAACAGCATATCGACGCCAAACCGATTCTTCGCTGATATAGGCAGGATTTCTGCATTGGGGAGCAGCGTATGCCACTTCTCTACAATATCGCCCAGAGCCTTCTGATCACTTTGGTCGATCTTGTTAATCAGCAGCAACACAGGTATAGTCATCCGCTGAACCTTTTCGAGGAAATCCATATTCTTCTCAGGGTTCTCCACGACGTCAGTGACGTAGAGCAACACATCTGCATCCTGAAGGGCAGATTCCGAGAAAGCCAGCATCGACTCCTGCAACTTGTAATTGGGCTTCAGCACTCCAGGAGTGTCAGAGAAGACAATCTGCATGTCAGGAGTATTAACAATCCCCATGATACGATGACGCGTGGTCTGTGCTTTAAAAGTGGCAATGGAGATGCGCTCACCGACGAGTTGATTCATCAGCGTCGACTTTCCCACATTAGGGTTTCCCACGATATTTACAAAACCTGCCTTATGCATTCTTTTCCTTTTAGACGAAAAAACGCATTCTTACAGAGAAGGATGCGTTTTTTCGTACTGTTTAATTCAAGTTACTTATCTCCATCATAAGCCCACCTATAGTACGATGCACCATGAACAAATCCCGCACCAAAAGCAGTGAATATCATGTTGTCACCCTTCTTAAGTCTGGACTCATTCTCCCACAATGCCAATGGTATGGTAGCAGCACTTGTATTACCAAAATGCTCAATATTCACCATCACCTGATCCATCGACACTTCAAGCCGCTTAGCCACCGCTTCGATGATACGCAAATTGGCCTGATGAGGAACTATCCATTGAATATTGTCCTTATTCAGTCCGTTGCGCTCTGCTATCAATACACAGTCGTCGCTCATATTCGTCACCGCATAGCGGAACACGGTGCGCCCCTCCTGATAGAGATAGTGCAGACGATGATCCACCGTGAAATGCGAAGGAGGACAAACAGAACCACCCGCCTTCAGGTGAAGGAATGGAAGCCCTTTGCCATCAGCCCGCAGATAGGAATCCATCACACCGATGTTTTCCTCCTCACTGGCCTCCAGCAGGACAGCTGCCGCACCATCACCGAAAAGGGGACAAGTCTGACGATCCTTGTAGTCTGTCACCGACGACATTTTGTCAGCACCGATAACAATAATCTTCTTACAACGTCCACTTTGAATCATCGATGCAGCGACATCGAGCGAATAGAGGAATCCACAGCAGGCACCCCAGAAATCGAATGCGAAGGCATTCTTTAGCCCGAGTTTGCCCAGCACGATGCTGGCTGTCGATGGGAATTTATAATCAGCGGTGGAGGTAGCGACGATGATCGCATCAATACTGTCGGGATCGACACCTGTCTTACGCAACAACTCCTTAGCGGCCTTACGAGCCATGTAAGAAGTGCCAAGGCCCTCCTCAGTGAGGATTCGGCGCTCCTTGATGCCGACACGCGTCATGATCCACTCATCATTGGTGTCTACCATCCTCGACAATTCCTCATTGGTAAGGATATAGTCGGGCACATAGCCACCAACACCGGTGATTATCGCACTTATCTTATTGCTCATTACTCAGCAACTTCGTCTGCCATTTTGATAGCAACCTTGCCACGGTAGTAACCACAAGTCGGGCATACTGTGTGATAAACATAGTAAGCTCCGCAGTTGGGGCATACAGCCAGTGTGGGTGCTACGGCCTTGTCATGGGTACGACGCTTGGCCTGACGAGTACTTGATTGTCTTCTTTTAGGATGTGCCATAATTCTATTACCTTTTAAATTTTCAAACTTTTAATCTTTCAATTTTAACAAAGCGCTCCATCGGGGGTCTACTGCCGGGCTGGACTCCTCGTCGCTGCTTCGGTCAGCTGAGAGTTCTTCCAGAACTTTACTCATTGCAGGGTTGCACTTGCCAGGTGCATGCACATGCTTGACGGGTATAGCCAATACAATAAACTCATAGATGAGCCATGCCGTGTCGAGTATTCCTTCGTCCTCTGGCAACGTGATGACATCATCTTCCTCAGAATAGACCGCACCTAACTTGACCACCAGACGATTATCTGCCTCTATGGGCTGTAGCATATCATCCAGACAGCGGTCACATGTCACGGTCACTGTGCCTTCGGTATGGAACAGGAGTTCGAAAAAGCCGGAAGTCTTGCGTATAGACACCGACACGTGCAATGTACCATGTTCCAACTCCGAATCATTAAGAGTAGCAAAGAAATGATCGTCAAGGTCGAACGCGAAGTTTGACTCTTCTTCCGTCAAACCTTTCAGATTGATTCTAAACTGCTCTAAACTACACATAATCACGCTATTCGGGCTGCAAAGTTACGAATAATTTTTCATTTAACTGCCGCTTATTTCATTTTTTTATGTTTTTCAGTGAAAAACGGTGGCTCTCACCAGCCTGTTTTACACATTTCGAGGTGGATGTGTGCAATTTCCTACTGTTTGTTCATCTCAATCCGGAAAGTTGTACCCTTACCGATTTCTGTCGACTTGACGAAAATACGACCTTTATGATATTCCTCCACAATACGTTTTGCCAGCGACAACCCCAAGCCCCATCCGCGCTTCTTTGTTGTAAAACCTGGGGTAAAGACATTCTTGATATCCTTTTTACGAATACCCTTACCATTGTCTCTTACTTCGATTACAACACGATTGGCTTCATCATTTAAGGTCAGTTCTATCTTGCCCTTTCCCTCCATCGCATCGACAGCATTTTTACAAAGATTTTCAATCACCCACTCAAATAATGAGGCATTCATCTTGACAATAATCTCATGCTCCGGCAAATGACGGACTATTTCCACCTTCTTTGACGTACGACGGTCCATATATTCCACCACATGACTGATGACGTCATTCATTGAGGCATCTGTTGGCTCTGGTAATGAACCGATCTTCGAGAAACGTTCAGCAATCAGTTCCAGCCGTTTCACGTCTTTGTTCATCTCTGGAATCAGTTCGTCATCAGGGTAGTTCTCCTTCATAATCTCAACCCAGGCCATAAGACTCGATATGGGCGTCCCCAGCTGATGAGCCGTTTCCTTCGAAAGTCCTACCCACACCTTATTCTGTTCTGCCCGCTTAGAAGCCAATAAGGCAATAATTGCGACAGCAACAAATATCATGACAATGCCCAACTGCCAATAAGGATATTGTGACAAACGCTTCAACAGCGTCGATTCATCATAGCATACCAACTGATAATCGGAAGAGCTGGGGGTATCGCCAAGAAATATCTTGATATAGTTCCCATCCTTAAACATTTGCTTCCCATAACGCGAAACATAAGCATTAGAGTCGGCTGCTGTCTTTTCATCCATTTCAATGTTACGATAGTCTGATACGGTTCCGTCAGAATCCATAACAATAACAGGTATAGTATTATTACCTTGTATCACATTCAGCACCAGCGACAAGTCGGTAGTTTCATCTGCATTATTAAGCGTATGAAGGGCCTGGGCCCAAGTCTCCATCCTGTTCCTTTCTTCTTTAGCGAGATCCTTTACCAGATAATGTGAAGCCAACAAGGAAGCACCTGCAATCACGATAGCCGCAATCACAAGCATTATTTTCACTTGCCTAATCCTGTCTGTCCACTGCATACTATTACTAATAACGTGAATAATGCTGTTATATTGTGCGTAATCAGCAATAAACGAAGAAGCCCCGAATCAACAGTCGTGACTCGGGGCTTCGCTTGAAAGATGGCGGCCTCCTACTCTCCCGCATTGCATTGCAGTACCATCGGCGCAGGCGGGCTTAACTTCTCTGTTCGGAATGGGAAGAGGTGGGACCCCGCTGCAATAACCACCTGATTATGGGGTTTGACA
>ODAI010353526.1_pt1 | contig 11291 bp, 9 predicted proteins | sample 1539321 | NCBI WGS metagenome assembly ODAI01 (sample SAMN02144231, study PRJEB22623) | gut metagenome | biome: sheep rumen | host: Ovis aries | place: New Zealand
CACTCGCTCTGGGCGATCTCATTCTCGTGGTGCGGGAAGATCAGGTCCTCGCCGCCGGCGTGGATGTCGATCTCGGGGCCCAGGTAGCGCTTCGCCATGACGGAGCACTCGATGTGCCAGCCCGGACGGCCCAGGCACCAGGGCGCCTCCCAGTAGGGCTCCCCGTCCTTCTTCGGCTTCCAGAGCACGAAGTCGAGGGGATCTTCCTTCTGGTCCTCACCGGAAACGAGAAGGGAGCGCTCGCCGGAGCGCAGATCATCCAGGTTCTTGTGGGAGAGCTTGCCGTATTCCCCGAACTTTCTCGTCCGGAAATAGACCGTGCCGTCCTCTGCCTTATAAGCGAAGCCCTTTTCGATCAGGGTCCCGATCATCTCGATCATGCCGCCGATCTCCTGCGTCGCCCTCGGGTGCACGGTGGCCGGGCGCACGTTCATGCCCGCCATATCCTTTTCACACTCCGCGATGTAGCGCTCGGAGACCTCCTGGGCGCTGGTCTGCTCCTCGATCGCCTTCTTGATGATCTTGTCATCCACGTCGGTGAAATTGGAAACGTAATTGACCTGGTAGCCCTTGTGCTCCAGATAGCGGCGGACGGTGTCGAACACGATCATCGGCCGCGCGTTCCCGATATGGATCAGGTTATATACGGTCGGTCCGCAGACGTACATGGAGACCTTTCCCTCCCTGAGCGGAACGAACTCCTCCTTGCGCTTGTTCAGTGTGTTGTATACTTTGATCATCTGCTTAGTACCCCTTTCCCGTCAGCTGCGCGGGCAGCCGCTGCAGCCGGCGCAGCCCGAAGGCGTGCCGTTAACGATGTCATCCGCCACCAGGTCCATGAGCGGCAGCAGCAGGCAGACAGCCTGCGCCGCGATGCCCTCCCCGCTGCCGGTAAAGCCGAGCCCCTCTTCCGTGGTCGCCTTGATGCTCACCTGGGAAAGCTCCAGGTTCAGCGCCCGGGCAACGTTCTCCCGCATCGCGGGCAGATAGGGGGCGAGCTTGGGCCTCTGCGCGATGATCGTGGAATCGATGTTTTCCACGACATAATTGTTTTCCTCCAGGATGGCGCCCACCCGTTTCAGGAGGTCAAGGCTCGACGCCCCCTCCCAGGCGGGATCCGTATCCGGGAAATGCTGTCCGATATCGCCCAGGGCGGCCGCGCCCAGCAGCGCGTCCATGATCGCGTGCAGGATCACATCCGCGTCGGAGTGTCCCAGCAGCCCCTTCTCCCAGGGGATCTCCACGCCGCCCAGGATGAGCTTTCGCCCCTCCGTCAGGCGGTGTACGTCATATCCGGTTCCGATCCGCATTCTTCCTCCCGCGCTCTACTGCGTCATGGTCTCCAGGTCAAAGCCTTCCCATATGCCGGCGGAGATGTTCCAGTCGCGAAGCTCCGTCACGATGCGGTGGTAGAAGGCCTGGCCGCCTTTTACGATGTCATAGGTGCGGGCGTCGCCGCGCGCCTCAAGATGCCGGCCGAAGCTGCAGTTTTCCACATCCTCGGGCCCGTAGTCGTCCACGGCCCCGTCCGGCCAGAAGATAAAGAGCCTCGGCAGAGCCTTCGCGGTGCGGGCGGGCACGCCGGCAAGCGAAAGAAGCTCTCCGGCCTCATCCGCGTAACAGGTCAGCACATGGGCGTAGCGCCATACCGTCCGGGTAAAATCGGAGACCCGGAACTGGCCCAGCCAGCCCTCGTCCATCAGTCCGTTCTCGTCCCGCTCCGAGACGACCAGCACCAGCGGGAAGCTGCGCTCCCTGCTGCCGATGACCGCGGCGAGATCCGCCGCCTGCTCGGGCTTTACGATCCGGCGCCTGCCCGAGCACTCCAGCCCGTTCACGACGCCCACGTTGTCCACGATGGCCTTGTAAAAGCCGGGGAAGCTGAAGAAGGAACTGCGCAGTCCCTGGGGGATGCCCCGCTCCTTGTCCGGCTCGGCGTAGCCGCTGCAGGCGGACAGCCGGACGATATCGTCCGCGCCCCGCGCGAGCAGGGCTTCCGAATACCAGATCCTGCCGCCCACGTCAAGGTCGGTGTGCCGCACATGCATGCGCAGCAGCTGGCGCGCGTGCTCGATCTCCACCTGTACATGGTAGCCGTAGACGTCCGCCCGGTACCAGGAAAGCTGGGCCGGCATGGTGCGGAACAGTCCGCCGTACCGGTTTTTGATCCACTGCCAGATCAGGTCCGCCGCCTTCGCGAAGATCCGCTCCGGCAGGACCTCCTCGTCCTTCATCCGGTTGCCGTTCAGCTCGGTCACCATCTGGAATACCATATGCTTGGCCAGCGGCCGCATCTCATAGTGGCGGTTCTCGAAGGGATCCTCCTCCCGGCCGTCATTGTAGACGTCGTGCGCCTTGAAGATGGCGGTCAGCCGGGGATCCTGGAAAAAGTTCTCGTTGAGCAGGGCCACGATCGTATTCACGTTGATCGGGATCCTGCGGGGCCGCTTCAGGAACACCTCCATCAGCTGGCTGCGCGGGGTCTTGTAGATCTGCTTGGCGATGTTGTCGATCCGTCCGCGGTCCTCGTCGAGGTAGGCCTCCACCTCCGGGTAAAGATTCGCGTCGTCGATGCGCATCCGGAAATGGCAGCGGATCATGTCGCTCCAGCGCCCCGCCTTGTACAGGGCGTGGCCCAGGTCCTCAAAAAGGCTGACCATGGATTTGTCGCACAGCTCCAGGGTCGCGAGGATGCTGTTGAAGTAGCGGGAGAATCCGCCGAATCCGCTCCAGAGCTCTTCGCCCTTGTAGCGCATATCGTGCTCGATCTCGTGCCAGCCCTCGAAAAACATGGTCTTGATCTGCACCTCGAAGGTGTCGTCGATGAACATGTCCCAGGTCTCCGGGGAGATCTCCGCCTTCAGGTACTCCGGCATGCGGAAGACGCCGTTGAGCTTGATCGGCTTGAATTCCTCCTCGCTGCGCTCGGAGGTGGACCACTCGATCAGCTCGAAGGTCTCCTTGAGGATGCTCCGGCAGATCTTGACGTCGTCGTCGAAATAGAGGTTGACGCGCACGCCGACCAGGTCCTGCAGACGGCCGCCGCCCTCCCCGTATTCCTTCTGCTCAAATTTTCTCGCCATCGAGGCTGCGGTCTTGGTCCGGGAGAAGACCCGGTAATAGAGGCCGCACTGCTCAAGCCGGTCGCTGATGATGCGCTTGAGGTCCTGCTCCACAACGGCGGGGACGCGCACGGCGGCGGCGAGCTCCTCTCTGGTAAATATTGCTCTTTCCTGTTCCATTACTGCTCCTGTCAGCCCAAAAGGTTGCCGTACATATCATAATGCAGCCCTGTGGTGGGATCGGTCCACGCCACCTGGGACGGATCATAGGCCGGCTCCTCGTAATCCTGGACCTGGCTCTGGTCCTGCGTATAGGTATCCTGCCCCTCCACGGACACCTCGCCCTGGGACGCCGGCTGCTGGCCGGACGAGTTCTGGACGATGTAGCCCTGCACGGCAGACGCCTGGGAAGGATACATGGTGATGATCTGACTGAACAGATCATTGGACATATCGGTATTGCCCATGTTGTAATAGGCGAACGCGAGATAGTACATCGCGTCATAGTGCATGGAGTTGGTATTGTCCGGGTCGGCCTCCACCGCTTTCTGCAGCTGTTCTGCCGCCGTCGCGTAGTCTCCGGCGACGTAGGCCGTGGTACCGGCGGAATAATACTGGGAGAACATCGAGCTGCTGACGGCGCCGAGCAGGTTCTCGTAGAGCGTCTTCGCACTGCCGTCGAACTGGTCCGCCTTGAGGCCGCTGAGGGCGTCCGCCGCGCTGGTCTGTTCCCCGTTCACATAGAGGGAAGCGACCGCAAGCAGGTCCTCGTAGGAGGCTGCCTTCTCCAGGGCCTTGTCCCTCTCCTGGTCGGCGCTGTCCGCCCGGGCGACATACCCGTCCACTTCCTCCTGCAGATCCTGCAGCCTTGCGGTCTGCGCCGCAAGCTCAGTGTTCGCGTCGGTCACCTGCTGGTTCGCGCTGTCCCGGATGGCCTGTCTGCTGGCCGGGACCACCAGGAACCACACCACGGCGCCGCCGAGCAGGATGCCCAGGGCGATGTTGATCAGCGTGGCCACCGTCGAGCTGTCCCGGAAGGTGGTGGGCTGGATGATGGTCTCCGTGCCGCTCACATAGCGCAGCGCGCCGGCACCGGCCTGTTCGGGCTCCGCCTCCTCGTAGCGCTCCACGAGCCGCTCCGTGATCCTGGGCCTTCTTCTGCCGAAAGCCGACGTTTTGCCCGTCGCCTCCTCGATCTCTGTCAGGTAGCGCAGCGTCGTCGTGTTCGTATTGTCCACCGCGGCGGCCCTGCGCAGCAGGCGCCTGGCCTTCTCGTACTCCCGGTGCTTCATGTACAGGAGGGCGAGCAGCTGGTAAGCCTTCACCAGCTTCGGGTTCTGGCTGATCACCTTCTTGAGCTGCATGATCGCCATGTCCTCGTTGCCCTGCCGGCAGTACTCGATGGACTGGTTGTACTTGCGGATGGTCTGGTTGATCGCGTCCAGGCGGTTCTTGTTGTTCTGCAGCCGGGCGATATACTCCTCCGCCAGGTTCTCCTGGGGCTTCATATTCTTGCTGACCACCCACTCGCACAGAGCCAGGACCACCTCGCCGGTCTCGTAATAGCAAAGGCCCAGCAGGTTTCTGGCGTCGATATTCTCTTTATTGAATTTCAGGCTCTGCTTAAGACAGGCGATCGCCCCCGACAGGTCGCGCACGGTCGCCTTCTCCAGTCCGCGGTTGTACAGCAGGTTGGAGATCCGCACGATCCGCTTGAGCAGCGTCACATCCGCGCCGCAGCCCGGACAGTAATCGATCGCGGCCAGAGGCGTGTTGCAGTAGATACATCTCATTGCTGCGTCCTCCCGTCACTGCTGCGGTTTTTTCTTCTGTTTCTCCTCCCGGAGCATCTCCTTGAGGATATCCGTCACGTCGGTCAGGTCTCTGCTGTAGATCGCGTCCTCCGCCTCGTTGACGTCCATGCTCGGATGGAATTTCTTCAGTTCTTCTTCGTAATTGATCATAACTCCTGCTCCCTTATCTGCGTCTAATCTCAGGTCAGGAAATCCTTAAGCCTCTTGCTTCTGGAGGGATGGCGCAGTTTGCGCAGCGCCTTCGCCTCGATCTGGCGGATGCGCTCTCTCGTGACGTTGAATTCCTTGCCGACCTCCTCGAGGGTGCGCTGGCGCCCGTCCTCAAGGCCGAAGCGCAGGCGGATGACCTGCCTCTCCCTCTCGGTCAGGGATTCAAGCGCTTGAGCAAGCTCTGCCTTCAGCATGGAGAAGGCCGCGGAATCCGCCGGGGAAAGGGCGGAATCGTCCTCGATGAAATCGCCCAGATGGCTGTCGTCCTCCTCGCCGATCGGCGTGTCCAGGGACACCGGGTCGCGCGATATCTTGAGGACCTCCCTGACCCTCGATACCGGTACGCCGAGGTGTTCCGCCACCTCCTCGGGGGTGGGCTCCCTGCCCAGCTCCTGCAGCAGCGTGCGCGTCATCCGGAGCGTCTTGTTGATCGTCTCCACCATGTGGACGGGGACGCGGATGGTCCTGCCCGTGTCCGCGATGCCGCGGGTGATCGCCTGGCGGATCCACCAGGTCGCGTAGGTGGAGAACTTGTAGCCCTTGTTGTAGTCGAACTTGTCGACGGCCTTCATCAGGCCCATATTGCCCTCCTGGATGAGGTCCAGGAACGGCATGCCGCGGCCCACGTACTTCTTCGCGATGCTGACGACCAGACGGAGGTTGGCCTCCGTGAGCTTGCGCTTCGCCTCCTCGTCGCCCGCCTCCACGCGCTTGGCCAGCTCCACTTCCTCTTCACTGGTCAGCAGCGGCACGTTGCCGATCTCTTTCAGGTACATGCGCACGGGATCCTCCGTGCTGACGCCTTCGAGAACGTCCACCTCCTCGGCGGCCTCAGTCTCTTCCTCCGAGCTGATGAGCATCTCGTCATCCGGCTCCAGGAGCATGTCGTCGGACAGGTCGTCCCCGGACGCCTTCGCCTGCAGGATATCGATCCCCTTCTTCTCGAAATACTCGAGGATCTCGTCCATTTTGTCATCCGGCAGTCCATAGCCCTCGAACGCCTTGAGCAGCTCGTCGTACTCGATGACGTTCTTGTTCTCCTTCGCTCGTCTGACCAGTTCCTCCAGAACCTTTAAAATCTGTTCCTGTGTTTCACCCATCAATCCTGGTCTCCTTTCAGGCGTTTCTGGCCCCGCATGATGATGACGGGACCGCCCCTGTGCTCGATATAGTCCTCTGTGATCCAAACCTCGCCGATGTTGTCGTCCTTCGGGATCTCATACATGATGTCGACCATAAATTCCTCAATGATCGAGCGAAGGGCGCGCGCACCGGTCCCTCTCTCCATCGCCATGCGGGCGATCGCCCTGAGTGCCCCGTCTTCGAACTCCAGCCTGACTTCATCCAGCTCCAACAGCTTCTGGTACTGCTTTAAGATCGCGTTTTTCGGCTCTCTCAAGATTCTCACCAGCATTTCCTCTGTCAAGCCCTGCAGTGCGAAGACGACGGGGAGACGTCCGATGAATTCGGGGATCATGCCGAATTTGCGGATGTCCTCCACGGTCACCTTAGACAGGAGATCGGGGTCGTCGTCGTATTTATCCTTCAGGTCGGCGCCAAAACCGACCGATGCGGACTTATTCAGTCTTTCCTTGATGATATCCTCCAGGCCGGGGAAGGCGCCCCCGCAGATGAAAAGGATATCCCTCGTATCCATCGTGACGAGGGGGACCATCGCGTTCTTGCTCGTGGCCCCGACGGGGACCTCCACGCGGGCTCCCTCCAGCAGGCCGAGCAGGCCCTGCTGGACCGCCTCCCCGCTCACGTCCCTCTGGTTCGTGTTCTTTTTCTTCGCGATCTTGTCGATCTCGTCGATAAAGACGATGCCTCTCTGGGCCTTCTCCACGTCGCCGCCCGCAGCGGCCAGAAGCTTTGACAGGACGCTCTCGATGTCGTCGCCGATGTAGCCCGCCTCCGTCAGGGAGGTGGCGTCGGCGATGGCCAGCGGCACATTCAGCAGCCTTGCCATCGTCTGGACAAGGTAGGTCTTGCCGCAGCCGGTCGGCCCCAGCATCAGCATGTTGGATTTGCGGATCTCGATCTCGTCCATCGTGTTGGTCAGGACCCGCTTGTAGTGATTATATACCGCAACGGACAAATATTTTTTCGCGCGCTCCTGCCCGATCACATATTCGTCCAGCTGTGCCTTGATCTTATGCGGCGCCGGCAGCGTCTTCAGGGAGAGCTCCTCCGCGGGCTCCTCCTCTTCCTTTTTCTTCTCCTCCGCCTTCGGGGCCGCGTCCGGCCGGGAGGCCGTCATATCCTGCGTCTGCTGCCACATCTGCGGCGTCATCATCGGCCGCATGCCGGAGGTGTCCATCCAGTCCATGGCTTTCTGCATGCAGTCCGTGCAGATGCTGATCCCCATGGGAAGGTCGATCAGCTTTCCCGTGGTGCTCTGGGGCCTGCGGCACATCGCGCAGAATTTTTCGCTTCCGCCCTCCGTATGGTCCTGCGGAGGCGTTCCGTTTGTTTCGTCGGTCATGTATTCTCCTTACTGCATGCGCGCCCAGTAGGGCGCATTGTCCGTCAGCCGCCGGATGAGGGACATCGGCAGCCGTTTATACCCCTTGCCCAGGCGGTAGCCCAGGTACTTGCAGCCGCTGGTCCAGACGAGCCGGGGCAGGAAGCGGGCGTTCCCGCTCTTTGCCAGATGCGCCGCCGTCTCCTTCACCAGCCGGATGCCGGCCCCCTCGCTGGCGCCGGCCTGCCCGAAGATCTCCGGGTGCTGCGCCTGGGAGACGCCGAGGTCAAAATTGCGGTGCAGCTGCCTGAGGCCCGAATAATTGTGGGAATGGCAGACCTTTGCATCCGCGCAGTAGGCCACCTTTCCGCCGGCCAATATCACGCCGCCCGCGTAGATCATATCCTCATTGAAGATGGCGGGACTCACAAAGCCGCCCCGCTCCCGCCACAGGCTCAGCCGGTAGGCCGCGCACACGTCGGAGCAGAAGAAGGCCTTGACGCCCAGCCGCGGGATATCCTCCCGGCTGCGCACCTCGCTCACCCCGCCGTAATTAAACTGCCTGGTGAAGCGCTCGATGGGCCCCGCGTCCTTTGCCGGCAGCTGCCGGGCGTAGGCCGCGCCGACGAGCGGGTCCGCAAAGGGCCGGGCAAGCCGCTCCAGAAGCCGGCTGTCGGCGGGGAGGGCGTCCATCGTCATGAAGACGACAAGATCCGTATCGCACATCCGCGCCGCCATGTTCCTGGTGCCGCCGTGGTCAAAGTCCTCCCGCCGGATATGGATGACGGCCGCGCCGGGCCAAAGGTCATAAAATTCCGGCGGAAAGTATGATTCCTCCGTGTTGACGATGATCACCCTGTCCGGCTTTTTCGTCTGCCGCGCGATCCTCTCCATCAGTTTCCTGAAGGAAGGGCCCGGCCGCCAGGTCGGGATGACCAGGGTCATGGAAAGTTCTCTCATCCGTAGATCCCCGTATTGTAGCTGATCGTATTGCTGATCTCCTGCACGGTCTGCGAGGGCGTATACCCCTCCTCACCGAAGAGGAACGCGTGCAGCTGGGAGACATTGCGCGCAAGGTCGACCGGAATCACGCAGTCGCCCGCGGAAATGTTCGCGGTGGTCAGGTCGAAGGGGAAGCCCGCGGTATCCGTCAGGACATAGCTGCCCATGCTTCCCGCCAGGCTGATCAGCTCCGTGGCGCCCATGCTCGTCGAAACGTAGGGCAGAAGGGAGTTGACCACCGAGACCAGGGTCGTCACGCCCTGCCCCTTTGCGGCCTCGAGCACCTTGGTCAGCACGGTCCTCTGCCGCTCGGTCCTGCGGAAATCGTAGCCCGCGGTATAGCGGATACGGCAGTAGGCCAGGGTCTGGATGCCGTTCAGGTGCTGGTAGCCGGAATACTCGAGGGGCTGGTAGTCAGCCTCCTCCACCTGGCCGTTCTGGACCATGTCGTACATATAGCCGTTGAGCCACTGCAGCTCCTCGTCCGTCACCTCCAGGTCGATCCCGCCCACGAGGTCCACGAGCTTGACCACAGCGTTAAAGTCGACGGCCACATAATCCGAGATATCCAGGTCCAGGTTCTTGTTCAGCATGTTGACGGCCCGCTCGGGTCCGCCGTAGAAATAGCACTCCGTCGCCTTGCGGTACTCGCCGTTGGTGTTGTCCAGGTAGGTGTCGCGGTAGACGGAGACCAGCTTGACGTCCTTCGTCTTCTGATTGATGCTGCACACGATGATCGTATCCGAGTGGGTCTCCCCCTCCAGCTGGCCGTCCCGGGAATCGAGACCGAACAGTGCGATGTTGCGGTAACCCGAGGCCGTAACGGCGCCCTCATTCGTCACCAGCCCCTTCAGGCTGCGGTGGGTGACGGAGCCGAGGCGCGTGAAGACAAAGAGTCCCAGCGCGAGGATACATAAGATCACCAGCTTGACGATGAAGCCGGTCTTTTTCTTTCTTGCTCTCATGATGAGTTCCTTTCCGCCGGCTGAAAGCGCTTTGGCGCTCAGTAGGCGTTCTTATTGATGAATCCGCGGAACACGGTAAGGATGAGGATCTTGATGTCAAACCCCATCGTCCAGTTCTCAATGTAGTAGATATCATGCTCGATCCGCTTGCGGATGGAGGTATTTCCCCGGTAGCCGTTCACCTGGGCCCAGCCGGTCATGCCGGGGCGCACCTGGTGCTTGACCATGTAGCGGGGGATCTCCTCCCGGAATTTTTCCACGTACTGCGGCCGCTCGGGCCTCGGCCCGACCAGGCTCATGTCCCCCTTCAGCACATTGAACAGCTGGGGGAATTCGTCGATGCTGGTCTTACGGATGAAGCGTCCCACCTTCGTCACGCGGGGGTCGTTCTTCACCGTCCAGCCGCGCTTCTCGTCCTCCTCCGTCTGCATCTCCATGGAGCGGAACTTGTACATCTTAAAGGGCTTGTTGTGCAGGCCCACCCGCTCCTGGCAGAAGATCAGGGGTCCGCGGGACGTCGTCTTGACCGCGATCGCCGTGACCAGCATGAGGGGCGAGAAAATGATGATGCAGGCCAGGGAGCCGATCACGTCAAAAAGCCGCTTCGCCATCATATTGAAGGTGTTGGTCAGCGGCACGTGCCGGATGTTGATCACCGGCAGACCGAGCAGGTCCTCGGTGTAGGGCCTGGTCGGGATGATGTTCATATAGTCCGGGATGAACTGGGTGTGCACGCCGGACTTCTCGCAGACGGCCACGATGTGCTGCAGCTTGTAGTATTCGTTCAGCCCCAGCGTGATCGCGATCTCGTCCATGTTGTAATTGTCCAGGATATATTCGAGGCTGGCCGTGGTCCCGATCACCTGCACGCCCTTGTACTTTGTCCCCGCGGCGACGGCGTCGTCCAGGATGCCGTTCACCTCGTAGCCCCACTCCGGATTGGCCTCGATGCGGTCAATGTACTCCTGCGCCGCGCGGCTGTAGCCCACGAGGATCATGTGCTTCTGATTCATTCCCCTGCGCCGGATGTCCCGCAGCATGAGGCGGATGAGGTTCCGCTCCACCAGGGACCCCGTGTAATTCAGGGCGATGAACAGGAAGATCATGTTTCGGGAAAAGTCCGTCTGCTTGAAGAGATACAGGGCGAACATGAACAGGAGCAGACCGATGGCGTTGGCGCCGAACAGGTTGCTCGCCTCGAGGCGCCGCCCCTGCACGCGCTTCGGCGTATACAGGTTAAAGGCGTAGTAGAGAATGAGGAATAAGGGAATCAGAAATACCAGTGCAAACATATAGGTCTGCACCGGAAGCGCTCCCACCGTCTCATCGACAAAGAAATTAAAGTGGATATACCAGGCGAGCATATAGGAGACGGCCACCACAAAGGCGTCCAGCACTACATGCAGCCTGTTGAAATATTTCTGATTATCTTTAATCAAGGTTCTTCACCTGCAGGCGGCGCACAAGGCTGCGCCACAGTTCCAGCTGAATGCGCGCGCAGTGCCCCGCGTCTCTCCGGCCGGGCCGGCGCGGCTCTGCGGACAGCCCGAGGCCGGCCGCAAGCCCCCTTATGTATTCTTTCCCCAGGCCCTTCCGGGCGAAATAGACCGCTTTGATGACAAAGCCGGCCGCAAGCAGCGGCGCGTTCAGGATGACCTGCGCCGCCGGCATGTTCTTTTTGATCAGCAGTACGCTGTTGCGGGCGGAATGCTCCACCTTGAAGGGGTTGTGCACAGAGCCGCGCGAGCCGCGCCCCACCTGGCGCACCCCGGGC